>OLPW01004158.1_pt1 | contig 10544 bp, 7 predicted proteins | sample 1672161 | NCBI WGS metagenome assembly OLPW01 (sample SAMEA3136654, study PRJEB25190) | human gut metagenome
AAGCAGCGATGTTCCCAACAGAATAAGAATGAATGGAAAGCTATCAGAGGAAAAAAACTGGTAGCTTTCTTTTGTTTCAAAAACAGAGACTTGTTAAAAAGCTATTGTAATAAGCGAATCAGAAAAGTTATAATAAATGATAATGGATGGCAGAGGTCATCCATTCATTATGAGAAAAAGAAGGGATCCCACATGAACCAACAAGAAATATTCACATACATCCAAAAGCAATACCCCACCCATCCAGACACCATCAACAAATCCGGATACCCCGTCACCATCTTCAAAAACCCAAGAACCGCCGCACCTTATGCCGTCTTTTACCAACCAGCCGAAAGAACAACTTTCATGGAAGTTCAGGCAGAGCCGGACATGATAGGCAACTACATCGAAATGTATCACCTTGCTCCGGCAAAGCACATGGATCAGAAGCACTGGCTGGCAGTTCCGCTGGACGGTTCTGTCAGTGATTCAAAAGTCCTGGATCTGCTTGATATGAGTTACGACCTCGTAGACGGACAGGAAGAAGCAGATGGAGAGACAGAAGCAGACGGACAGGCAACAGACAGTACGAAAGAAGAAAAAGATTGACAATTCCAACCACACATTCCATAATGACGATAGTGGTTCGAGAGAACTAACAGGAAAAATGGGAGAGACAACATGAAGAAAAAAACTTCATACCGATGGCTGATATGGATTATTCTGGCAGTGGTTTTGATCGGGGTAGCACTTATGCATATCCTGCCCCCATACATCGACCGATGGAAATCCGCCAGAGATTATGACAAACTTGCCGAGGAGTATGTAAATGATGAGTCCGAACCAGATGATGGAAAGCAGAAGAAAAAAGACTGGTGGGCAACAGACGTAAAAGTAGAGTTTGACAAACTGAAAGCTGAGAATCCAGATGTTATCGGGTGGATACGGTTTGATAATCAGGACGAACTTGGCATCAATTATCCAATTCTGTATTCAGGTGATAATGAAAAATATCTGAGAACCGATCTGCATGGCAACAGCCACATCGCAGGGTGTATCTTTTTGGAAGGTCTTAACAAATCTGATTTTTCGGATTATTACAACATTATCTACGGTCACAATATGAGAGACGGAAGTATGTTCGGAAGCCTGAAAAAATATAAGGATGACGGTTTCTGGAAAGAAAATCAATACTTCACCGTATATTCTGAGACAACCGCCTACCGTTATCGAATCTTCTCTTATGAAGATGCAGTCAATGGCGGCGATGTGTACAAAGTAGGATACCAGCCGGGCGAAGAATACCAGAAATTTATCGACCAGATGATAAAAAATTCCGATGTTGATACAGGAATAAAGCCGCAGACCAGTAACAAGATACTGACACTTTCTACCTGTACGGGGAACGGATACAGCAAGCGGCTTGCCATCCATGCAGTTTGCGTTGACGCTCAGACTACGGATGAATCAAAATTAAAGGAAAAAGGAAATTAACTATGAAAATATCCAAAAGTATGTGGGAAAAAAGAAACAAAAACATATTTTTGGATATTTTTATATGGAATTATAATGTTGTACGGGAAAATGCATTGACAAACCTGAAAAAAGGACAATATAATTAAAAATACATGGTTTGAACCAACTAACTAAAGCGTAATCGGTAAACAAAACAGAGGAAAAAGTAATGGAAACAAAGAAAGTGGCAAAAGAATACCTGCAAAAAGATATTCTGAGAACGATTTATCAGATGCGGAAATGGAAAGAGGATGATAAGCAGATCAAAAGAATCCTCGTATTAGACTATGACCTGACCGAGTATTACTGGAAATCGAACATTAAGAAATTGCAAGAGGAAGGCTTTCTGGAAACAGACAGTGATGCGAAGATTCCTGCACTGACAGAAAGCGGAACGGAGTATGCGAGACAACTGCAACGGGCAGCCGAAGGCTGGAATCAGTTCTTACAAATGAGCGGAGTCGATGAAAAGACAGCAGACAGGGACGGCAGACTCATGGCGTGTGAGGTGTCTGATCCGGACAAAATCGACAATTTATGGAAATTTATCAATGATGGTGGAAGAAGCTCCATACCGAAAAGTGTAGACTGCCACACGCTTTGGAAGAAGTTGAAACCGGGAAAGTATCAGATGTGGTATTCCTTTTACACCACAGAGATTGAAAAAGAGAGAAAAGCAGCTATCGAAGATATGCGGTTTGAACGGGATGGCTGGCTGCACATAGAGCCTTGGGAGATATGGCTGGAACTAACAGAGCATCCAGAGAACGAGGATGACAGGACAATCTGGTATCAGAACATGCATGGAATCTGGAAGAAGGCAGAAGTAAATGATCACAGTATCAAAATTCCTGCCACAGCATTTCACATAGAGTACGAACAGCAGTGGTTGGGTGAAATACACTTCACCTGTAATCTGGGGTTTGTCGCAGAGAAAAAGAAAGGTTCCAAGAAAAAAACGATATGCTTACTGGATGGAAGGCTTTTGCAGAAAATACCGGATATCGTGTAGCGGATGAATATTAAAAAAGACAGGTAGGAAAGGTAACATGGGAAGAAAGATTGAAAACAGAAATATTGATGTGACAAAAGCCAGAGGCGAATTAGAAGAAGATCTTCTGGAATATGTCTACCGGACGTGGAGGCAAGGCAGACAGATCACATCGAAAGAGTATGCCAGAGAAGTGAATATAACCGGATATGAAGCAGCAGGCCTGGTGCGAAGTCTGGTGAAAAAAGGATTTTTGTGTGAGCCAGAAAACGGACATCTTGAACTCACCGATAAGGGAAAACTGGAAGGTATGGAGTGCCTTGCACGCCATGAGAAACTGACACAGTTCTTCCAGATGGTAAGTGGAATGGATCAGCAGAGGGCTCAGGAAGATGCCTGTAGAGTAGAACATTATATCAGTCCGGAAGGATTAAAAGGAATTGAGAACTTTCTGCAGTACGGTGACGTATACGACAGGGTTTATGATGATATGGATTTGTATACCTTTTATGAGGATGGCGAGTTCCCAATGGCATTCGGACTGTATGAACCGGAACGACGCAATCCGAGATTCCTTGCACCAGAGTATGGGAAACTGGAACACTCCGTTATATTAAGAGTGAAAAAGTCACAGAACTGCTTCCTGCTCAAGACAAAAAAAGACGAATCCATCGGCTATGTATGGTACAGAAGAGATGATGAATGGATACAGGCGAAAGAAGAAAAAGGTGTTTATCAGTTACCGACAGACATCTGTACTTATACTGCCAATACAGGAATTCCAATTACAGAAGCAGTGGCAATCATTGCGATTACACGCTTTGAACAGAAGCCACTGCCAATCGATTATCGGGAATTGAATATTCATGTATGGTGACGAAGAGAGGAACAAGAAAATGGAAAAAGGTGAACATCTAAAGAGACAGAACAGACCTACGATGCTGCAACTGCAATATTTACAAGGTCTGTCAAGAGTAGAAAAGAAACGTGGAGCTCAGGGAAGTATCGCAGAATCTTACGGCGTGAACCGCTCAACGGTAAACCGCTATTTTAAGAACTGCATAGAAAGGCATAGAAAGAGGAATACTGACAGAATCACTGGAATTTACCGCAGCAGGTGAAGAATGGCTGGAAAGATATACCAAGCTGTATGAGAATCTTGAAAAATATCTGGAAGAAATCGGTGCAAAACCGGAAGAAATCGAGGAATCACTGGATGTTATGGTGGAGAATATCGACATCCACATGCTGGAACTGATGATTAACGCCTATACAGAGAAAAAATCAGTATACAAGAAAAAAGAGAATGAACTGGATCAGGAGATACAGCACAATCTGCAGAAATGTGAAAGGCATCCGGTAGTGTTCCGGCTTTACCGGATGAATAAAAAGCAGGGGCAGGGAAGAGACTCTATGGCGATGAGAGGATTTGAAGATATAGCCGAAATCGTTCAGGAGAAGGGAGAAAGCTATCTGGAATTAAAGCTGAAAGAGATGGCAGCACACTCCAGAGTGAGTGGTGAAATGATGGCTGGAAAACTGAAAACATTAAAGTATGAGCATAATGAAGTTCTTGAAGAAGCAAAAATAGAGAATAATATTGTGAAAATCCCGATGGAAGCGTGCAGAATCCACCGATGGACGGGGATTGGCACGATGGGAATTGTACCAGTTACCGTAACCTGCAGTGTAGGACCAATGCACATGCCGGAAAGCACTGCACTATTATATTTCTGGGTATAAATGAGAAATGAGAAAAATTCTCATTTACGCATATCATGTAACAAAATAAGAAAAAAATTCAATAAGGTGCCGTTGTTGATAAAACACTATCAATAACGGCACTTTTACGTCTATTGTTGTCTGAATAGCAACAAAATCAAAGGAAATAACGGCTCATTTGTTGCAATTCAGGCAACAAACTTGTGAAAAATGGTGTTGACATTGAATGGCAAATTATGGTATCTTTCAGACAAGGAGTTAGATACGAGTAACCGGAAATATTCTCGTAGAACTCTAAACATCATAACTAAAAATTTATTAGCAAAAAGCTAATGCCAAAAAACGAAAAGGAGGATTACAGTTATGAGAAAGATCAAGAAATTAGTTGCTACACTGTTAGCAGCAACAATGGTACTGGCAATGGGAGTTACAGCATTTGCGGCTGAAAATGACTCTACAGCATTAGCGGCAGGAACATATACTGCTAATCAGAATCTTTACAAAGATGCAGCTTGCACAAATACATCAATGGGTGATGCGGCTGTTAATGACATGTGGGCTGACATTACTATAAATGCTGATAATAAGACAGCTACATTGGTTGTTCATACACATGAAATTAAATACTTAGGTATTACAGGTCACTTAGGAAAAATGGTAATTGATGGTGTTACTGGTGTGATGGCTACAGAGAAGGTAGATGGTGTAACAGATTACAGTTTCACATTTGAAGGATTAGATGCATCTAAATTCTATGAAGGTTGCGTTATTACTGGACAGTTTACAACGTATGTAGGCGTTATGCCAATGAGTTCTACAGGATATTTAAAACTGACAGGAATTGAATAAACGACTTAATTAAATATGTTCTTTGAAAAGGCTGCTGTACTTATGTGCAGCAGCTTTTTGTAAATGGAGAGAAATATGAAAATAATAAAAAAAATATTAGCATTTACATTGAGTGCAAGTATGATATTAGGTGCGTCTGGCATTGAAACGTTTGCGAAGACGGAAGATGCTTTAAAGACAGAATCAAGTGCTTCGGATATAGAAGAAGGAAAGTCATATCTTGTACCATTATCTTTTTATAATATATCAGGTGAACCAGTCCGAGATTATGGTGGTGGTGGCGAAATCACTGAAATTATTGATAATATTGCAATAGTAAGCAAAAATAGCGATAATACATATCACGTTATTCTTCAAGTTGAAAATTATAATAAAATTGAGGTACTACAATTCTCAAAACCAGGAGCTATCTCTGATGAAATACAACCAGGGGATGTACGTCTGGGAACTTATAATTTGCCAGAATCATATATTTTTGAAAAAGATACAGCGGAAGATGTTCGAACAGCTATATCCAGTTATATTAGTGAAGATTGGAATGAAAAATATATCCAAAATGTTGATGTAAAAACGTTAGATACTGGGGTATCATGGTGTTCATTCGATGTTGATAATTTGGAAAATTCCATTTATGTGAATACTTTCCGAAGTTATGGCTATAAAAAAGTGGGAAGAAAATATACATACAGTACGGGACTTGGGTTTGGAAAATTTACATTTGATATAAGTCAAGCAGAAACGGTAAAAGAATTAACAGATTCCAATTACAAAAACGCAGGACTTGAAATTTCTAAAGTTTCAACATCAGCAGGTAATTTTGCAGATTATTATTCACTTCCTGTATCAGGAAATGAAGTGAATGATTATTTTACGGGAACGAATAGTGTTAGTATTGATAATCAGAAAATAGAAGTTTCAACAGAACTTAAAAATGCAGATAATATTGCATCAGTTCAGATACTTCAGGGGATAAATGATTTAGGAGAAAAATCGACTTCTACTACAGAGAATACAAATTTTTTACAATACAAATATGCATATTCGGCTGAACAAATAGGAGATAAAACAATTTCTGTTTATTCAGACAATATTTTAAGTGATGGAAAAATTTCTCTTACATTTTCTAACTTACAGGAGGCTGTATTCGGTAAACAAATTAAAGTTCAAACAACCGATGGAAAAACCTATTATGGAGAGGCAAGAATAAAAAGCAATGCCAAGAAAGATTTACGTTTAACCGACGGTGGTGTAACCGTAATAACAGACAGCTACAATGTAGGTAGTGATAATCCGGAATTTAAAGCAGAGTTACTGGAAGAGAATACAGATGAAGATAGTGAATATAATAAATATTTTTCACTTTTAGCAGGAAGTTCATCAAAGGCTTTGATTTATAATTTGGGAATAAATGTAAATGGAACAACTGTTAAACCGACAAGAGCGGTAGAACTTAGAGTTAAGATACCAGAGGACTGGGACACAAGTAAAATTGAAGTTCAATGGTATGGTGCTCCGGTATTCCAGATATTTAATCCGATTGAAAACTTTGGAAATTCTTCTTATAAAAATGAAGATGGTAGTATCCGGATGGATGGTGATGAGTTAGTTATAACAGGAACTACTTGCGTATATAATACATTGGCAATTTCAGAAAAATCAGATAAGACAGACATTTCTGAAATAAAAGACGGAGTTTATAATGTTAATGTTACTATGTGGCAACAGGATCAGCCGGATAGATTATCTATGAGTAATTCGGCGGTTGTTAATGATTCTGCACGCTTAGTAGTTGAAAATGGAAAGAAACATATCTATTTTGATACGCAGGGAATTACAATCGCTGGTCGTTATGGATATAGCAATGGAATATTCTGGGCAAATAATGAACAGACAGAAGAAAATGGACTTCCAGTATTAAGTGAATATACACCACTTGATTATTACAGTTATTATCTGAATGATTCGGGTAGCACAGATATGGATTCTTATGCAGAACAGTATGATCTGTATTATCCAAAGACAGTTGGATTTGAGTTCCCGGAATCAGCAGACAGAGATGACGGGGTATATCTGAACTTCTTTGTCCCTATCATGGATGAACTTCAGAATAAAGTTCCTGGATCTGGTGAAGGATGCAGAACGGCATTTATGACTTTATCTGGTTTAACACCTGTAGCGGAAATTAACGAGCCAACCCACGATAAATCTGTTTTAGTTGTAGCAGTTGATAAAGCATCTAAATATACAGCCGACAATTATACAGAGGAATCTTACAAAGTATTATCTGACGCAGTAGCAAAAGCTCAGAAGGTAATCGACGGAACAACTTCTGCAAACGATTCGGAAATCGTAGCATTAGATAAAGAAATTTCTGATGCAATCAGCGGATTAAAAGAGGCAACTGGACTTGACAAATACAATAAAGTTCTGAAAAATGCCAAGGCATTAAATGAAGCAGAATATACAGCAGAAAGCTGGGTAGACCTTCAGGCAGTGATTACTGCTCAGGAAGGAAAGGTAACAGAAGCAAATGCAGATCAGGCATCCGTAGACCTTCAGTCAGCAGTAGATGCACTTGTACCGATGTCAACAGCCGTTTCCATGGAAAAAGGTGTTTACGAAGTACAGGCAACACTTACCAATCAGGATGGAACAGCAAGTGATTTGAATGCAGGATTAAAATCTGCTCGTTTATATACAGATAAAGACGGCAATGTAACTGCTTATCTGTACGTGGACGGAATTACCGGTATGCAGTATCGCAAGGGTGCCGGATATGCGAATGCAGATACAGACGCAGGCAGACTTGTAGTGAAACTTCCTGCAAATGTAGAAAACCACAAAGTAAAAGTAACAACAGAAAGCGGAGAAACAGAACTCCTGTTAAATCTTGATTTAAAATCTGCAGTAAAACAGGAAATTAAAAAATCTGATCTGGAATCAAAACTGAATGATGCAAAAGCATTAGAAGAGAAAAATTACACAAGCGATTCTTTTGCAGCATTAACAGATGTGATTGCTACAGCAGAAAGCGTTCAGGCAGATAAAGTGGCATTCCAGTCAGAAATCACAGCGGCAGAAACAGCTTTGGATACAGCAACAGCAGGTCTTGTAATGAAAGAAGAAGTAAAAGCAAGAGTAGAACTGGATCAGGCAGTTTCCGATGCAAAAAATAATTATGCAGAAGCAAATTATACAAAAGACAGTTATGAGAATCTGAAGTCTGCAATCAAGGAAGCTGAAGAAGTATTAGCAAAATCTGATGCGACAGTAGATGAAATGAATGAACAGGTTGACAAGCTGGATAAAGCAGTGAAAGCACTTGTACGTCTGGATGATGCAGTAGATAAGTCAGAATTAAATGGCTATATCGAAAATGCACTGACCAAGACAAATGACGGCACTTATACAGACAACAGTTGGAACAGTTTCCAGGCAGCAATCAAATCTGCTCAGAAAGTATCCGCTGATGTCAATGCAACAAAACCAGAAGTAGAAAAGCAGACAAAACTGCTGACCTCTTCTTATGAAGCACTTGTTGTTAAAAACAAACAGAGTGATCTCTTTGAAAAATATCCGCAGATTTTTGAAGGTACATATTCCGTACCGATCAAACTGCTCAACGCAACATCCGATGAAGATTCTATGGGAAATGCTTCCATGATTCAGAACGGAATTGTAAGAGTTACGGGTAAAGGTGAAGTAACACTGGAGATGAACTTCCAGTCCATGAAATTTGCCGGAATGACAGGTTATCTGTACAAACTGAAAAAAGTAGATATGGATACGGTTGAATACAACAAATATAATTATCCGGTAAAATATGAAGCTTCCGATGCAACAATTCTGGAAGAGTACACAGATGTTTACGATTTATTTAATGACAAGAACTCTGAGTATTACGACAAGAATACAGAAGGAAACTGGTATCCGAAAAAATTATCAATCCCGATTGAACTGAACGACAACCTGTTCTATGTAGAGGTTTATGTTCCGGTTATGGAAAGCATCGGTGAAGGACAGGGTACAAAGGTTGCCAGAGTTTCTATCGACTGGGAAAACATCAAACAGGAGACAGGAGTAGAAAGAGACAACAGTGTAATCGAAGCACTTCTGAATCAGGTATCCGGTATGCAGCAGGGTGATGTTGCTGACGAATACTGGAACGCTTTAAATGCGGCTTACATGACAGCTCAGGATGTTTACAATGATATGAATTCTACACAGAAAGAAATTGATCTGCAGGTGACAGCTTTACAGGCAGCCGTAGATGCAGTAGAAACTCAGATCGTAGACAAGACAGAACTGAATGCTTTGATTGAAAAAGCAACAGCAGAAGCAAATCGTACCGATGTTGTTTATACTTCTGCAACATTAGAAGCATTAAAGACAGCAATCACAAATGCACAGGCAGTAGCAGCAAAAGAAGATGCTACCAAGGCAGAAGTTCAGGCACAGGTTACAGCACTTCAGACAGCACTTGACAGTTTAAGAGTTGTTGATAAGACAAACTTAAATGCCCTGATTGAAAAAGCAAAAGCTGAGGCAGCAAAAACAGATGTTTATGAAGGCAGCAGTTTGACGGTCCTGAATACAGCAATTACACTGGCTGAGAATGTTGCAGCAAATCCAAAAGCAACAGAGTCAGAAGTTGCAGCAGCAGAGAAATCTCTGACAACTGCATTAAACGGACTGGTAGAAAAAGCAGTTGTAGATAAGAGCAAACTGGAAAGCAAGATTGCAGAAGCAAAGACATATTTAAGCCAGACAGACATTTATACAGAAAGTTCTCTTGCAACATTACAGAGTGCAGTAGGTCGTGCTCAGAATGTAATGGATAATGATTCTGCATCACAGAAACTGGTAGATGATCAGGTGACAAAACTGACAGAAGCAATCCAGCAGTTAGTAAAGAAGAGTGATGGAAAACTGGATATCAAGAACCTTGCTGATGGGGTTTACTCTATCTATGGAACAATGGTGAAAGTAGACAAGAATACTTATTCTATGTCAAATGAAGCAATCAACCACACAATTAAACTGACAGTGAAGAATGGCAAATATTACATTACTCTGAACTTCAACGGATTGACAGTAGGACAGAAACTTGGATATTTAAGTCAGCTCAAATACTTCACAACAGGTTATACACTTGATAAGTATGGTAATCCGCAGGGAACACTTGCTGATGTTACAGTTGACAGCTATCAGAAGAACAGCGATGGCTCACTGGTTTCTGACCAGTATGGAACAAACTATCCAGATGAAGTAACATTCGAGCTTATTCCGGAAGCTCTGGATGACGGATATGTTCCGTTACAGGTATTCGTACCGATTATGGACGCTATCAGCTCTGGTACAGGTACACAGCCAGTATATCTGAAACTGGATTGGAGTTCATTAAAAGCAACAACATCCGATAATCCAGATTTTGATAAGAACGACAACAATAGCAATAACAACAATAATAATTCCAACGGAAGCA
>OLPW01004160.1_pt1 | contig 10544 bp, 8 predicted proteins | sample 1672161 | NCBI WGS metagenome assembly OLPW01 (sample SAMEA3136654, study PRJEB25190) | human gut metagenome
CGTTGCGGATGGTGGAAAGCCGGTGGGCAACCATGAAGGCTGTTTTGTCCTTTAACATAATGTCCAGGGCTTCCTTGATCAGGATCTCTGTTTCAGTATCAATGGAACTGGTAGCCTCATCCAGAACAAGGATCGGCGCCTTGGAAACAGCAGCTCTGGCAATATTTAATAACTGTCTCTGCCCCTGGCTTAAGTTGGTTCCATCCCCTTCCAGCACAGTATCATACCCATCTTCCAGTCTCATGATAAAGGAATGGGCACTGGCTGTTTTGGCAGCCTGGATCACTTCCTCATCCGTCGCATCCGGGCGTCCATAGCGGATATTTTCACGAACCGTTCCGGTAAATAGGTGTGTATCCTGCAATACCATGGCGATATGGCTTCGCAGACTCTTTCTTGCATAGTCTTTAATATCTCTGCCATCGATCGTGATCTTTCCTTCCTGAATGTCATAAAAACGGTTCAAAAGGTTGGTAATCGTCGTTTTTCCAGCGCCGGTCGAACCGACAAATGCCACTTTCTGGCCGGCATGCGCATACAAATTGATGTGCTTCAAGATTACTTTATCCGGATTGTAACCAAAGGAAACATCTTCCATAATTACTTCACCTTTGACATTGGCCATCTCTACCGCATCCGGTTTATCTGCCTCTTCCGGCTCTTCATCCATGACTTTGAAGACACGCTCCGCACCGGCAAGCGCGGAAAAGATCGTATTGATCTGCATAGAGATCTCGTTGATTGGACGGCTGAACTGTCGGGAGTAGTTTACAAATACTGTCAATCCCCCAAGGCTGAGCCGTCCGGCAAGACAAAACAAACCACCGACACACGCTGTGATACCGTAACTGACCTGTCCGATATTTCCCATGACCGGTCCCATGATACCGCCAAAGAACTGCGCTTTGACCTGTTTCTTACGAAGATCATTGTTCAGATCCGTAAATTCTTCCACCGCTTTTTCCTCGTGACAGAATACCTTTACTACTTTCTGGCCGGTTACTGTCTCTTCGATGTAACCATTTAATTTACCAAGCGCCGACTGCTGCTGGCGATAATATTTGGAACTGCGCTTTGCGATCGAACCACCGGCTTTCAGCATAAGCGGCACAAGCAGGATCGTAAGAAGGGCAAGCCATACGTTCATATAAAGCATAATACTTACCGTACCCACGATACTGATAAATCCCTGAATCAACTGAATCACCGTATTGTTGAGCATTTCACCGACGACATCGACATCGTTTGTAAAACGGCTCATGATATCTCCGGTCGCATTGGTGTCAAAATAACGCACCGGCAAAGTCTGGATATGATCAAACAAGTCTTTACGAAGTGTCTTTAACGCACGCTGCGAAACGCCGATCATGATTCGTTGCTGTAAATACATGGAAATCACACCGATTCCATAAATCGCAAGCATCAAAAGGATGCCAAGTCCTAATGTTTTCAATCCTTCATTGATAATGACACCGGCACCGCCGGCTGCTTTGGATGCCTTATCGTATGTTTCTGTAATTCCGTTGATGATCGGCGACAGCATATAGGATCCTGCCAATGTCGATAAACTGGAAATCACTACACACACCAGTGCAATGATCACGTGTTTCTTATCTTTTCCAAGATAACCGAGAAGGCGTTTTATCGTCTGTTTGGTTTCTTTCGGCTTGCCGCCCATCGCTCTGGCGTGTCTGCCTCCCGGACCATGTCCCGGTCCTCCCATTGGTGGGCCTCCGGCTGGTTTATTTGGCTTTCCGCTCATGCTGACACCTCCTCATTCTTGTCTTTCTGCGAATAATAAATTTCCTGATAAGCTTCACAGGACTTCATCAATTCCTCATGCGTTCCCTGTCCGACAATCTCGCCCTCATCCATTACAAGGATACGGTCTGCGTGTTCTACGGATGAGATTCGCTGTGCAATGATCAGCTTCGTCGCGTCTTTCAAAGACGTGGAGAAACTCTTTCTTATCTCTGCTTCTGTCGCGGTATCTACGGCACTTGTACTATCGTCTAAGATCAAGATTTTCGGCTTTTTCAAAAGAGCTCTTGCGATACAGAGACGCTGTTTTTGTCCACCGGACACATTGACACCGCCCTGTCCCAGTTCCATGTCATATCCATCGGAAAAACTGCGGACAAAGCCGTCTGCCTGTGCATAACGTGCCATCTCGTAAACTTCTTCGTCCGTCGCATTTTCGTCTCCCCATCGGAGATTTTCCATAATGCTTCCGGAGAACAATGTATTTTTCTGAAGCACCATTGCCACGCCGTTTCGCAGATGTTCCAGCGAATAATCTTTGACATTGATGCCATCCACGAGCACTTCTCCCTCGTCGACATCGTACAGACGTGGGATCAGCTGCACGAGCGAACTCTTTCCGGACCCTGTCGAACCGATGATTCCAACCACTTCGCCAGGATTGGCTTTGAAGGAAATGTGTTTCAATACATTGTTATGATTCTTCTTATAATAACGGAATCCGACATTGCGGAATTCAATCGCGCCGTTTTCCACTTCTTTGTCTTTGCATTTTGCTTCGTTGTCATTGAGGTCGATTTCTGTCATAAGAACCTCTTTGATACGCTTTGAAGAAGCCAATGCACGGGATCCCTGAATCATGATCATTCCAACCATCATCAGCGACATAAGAATCTGTACGATATACGTCGTAAATGCGGTCAAGTCACCGACCGGCATATCGCCGACGATGATCTGGCGTCCACCAAACCATACGACCGCCATCGTCGTAATGTTCATCGCGAGAGTCATGATCGGCATCGTCAAAATAACGATCTTCATCGCCGACAAACTCTTTTCTTTCAGGTCTTCATTGGCTTTGTTAAAAGTTTCTTTTTCAAACTCGTCACGCACAAAAGATTTTACCACGCGTGTGTTTGTGATATTTTCCTGAATTCTCGAGTTCAGGCTCTCGATTTTGGTCTGCATGATGTTAAACCTCGGAAATGCTTTCCCGATTACGATAACCAGCGATACGATCAAAATCGGGATTACCACTCCGAGAATGATTGCCAGTCTCGCATTCATCATGATCGCCATGATCAATCCACCGATCAGCATCCCCGGTGCTCGAAGGAGCATTCGAAGTGCCATTGAAATAACATTCTGCAAGTTCGTAATATCGTTGGTCAATCTCGTTACCAGCGAACCGGTTGAGAATTTTTCGATATTCGCGAAGGAAAACTGCTGCACTTTCGCAAAAATATCTTTTCTCAGATCACCGGCGAAATTTACCGATGCCTTAACAGCAAAATAGGCACCAAGCACACCGCCGCCCATCATACACAATGCAAGAAGCACCATAATGATGCCGTGTGTTATGATATAACCACTTCCGGCGCCTCCCTTAATACCCTCATTGATGATCAATGACATCATCTTCGGAAGAAGCACTTCTCCAATCACTTCCACGATCATAAAAATCGGCCCTAAAATAAATGCTGACAGATAGGGAGTGACATATTTTTTATAAATACCCATGGTCTGTTCTCCTTTTACTCTATATTCTTCGCATTGCGGTACATCTGCCCCAATAAGCTTTGAAGCACCTCCAGCTGCTCTTTGTCAAATCCTTCCAGAAGTTTTGCATCCATCTGATGAAAGATTTCTTTGCTCTCTTCAACGACGCCGCGTCCCTTTTCCGTCAATTCGACAAATCGCACGCGGGAATCCTGTTCCTGCTGAGTTTTCTGAATGTATCCGCCTTTTTCCAGTTTTTTCAATGAAACTGCCACCGTCGCCGCCGACACTTCCAGTATATTCGCCAGTTCAACCTGTGATGTAACCGGACAATCCGATAACGTCATCAGCATTCTGTGCTGTGCCCTGTGAAGCCCGGTTCCGTCCAACAGTTTTTCAATCTTGCGCCGGTGGATCTGATTGATAAACATAATCAGCTTCACCGGATTCGCTTCCCGGATCACCGTCTTCGCATCCATGCGCATATGGCATCTTCCTCTTGGTTCCACACATAAGCCTCCCTTCGTTTTTCATTAACTTGTGTTCTTGTGATTTTAGTTAGTATTTAAATAATTTATATGCTAATTATTAGCATATTAATGATATTATACTCTTTTGAATCCATCTGTCAACAGAAATATTTGAATTTATGATTATTTTAGAATTCTTCTCTCATTCCTTATCTTGTTTTAAAGTCAGTTTAATTAAAAAAAGGAGCTTTTTTTCTCTTTCCGTGGGATTTCGGACACCGACGGTGCGCAGAGGGCGTCCTATGCCCTCCCGCACCGCTGCGTGTGTCCGCTAAGTGCAAACGGTCCCGCGGGGAAGAAAGAAAAAAGCTCCTTTTCTATCTAAACTCCTTTAAAACACCTCTTTAATACTATCATAATGAAGGAACACGCCTTCTTTTGCAAATGCTTCGATCTCTTCTTTGGTCGCAAGCATAAACCCATCCGTCTCGGCTTCCTGTGGGTGTACATCCTCTTCGGAAAATTCTCCGATAAATTTATATACATCCACAAAATAATTATCGCCTTCCCCCGGATTTTCACGATGATAGGTAAACTGGTATCCACCACCCCAGTTCGACACATCTAATCCTGTCTCTTCTTTCACTTCACGGAGAACTGCCTCTTTGGACTCCTCTCCTGCCATCGCAGCCCCGCCGGACACTTCCCACCAGCCGGGTGCCCAGTTTTTCGTCATAACACGTTTGGTGATCAAAAATCTTCCATCTTTATGTGCCACGACACCAAGCACCGTCAAATGGTACTCATCATCCTTTAAGCACCAGTCATTGCGCTTCATCTGTCTGCCGGTGCGCTGTTTATTTTTGTCATAAATGTCCCAATATTCCACTTTTTCCATTGTCTCTTTTCCTCCATCCTCGTCGTTATGTTCCAGCAATGATTATATCGCAACTTTTTCTTTCATGCAATTACTTTTTTCTCCTTGATTCCTGCCGTATTTTGATTTATTATAGTAATATAAATTGTAACTATTCAGGACCGCTGTGCAAAAACAATGGATTGTGCAGCAGATGTAATAGAACAGCTGTCCACGATGCAGGTATCGTCGGACTTGGAGAACATTATAAAAAACAGCATATCAATCAGACAATGTGCTGCATTACCTTTGATTAAACATATTTATACATCAGAATGGAGGACATTATGAAGCCATTATTTAAAAAGAAAACAAAAGAAACTTCGGTTGAAAAAGCATCTACTACCATTGTAGAACAGACCCCGGTATCCGATAATACCGAAGCAATTCTTCTTACCATTGACCATTTGAAATCAACAAATGAAGAACTCGTAACTCAGGATCTGGAAACCTCTAAGGGCATTCAGGAAATCGAGGCAAGTATTCAGACACTTTCCGATGAAAATGAGGAGCTTTTGAGCCAGTGCCAGGCAATGAATACTTCCTTTGAGGGCATTGTTACCGCGAGTGATGAATTTGCTACTGTGCAATCCGAAATTCAGGAATCTGTAAGCACTGCTCAAAATCGGGTAGAAGTTCTGAAAGAAAGTTCCAATACCGTTACCGAGCGTTTTGACGAAATGAATCAGACTTTCGAAAAACTGTTGGAATCTGTTTCCGAGATCCGCAAATCTACCGATGGTATCACCGCGATTGCGAATCAGACAAATCTGCTGGCATTGAACGCTTCCATCGAAGCCGCACGTGCCGGAGAACAGGGACGCGGATTTGCCGTTGTCGCCAATGAAGTACGTGAACTTGCCGACCAGATCAAGATTTTGATCAATGATGTGCAGAACAGCATTGCCGATGTGGAAAAGAGCACTTCCAATCTGAACCAGTCTCTGGAGGATTCCAAGCAGGCGCTTCACAGCAGCATCGAAAATGTCGACAGTACACACAGCATCTTTAATGGCATTAGTGCGAAAGTAACCGGTATCGAGGACGTACACAATGCCATCGACTCCGCTGTCTCTGAAAGCAAGCAGGGTGTCAATGAAATGTTAAATCACATCAATAACAGCCATACCAGTTATTCCCACGTCAGCAATCGTATTTCTGCGATCAATAAGTCTGACACAAAAAAGGGAGCTTTGTTTGAGGACCTTGCTAACATGGTCGATCAGCTGCCTCATTTGATCAAAGACAAATAAAGATTTTTTAAAAAGTGTGGTCACACAAAAATGACCACACTTTTTTTATTGCGCATAACTGGCAAGCATTTCCCCGCATGCCACAATCACTTTTTCTCTCACTTCTTCCGGCTCGATCACTGTCACGCCGGTTCCTATCGCCATCAGCCATCCGATAAACTGCTGACTGACCGCCACTGTCACATTGACTTGAAAATACTCGTCATCCAATGGAATCAGCGGAACATTTTTCCCGAAACGATCAATCATAACCCCCACAAGAGAATTGCGGCATTTTAATTTTACCGCCGTCTCCGTTCCGTCATACATGCCAAATACTTTTTTCGAATAGGTTCCGGCATCGACTTTTTCAAAGGTTTCCTCGCCTTCACGCTCATGATCGCACATTTGGATGTCAAGCATTTTGTCCACACGAAAATGTTTGATATACCTCGCCTTGTGGTCAAATCCGATCAAATAATAATTTTCGTCATCCCACATGAGCTGCCACGGCGAAATTTCATACCGTTCACCCTCGTGCTTCAGTTCCATCTGTTTTTTTACATTCCATTGATAATACTGAAACGTGATCGAATGATTTCTTTCTATCGCATGATGAATCTTATCCACATTATAATAGATGCTCTCATTCATCGTTTTCACACGCCCCTGCACATACACCTGACGCTGCAGATCCTGTGCCTGATACTTGCTGGCAAAACTTTCCAGTTTCTTGATCAGTTCCCGGGATTTCTTTTCCGTGATAAATTTCGACGACTGAACCGCATCTACCAAAAGCTTCAATTCCGCAATTTCAAATAAACGGGAGGCGACATGATAGTACGTCGCTCTCCCGTTATTGTAAGAGAGAACATCCAGGCCATACCGCTGCAATTCTTCGATATCCCGATAGATACTTTTCCGCTCTGCCGAAACATCATAGCTTTCCAGCGATGAAATAATCTCATTCATCGTAATCCCATGATTTTCGTCCGTCTTTTCCAATAGAATATCCATGAGATATAGCAGTTTTAGTTTTTGATTTACTCCTTTGGCCATAGATCCGCTCCCCAAATTTTTTTCTATATTTTATTATTCCATTTCTCATCGTTACTCCGCCGTCATTTCCGCCGACACGGTATCCGGTGCCCCCACCGGTGCCTCTGCAGAATCTGCCACTTCATTCGGATCCTGCGTCTCTTTGTCCTCTTCGTCCTCCCAGAGGGAATCGTATTCTTCGCGTTTATCCTTTTGCACCATAGCGCCAATACTTTTTGCTACCTGATACAAACCACTGTCAAATTTCAACAGTTTCATCTCATCCGCCTGCGGGACTTTTGCTCCTTTCATAAGCCGTCTCGCCACTTCGAGAATCTTCATCTGTTCCTCCGCAGCTTCTTTCATGGAATCGGTCTGCTGCTCCGTCGATACAAGCATCTCGACATTGGTCCACTTATCCATCAGTTTTTCCATGTAATCCCGGTATTCATTCTGCTTTTGCTCAATTGCATTTAACGACAATTCCAACGAAACTGCCTCATTTTCATAAACTACTTTTCCGTTTGGTGTTTCTTTGATCTTCTCTTCCAGTTCTTTCTGCTTTTGTCTCAATTCAGAAGCCGTTTTGCTGTAAGATTTGATCTGACTTTGATAAATTCCTCTTGCTTCCTTGATCTGCATACAATCCCCCTCTTTCTATCATTATATATCGTCACAACAGCCTTGGAAGATAACGATTATTTCCATATAAATAGACCGATAATACAGAGTAATTCCAGCACAAATATAACCGGAACGCCGATATAAAATTTCGGTTTGTGTGTCTTATGATGAAACCAATGCATTCCTATAAAAGCACCAAACACACCGAAAACAGCGGACAGCATCAATGTCGACTCCGGTATTCTCCATCTGTGATGCACCGCTTTCCACTTGTCAATCCCATATAAAATACAGACCAAAACATTGATTAATAGGTAAATCAATAAGCCTTTTTCCAGCATTTTACAAATCTCCTTTTCTCGCGTAACGCATTTTCGTCGAACGGGCACGCCCATTCTGCGCACATTCTTTTGCCGAAGGGCGTATGACATCCTTGGAATACTCACTGTAAATTCCCGCTTTGTAACCTTCTTTTAACGCCTTTTTCACCAGTCTGTCCTCGCCCGAATGGAACGTAAGAATCGCAACACGTCCTCCCGGCTTAAGCGCATCCGGCAGTTTTTCCATAAATTCATACAACACTTCAAACTCGTGGTTTACGTCGATGCGAAGTGCCTGAAAGGTACGCTGGCATGTCTTTTTTATCGTGTCTTTTTTCTCTTTCTCCGGCAGAAAATCCAACGTCTTTTCGATAATCTCCCGCAATTTTGTCGTTGTATCGATGGCGTGCCCTCTCCGGATCTCATCTGTGATGGCTTTGGCAATCTCTTCACAATACGGTTCATCCGAATTTTCATACAACATTCCTGCCAGTTCACCTTTGCCAATATTTGCTAATCGTTCTGCCGCACTGATTCCCTCTTTCTGATTCAACCGCAGATCAAGCGGACCATCCACTTTAAAGGAAAATCCTCGCTTTGGATTGTCAATCTGCATCGAGGAAACACCGAGGTCGGCAAGGATAAAATCAAATCCCCCGGCCTCCTCTGCCACCTGGTCGATATTCCTGAAATTTGTCTGCTTTATCGTGAGTATATCCTCACCGTAGCCGGCCTCCGCCAGTCTCTGCTTCGTCTTCACTATCTCTATAGGATCAACATCCAGTGCATACATATGGCCTTTTCCTTGAAGCTTCTCAAGCATACGCCTTGTGTGACCACCATAGCCCAGTGTCGCATCAAGCCCCTGCTGTCCCGGCTGTATCTGAAGGAAATCCAGTATCTCATTTACACATATTGAAATGTGCATCCCTGCCGGGGTACTTCCCTTGCTTATGACTTTCTCTATCGTATCCGCATATTTTTCAGGATCGTGCTCCTTGTATTTCTCCTCAAACCTCTTCGGATGGGTGCCACTGTAGTGCACTCTCCTCTTGTGTATCTTTTCTTCCATATATTCTTATCTCCTTAGCCGCCGTCTGCCATACAAGGCCCCGGAACATTTATGTCATAATACCATATATCTGCGAAACAAGCCACACAACACTAAAAAAATGGAAGCCACGGCATTCATCCGTGACTTCCAGAATAATAGCATCATATAATTATTATTATTTACCAGCTATAATGTGATGTATCATGGTGAGCTGGCTCCTGAGTGCATCCACAGATATCTGTCCAGGGGCGGAAGGTATGCCCGCTGTGGCAAATGATATCGTATTGCCATACATCTCTCCTGTGGTTCTTGTCTCCACACCAAGTTCACCCATGGATATAACTATGAGAGGGGTCTGATTTCCACTATCCTGCAGTTCCTTTGCAGCCTGCATCATATCTACGACCTGCGATCCCTCCTCAGGCATCATGGCTATCTTGGCTATATCTGCACCTGTGAATATGATGGACTTAAATCTGTCAACTATCTGTTCCATAGGTATAGTAGTCTTGAAATCGTGATTGGACACTATGACATACACGCCCTTGGAATGAGCCTCCGCTATGACTTCATCCACAATCTCCATGTCGGAGAAATATTCTATATCCACGATGTCTATATATCCACTGTCTATAGCGTCAATAAGAAGGTCGTGATACTGGCTGAGTGTTGCCTCCATGCAGCCACCCTCGCCCTTTGTTCGGAATGTAAATATAATAGGGAACTGCCCCAGCTTATCATGGATCTTAGCCAGAGTCTTCATAAGTGCCTCTCTGTCAAAGCACTTCTCGTACATATCCGCTCTGAATTCCACCATGTCTGGTTCCGACTTCGCTATGATCCTCAACTGATAGTCCACATCATAATCCGTCGGAGCTACCAGAGGTACACAGATCTTAGTCATTCCCTCTCCTATCGCCACATTCTTCACATTAACGACCTTCATCACTGCCTCCTGCCTTTTTCACATTTTCCCTGCACGCTGTACAGCTATTACTTTATCTCAATTGCATCCATGAATGTCTCACACAGCTTCTGCGCGTCAACCTTGTCGACCTTATCCCAGTAGCTGATAGAACATGTAACTACATCCTCGCCTGTAGGATATACCAACAGCACCTCTGTTCTGTCCATATCATATGATGTGAGCTGTATCACAAGATATGTTACCTCTGTGCCATCCTTTGCCTTCACTGTGCCATCTGTCATCTCGTTGACCTTGGAGTTCTCATCGTTGTAATACTCTGTGTAAGTATCCTTCATGTTCTTCACAAGATCACTTGCTGAATAGTGTGTATATGTAGAATAGCTTGCATATACATCGCCCTTCTCATCATTATAAGATATGGTATACTCTGAAGCATAGCTTCTCTCGTATCCCTTTGGATCATTGATCTTTACTGACTTATC
>OLPW01004161.1_pt1 | contig 10541 bp, 8 predicted proteins | sample 1672161 | NCBI WGS metagenome assembly OLPW01 (sample SAMEA3136654, study PRJEB25190) | human gut metagenome
TTTCAAGGGAAGGAATACTGTGGAAAAGATCCCACAGACATTCAAAATGGTTCTCCATCTCACGGCCGCCGCGCATAATGTAGCCTCTTGACGGATCATAGATTCCGTCGCAGGCACCGCCGGCGATATCCATGGCTTCCAGAATGTGGATGTGTTCACCAGGCATCTGTGCATCTCTTACAAGGAAGCAGGCAGCCGCAAGGGAAGCAAGACCGCTTCCTACGATATAGGCATGTTTATCATCAATGCCTTCCGGTTTCTCAGGGCGGGCAAAAGCTTCGTAGTTACCGTTGGAGTAATAAATTCCTTTACTGTTTTTGTCATATTTTCCGCGCTCTGTATTGCGGTAATTTTCGGTAGTTTTCTTTACATGTAAAGTTTCCTCTTCATTGATCTCTTTTGTTTTTTTCATCAGTATGGCTGCGCCGGCTCCGGCTGCTGCAAGTGCTGCAAGTCCCATGAATCCTTTTTTATCTGACATATGACATCCACCTTTCATAAATGAGATACCTGTTTGTATCGGATTAACTGTTCTTTGTTGCTGTTGATGCTATGATAGCCCATCCGGAAAAAAGATTCTATTTACAAAACACCGAAAGTGTTCAGTTTTTTATCATTATGTCTGTTTTGATAAGTTTTTATTCTGTATGCATTTCTGCAGTTTTGTTTCTGGCGGCAAAATTACGGATGGCGTTGTCGATGCTTCCGTATAGTGCAGTTGCGGTATCATCCGCGATCCCGCGATAATCTTCACGCATGCCGTTTTTGATCCAGTCCAGCATGATCCCTACAAAGCTGTATTTATACAGATCTGCGATAAAAATTTTCTGTTTATCCGTGATGGGGATGTCTTTTGATCTTTCTGTTACCACGCCCATAAGAAGATTGCAGGTAAGCTGGAACAGATAATTCTCGATTTGTTCCCGTCCCACGCAGCGGTATACATTTAAGATAAATGGCTTGTTTTCCATCACGGCATCAAAGATCTGTAGAAGCCCTTCATGCCAGGTGGAAGAGGTTTTTTTGCCCTGAAGGGCAATTCTGGCATCTTCCAGACAACACCACTCCACAAGATCATAGATATCCTTGAAATGATAGTAAAAAGTCATGCGGCTGATCCCGCAGTCAGTGGTAAGGTCGTTGATGGTTATCTTATCTAAAGGCTTCTTAAGAAGCAGATGTTTCAGGGATTCTTCCAGGGCAAGCTTGGTTGCATTTGTCATAAGTACACCCTCCTTTGGTAGGTTTATGGTTATTAATATAACATGAAAGTGCACAGAAAATCCATGTCAAACAGTGACTTTTCTGTGAAATTATGATAAACTGAAACCCGGAATGTTTTGTGAAACAGAATGGAGTGTATTATGAAAAAGAAATCAGCTTGCATCCTGCTGGTTTTTGCTGCCGTGATAGTACTTACTTATATGACAGGAGAATCCTATTACAGAGGAATCAGTGAAAAAGCAGGGTTGGATGAACAGGAAGAGAAAATATATAAATACCAGTACGACATGATTGTGGACAGCCCTGATTCCCAGTTTTGGCAGGCAGTATATGACAGTGCGAAGAAAAAAGCAGCTTCCAATAATGTACTGCTTGAGATCATGGGGTCGGATAGAGAAACATCCTATAATAAACTTGATTATATGAATATGAGCATTGCGGCCAAGGCGGATGGTATTATCCTGCAGTATAATGGAGAAGCCGGTCTGGAAGAAGCAATCAATACTGCAGTAAGAAACGGAATACCGGTAGTTACAGTCATGAGTGATGCGGTGCACAGCCGCCGCCAGAGCTTTGTGGGAGTCAGCGATTATCAGCTTGGCATGGCTTACGGGGAAATTGTTGCCAGATATGTGAATGAGAACACGAAGAAGATCCTGATCCTGCAGAAACGGGATATTGACGATATGAATGAAAGTCAGATATATACCCAGATCAGTAATGCAGTTCAGACAGCGGTCGGTTCTGCGGATATTGAGATCAAGGGAAGGAATCTTCTGTCAACAGGAACCTTTGAGACAGAGGAGGCAGTTACTGATATTTTTCAGCAGAAGCGGAATATTCCGGATATTCTGGTGTGCATGGATGAAGAGACAACGGAGTGTGCAAGACAGGCAGTTCTGGATTTTAATCTTGCAGGAAAGGTGGAGATCATCGGTTACTATACATCTGAGGATATCCTTGCAGCAGTAGAAAAAGGTGTCATTTCAGTTACCTGTGATGTGGACACGACCCAGCTGGGACAGTACAGCGTGGAGGCAGTTACCAGCTATATAGAAGATGGAAGAACCAATTCTTTCTATAACGTAGACATTAATTTTCTTGACAAAACAGCAGTGGAGAAGATGAGGAGGGAGGCAGTCACAGATGAAAAAAATCCGTTGGAGTGACTTTTCTCTTGTAAGCAAGATCATGCTGGAGGTTGGAGTGCTGGCACTTTTACTGTTCAGCATCAATATGCTGTTTTATGCGCGGATCAACAACTCCATGCAGGAGATGGACGATGTGTATGCCAGTAATGCCCAGATCACAGAGCTTGGGCAGGTTTTTGACGATGTGCAGGACAGCATGTACCAGTATCTGAAGGTAAAAAATTCTCAGGCATTAATGGATTACTATCAGAATGAGGCGAAATACAGGCAGGAGCTGGAGGAGTTAAATGAACAGAATATTGATGATTCCGTGAAACTTCTGGAGAAGAAGATACGTAAGATGTCGGAAGCATATCTTTCCTGTACAGCAGGAACTGTAGCTGCCAAGAGAGGCAGGAATGTGGAAAAATATAAGCAGGAATATGATAAAAGCCTTGAGCTTTACAGTTATATCCAGAGTTCTATGGATGAGCTGAACAAGCAGCTTTTTAAAGAAAATTCCCAGACCTATGCAGCTCTCCGGGCGGTTATGAGATATCTGGAGATCAGTAATATGGTGATCATGCTTCTGGTGGTGGTCTGTGGAATGTTCCTTCTGATCACAGCAACAAGGGAGATGTTCCTGCCGCTGACCAATATGGCGGAAACTGCACAGCTGGTAGGTCAGGGAAATTTTAATGTAAAGATGCCCCCGACAGATTCCAGGGATGAGCTTGGAGAGGTAACAAGAGCTTTTAATACCATGGTGGAGAATCTTAGTCTTTACATTGCCAGGACAAAGGCCGGCATGGAAAAAGAACAGCAGATGATAGAGCGGGAGCTTTTGATGGAAACACATCTCAAGGAAGCGCAGCTTAAGTATCTCCAGTCTCAGATCAACCCGCATTTCCTTTTTAATTCCTTAAATGCAGGAGTACAGCTTGCTATGATGGAGGATGCAGAAAAAACCAGCATCTTTGTGGAAAAGATGGCAGATTTTTTTCGCTACAATGTAAAGAAGGGTGAGGAAGATGCGACGCTTGAGGAAGAATTGGAGGCCGTGGATAATTACATTTATATTCTGAACGTGCGGTTTGCCGGAGATATCCATTTTTCAAAAAAAGTGGAATGTGATGTGGGAAATGTGCGTGTTCCCAGTATGATCCTGCAGCCGGTTGTGGAAAACGCAGTTAATCATGGAATACGGAATATTGACTGGGAGGGACATATTAATCTCAGCGTGGAGCGATGGGACGATCATATTGAGATCAGTGTCCTAGATAACGGACTGGGAATGACCAGAGAACAGATAGAAAGAGTCCTGTCCAAAAAAGTCCACAGCAGTTCGGGCGAGGGTGATTTCACGGGAATCGGAATGAATAATGTGATCAGCCGTCTGGAACTGTATTATGAGCGGGACGGATTAATGGAAATATACAGTGAAGGTGAAGGAATGGGAACAGAGGTAGTGATCAATATTCCTCTGGAGAGGAGTGAAAAAAATGTACAGAATCCTGCTTGCTGATGACGAAGGGATCATGCTGGAATCCCTGAAAAATATTATAAGTTCCAATTATGGAAATGAATGTGAGATCCACACAGCCAAGACAGGCCGTGTGGTTGTGGAAGAGGCGGAGAAATATCCGCCGGATATCTGCTTTATGGATATTCAGATGCCGGGCTTAAGCGGAATCCAGGCAATCCGGGAAATTCAGAAATTTAACAGGTCTGTGGTCTTTGTGATTATTACAGCCTATGATAAATTTAATTATGCCAAGGAAGCGGTAAATCTCGGAGTTATGGAATTTCTTACCAAGCCGGTAAACAAAAAGGTGATTCTGGAAATATGCTCCAAAGCTATGGAAAGGGTAGATTCCACAAGACAGAAGCGAAGCGACGATCTCCGTATCCGTGAAAAGCTGGAAACAGTTGTGCCTATGATCGAAAGCGGATATATCAATAATATTCTTCTGCAGGATGATTTTCAGACATACCAGGATAATTACAGGGAGCTTCTGGATATCCGGGAAGAATACGGATATATGATCGTGGCTGAATTCGGTGATTCTACGGAAAATGGCGTTCTTACAAATGCAGTGGGGGCCAGTGTGAAGGCAAACAAATTTTATTCCACATTCCGGGAAATCGCTCAGGGATTTTTTGAATGTCTGGTAGGACCTATTATGGGAAACCGTATTGTACTGCTTGTTCCGTACCGTAATTCCAGGGAGTCCTATGAGGAACGTGTGGAGGTTGTAACAAGAACCAGAAACATGGTACATAAGCTGGAAAGCAGGATTGACAGTAAATTTCGCTGTGGTATCGGCCGGGTGAAGGAGATGGGAAGCACCATGAAAGAATCCTTCAAGGAGGCCATGATCGCACTTCGGGAAAGTACCAGCCATGTGATACATATTGAGGATGTTCCGGCTGCACAGAAATATGACGGCGAATATCCAAGAGATCTGGAACGTCGCTATGAAAAGCGGGTGATGGATAAGGATGTGGCAGGAGCTTTAAGCTGTGCCGAGGAATTTATCCGGTGGATGGAGAAGCAGCAGGGAGTAGATCTGGAGGACATGCGCATCAAGATTCTGGAGCTTGTGATGGGAGTGGAAAAAAAGGCTTTTTTTGCAGGTACCGTGAAATATGCGATCAGCTACCGCAGAAATTATATTCATGAGATTCAGGAATATACAGACATAGAAGGGATAAAAAAATGGTTCCTGGGCAAAACATCAGAAATTTGCAGCAACATGGAAAGCGCAAGGGAAAAAGAAGCGGTTTCCATTATTGAAAAAGCAAAGTCCTATATCCGGGACAATTACAAAAAAGATATTTCACTGGATGAGGTATCACGGGAGGTGGATATCAGCCCTTATTATTTCAGCAAGCTTTTTAAGCAGGAGACCGGAGGAAATTTTATCGAGTATCTTACAGAAGTGCGGCTTCGGAATGCAAGAGAACTTCTCAAGGATTCAGGGCTTTCCATCAAGGAAATCTGTGCGGAATCCGGATACAGCGACCCCAATTATTTCAGCAGGATATTCAAGAAATACGAAGGCGTGACACCAAGTGAATTCAGAGAGAGGTTGAGGTAGACAATATGAGCGGGGGGAAAATGATCAGGAAGCTGTTGATTTTACTGTGTTTGCTGACATTGATGCTAAGTGGCTGCACTTCCGAAAAAACAGAGCAGGCAGCTACGCAGGAAATAGATACAGAGGAAGACGGAGTAGAAAAGAAAATTCAGATCGGTCTTACAGTGGATTCTTTTGTTATTGAGAGGTGGATCCGTGACAGGGATGTATTCGTGGCAACAGCAAGGGAGCTGGGAGCGGAAGTGAATGTTCAGGATGCGGGAGCAGATACAAAAGAGCAGATCAGCCAGATCGACTATTTTATCAAGAAGCATATGGACGTGATCGTGATTATTGCCAGAGACTGCAAAGCATTATCTGAGGCTGTGGAGCGTGCCCATAATGCAGGGATCAGGGTGATCTCCTATGACCGCATGGTAAATGATGCGGATACAGACATGTATATTTCCTTTGATAACCGGAAAGTCGGAGAGGTCATGGCACAGTCCATGATGGAAGCAATCCCTGATGGCGGAAAGATTTTTATGATCCAGGGCTCTGCTTCAGATAACAATGTGAACATGGTAAAAGAGGGATTTGAAGGCACTCTGAAAAACAGTGATCTGAAGGTAGTTTACGAAGCCAACTGTGAGGGCTGGATCGCAGAGCTGGCAGCAGATTATGTGGAGGAAGCACTGGAAGAGTATCCTGATGTAAAGGGAATCATGTGCGGAAATGATGATATTGCCAGCCAGGTGATACAGGTTCTTGCGGAAAACCAGCTTGCCGGACAGGTGATCGTGGTAGGCCAGGATGGTGATCTGGCTGCATGTCAGCGTATTGTGGAAGGAACCCAGTACATGACAGCATTTAAATCTATCGAAGATCTGGCACGCCAGGCAGCCGAATATGCGGTGAAGATGGCAGAAGAGGGAAAGATTCCGTCAGATGTGACAGATACCATGAGCGATGGAAGCTATGATATCCCGGCGAAGGTGCTGGAACCGGTTGCCGTTACAAGGGATAATATTGATGAGGTGATCATTGACGGCGGTTTCCACAGACGAGATGAAGTATATCTCAATATAGATTACGATACAGAGTAATGCAGAACAGATTGCATACCGGCATATATGTGGCGGTGAAATTCTGCAAGTAATGTGGCAGTGTATCCATATGCGCAATAATACACAATTATGACAAAAATCAATAGCAGATTTTTGGTGCAAAAATGTCTTGCCTGATGCAGGGCATTTTTCTTTTGCCAAAAAATGTCTCTGTCCTTGCCAACTATGTCCAGACAGTCCTGTGCTATAGTAACATCATCAAAGGAAACGTGATTCCAAAAACAAATAATGAAACGGAGGATTTTACAATGAAAAGAAAAATGGTATCTGCACTTCTTTGCGCAACAATGGTAGCTGGTATGGTGGTAGTTCCGGCAGTAACAGCACAGGCAGCAGACAAGAAACTGATCGGTGTTACCATGCCGACCAAGGATCTCCAGAGATGGAACCAGGATGGCGATAACATGAAGAAAGAGCTGGAGGCAGCAGGATATGAGGTAGACCTTCAGTATGCATCCAATGATGTAAGCACACAGGTTTCCCAGCTTGAGAACCAGGTAGCAAACGGATGCGACCTTCTGGTTGTGGCATCCATCGATGGAAGCAGCCTTGGCGAGCCTCTGAAACAGGCCAAAGAAAAAGGAATTCCGGTTATCTCTTATGACCGTCTTCTTATGAATTCCGATGCAGTAACCTATTATGCAACATTTGATAACTACAAAGTAGGTCAGAAACAGGGCGAGTACCTGGTAGATGCACTGGATCTTGACAATCAGGACGGACCATTCAATATTGAGCTGTTCACAGGAGATCCTGGTGATAACAACTGTAACTTCTTCTTCGGTGGTGCAATGGATGTTCTCCAGAAATACATCGATGACGGTAAGCTGGTAGTAAAATCCGGACAGACAGAGTTCGAGCAGGTTGCTACCGCAAACTGGGACAGTGCAAAAGCACAGGACAGAATGGATACTATCATCGCAGGTAACTACTCTGACGGAACAAATCTTGACGCAGTTCTCTGCTCCAATGATTCCACGGCACTTGGTGTTGAGAATGCACTGGCAGCTTCCTACACAGGAGAATATCCGATCATCACCGGTCAGGACTGTGACACACCAAACGTTAAGAACCTTGTAGCAGGAAAACAGGCAATGTCTGTATTCAAAGATACAAGAGCTCTTGCATCTGCAGTAGTAAAAATGGTTGACTCCATCATGAAAGGTGAGGAGCCGGAAGTGAACGATACAAAATCCTATGATAACGGAACAGGTGTCATCCCGACATACCTTTGCGATCCGGTTGTTGTTACAACAGATAACTACAAAGAAATCCTGATCGACTCCGGATACTACACAGAGGATCAGATCAAATAATCAGAATTTTTAAGAAAGAAATTTATCACATGCAGGCGGGGAATATAACCGCCTGCATGAACAGTGGAAAGGGAGGGAAATTGAGTTGGCTAAGATACTTCTGGAAATGAAAAATATCACCAAAACTTTCCCAGGTGTAAAGGCACTGGATAATGTTAATCTCCAGGTCGAGGAAGGCGAGATCCACGCACTGGTAGGTGAAAACGGTGCCGGTAAATCTACATTGATGAATGTATTAAGTGGTATTTATCCGTACGGTTCGTATGAAGGAAATATTATTTATGATGGTGAGATCTGTAAGTTTAACACTATCAAAGACAGTGAACATAAAGGAATTGTAATCATCCACCAGGAACTTGCTCTGATCCCGTATATGACCATCGGGGAGAACATGTATCTGGGTAATGAAAGAGGCAAAAGCTTTTCCATCAACTGGAATGAAACTTATGGAGAAGCAGATAAATATTTGAAAATAGTAGGACTGGAGGAATCCTCCAGAACTTTGATCAAGGATATTGGTGTAGGTAAGCAGCAGCTGGTTGAGATCGCAAAGGCACTTGCAAAGAATGCAAAGCTGCTCATTCTGGATGAGCCTACCGCATCACTGAATGAAGATGACTCCAAAGCTCTTCTGGATCTTCTTCTGAAATTCAAGAAGCAGGGAATGACCTCTATCATCATTTCCCATAAATTAAATGAAATCTCCTATGTAGCAGATAAGATCACAGTTATCCGAGATGGATCTACCATTGAAACACTGGATAAAAAGAAAGACGATTTTTCTGAGCAGAGGATCATTCAGGGAATGGTTGGACGTGAGATGACAGATCGGTTCCCGAAACGTCCAAATGTAAAGATCGGCGATGTTTCCATGGAGATTAAAAACTGGAATGTTTATCATCCGCTGTATACAGAACGTAAGGTGGTAAATAACGTATCCTTTAAAGTACATAAAGGAGAGGTTGTCGGTATTTCAGGACTGATGGGAGCAGGACGTACAGAACTGGCTATGAGTATTTTTGGCAAGAGCTATGGAACTAAAATTTCCGGCCAGGTGTTCATGAACGGAAAAGAAGTGAAGCTGAATACAGTTCAGGAAGCCATCGACAACAAGCTTGCTTATGTTACAGAGGATCGAAAAGGAAACGGGCTGATCCTTTCCAAGTCCATAAAGATGAACACTACGCTTGCAAACATGTCCGGTATCAGTAATGGAAAAGTGATCGATACGGATAAAGAATACGCAGTTGCTGAGGAATACAGGAAGAAACTGAAAACCAAGTGTCCGACAGTTGAGCAGAATGTCGGAAACCTGAGCGGTGGTAATCAGCAGAAGGTCCTTCTTGCAAAATGGATGTTTGCAGAGCCGGATATTCTGATCTTGGATGAACCTACAAGAGGTATTGACGTAGGTGCCAAGGTTGAGATTTATCAGCTGATGAATCAGCTGAAAAAGCAGGGAATCGCTGTTATGTTTGTTTCCTCCGAGATGCCGGAGGTTATGGGTGTGGCAGACAGGATCATCGTTATGTGTGACGGACGTATTACCGGTGAGGTAATGGCAAAAGAAACCACACAGAATGACATTCTGAAATATGCAACATCCTTTGAGAATAAACTTGGATCTCAAAGCCAGAACAACAAGGAGGAATAATCATGAAGAAAAAAAGCGGCTTTTCAAAAATTATGGGGGCAAAGGGTGCCGGTACGGTAGTAACAGCCTTCATAGGATTAATTATTATTTATATAGCATTTGGTATTCTGAACCCGAAGGTATTTACACTTCTGAATATCCAGAACCTTCTTCGTTCAATGTCTAAATACCTGCTGATCGGTATCGGACAGAGTTTTGTAATGATCACAGGAAACGTTGACCTGTCAATCGGTTCTGTTGTTGGTATGAGTGCCATGATCTCAGCAACCATGATGACAAAGGGAATGAACCCGATCGTAGCAATTATTGTAACAATTGTTCTTGCACTGGTTGTAGGTGTTGTAAACGGTTATCTGGTTGGTAAATTTAAACTTCCACCATTCATCGCAACACTGGGAACCATGTTCATCGCACGTGGTATTGCTTACATCGTAAATAATAACAGAAACACTGACAACATTGCATCCGGAATCGGTAAAGAAGCCGGAGACAGATTCCAGAATATTTTCTACTATGGAAAGACAGCAGGAATTTTTAATACATTCTGGATCGCACTTATTATTTTCCTTATTTTTTGGTTTTTCCTTGCAAGAACCAGATCCGGACGTCATATTTATGCAATCGGTTCTAACGTAGATGCAGCAAGACTTTCTGGTGTAGACGTAGTTAAAACAACAATGAAAGCTTACATGGTAAGTGGTTTCTGTTCTGCAATCGTTGGATTTGTCCTTTGTGCACAGGCTGGTATGGGTAACATGGATGCAGGTAACATGTACGAAATGTACGGTGTTGCAGCAGGCGTTATCGGTGGTGTATCCCCACTTGGTGGACCCGGTATCTTTCTTGGAACATTCGCAGGTGCAGGTGTATGGCAGACACTTGAAAATGGTCTGAACCTTATTCATGCACAGGTTGGCTTCCAGCGTATCATCATCGGTGTGATCGTTGTTGGTGCAGTTCTTCTTGATGTAGTTGTCCGCAGCGGTAACTTCAAAAAGAAAAAGAAATAA
>OLPW01004165.1_pt1 | contig 10526 bp, 16 predicted proteins | sample 1672161 | NCBI WGS metagenome assembly OLPW01 (sample SAMEA3136654, study PRJEB25190) | human gut metagenome
TATTTTAAGTTTCGGCTTTTTTGTTGTATAAGAGGACAATGGGCGATAAATCCATAATTTATCACCCATTACCGTTTTATACAATAAAAAAGTAAAACAAAAATTTTGTCTTACCTTTTATTACTTTATCCTATTATTTCTAAATTAGCAAATTTGGCCATAAGCCTTTTATGACCTACTTTATTAAAGTCAATATCAACTTTTAAATCTTCTCCTTCTGGTTCTACTTGATTAATAATTCCCTCTCCAAATTTCTTATGAAATACTTTGACTCCTGATTTATATTTTGATAAATCTACTAATTCTTCAATATTAGGATTATATGTATTTCCATATTCTATAACTACATTATCTTTTATAAGTGAAATTCCATTATTTCTTTTTTCTAAAAATAACATATATGTTATTCCAAAAATTATTACTAAAAATAGTATTATTACCAAACCTATTAAAACTTTTTTCTTCATATTCATCACCTTCGTATAAGAGTATATCATAAATTTTATACTTTTCCATAGTTCAAAAATAATTTTCTTTTCAAAGTGCTTCTAACACTATAAAAATCAACTGTTTTTAAGCATTTAATTAACTTTTTCTAATTTTGCTACTATATAATACCTCTGATCCGTTGGCGTTGTATGATTATTTAGGTATGAACATGTTGATAATTTTACTATTTTTTTGATTTCACTTACATTATCTACAGAATATTTACTTGCTTTTTTGTAATATTCTACCTGTTCTTCAAAATCTAATAACTTAATATTGTTTTCTTCCTTATTTATGCCTATTGAATAACAACTAAATACTGTTGCTTTATAATTTTGATTTTTTGTGTATATCTCAAAACTAGAATGCTTATCAAAAAATTCTTTATTCATATATTTGCCTAATTCTGAAAACATAATTCCACTTTTCATATTGTGTCCGTATAATACTGTTTCATAATCTTGAAATGGATTATTATTTAGCGTAAATATTGAACCGTTATTATTATATTTTCCACCAAATGAATGTTTTAAATATTTTAAGTTATCAGTATCTTTAAGAATTGGATAATCTATATTTGTATCATTTATTTTGATCCAGCCAATAATATCTGTATTTATATTCGATAATTTATCCCAATCAATTATTGTTTTTTCTGTGTTTTCTTCTGTCTTATTCTTTGTAAACACATCTTCTATTAATTGTAAATTAGAATTATTGCTTACTTTATATTGTAAAAAATTGCTAATTAAAAAATACGAAGACACAAGTAATATTATTATACATATAATTATAACAATTCGTATAATCTTTATTTTTTATCACCTCCTAGTCATATATTTTTTTCTGCACATCACCTCCTTAAATGTAATATTTTTATTATTTAAGTATTATTAGTATAAATTGTATTTTTATTTAATGTATTATCTTTACATTCTTCACTAATGGGTAATATCATTTTAAACCCAAATAATATAAATACAGTTGTAAATATAATTAAACAATATTTAAGTATTCTTTTTATTATTTTCATTTCGTTCTCCTTTAAAACCTACTAAAAAAAGAATTAGATTTGTCATCTCTAATCCTTTTTCGTTTTTTTAATTTTATATTAAATGTTTTCCTATATAAGTCTGCTATGTCTCTAAAATTATTTGGATGTTCTATAACGTCTTTTATCTGACTTGGATAAAAATTGCCATAAATAATATCATATATTCCTAATTGTAGAGCTAATTTCGTTTCTTCTTGTTTTTGATTTTTTAGTAATAAAATTACTCTCATATTCATTTGCTTTAATATAAATAAGAACTCATGTAAATCTCCTTCTACTGCTTGTGGAGATATAATAACTGTTTGTCCTTCAAATGTATTATTTTCAATTAGATAATCACTATAATGTGCTACTATTGAATCTCTTAAATTCATTTGAATTTCTTTATCTATTTCTTCAATTCCTGTATAAATTACTATCATCTAAATAAATTCCTCCTTTTTCACAATTTCTAATGGATCAATTAATTCTCCATTTTTTCTAATAGTAAAATGACAATGACAACCTGTTGTAGCTCCGATTTGTTGGATTTCCTTTGTTATCTTTATATGGATTATTTGTTACACCATACACATTTTTCGGTCCTACTTTTCCGATAATTTCTCCTTTTTTCACTTTTTTTCCTACTGATACTATAAATTCAGGTGAACTATGACAATAAGAAAATTTATATATACCATCTGTACTTTTTATAGTGATAGTATATCCACCAGCACCACCCCAACCTACAGATGTTACTTCACCATCCATAATACATACTAGTTTGCTTCCTTCAGGTGCTGCTATATCTATTCCAGTATGATAAGTAGATGCTCCTGTTGTTGGTGCATCTCGTTTTCCAAAATTGCTTGTTATCTTATATTGTCCGTTTAACAGGCCAATCTGTTTTGTCTGTCATTTCTCCACCACCAAATATTTTCTCTACAAATTCCCAAACACTTTCAAAAAAATTCTTTGCTTCATCTTTTTTATATTCAGTATTATAATAGGCTAATTCTTTTTTCATATCCACTTTATCTTCATTATTAAAACCAATATATAATATATCTGTTATGCTACAAGCTATGGATAAAAGTATTACTATGATAATAATAGGAACTATAAAAGGTTTTATTATCATCAATACAAATCCTATTACTTTTTGTTTCACTTTATTTTTAATCATTGGCATCATCCTGTTCTATACTTATTATCTTATTTGTGCTTTCTTCCATATCTTCTTTTCTTATATTATTGATATTAGGTCTATTATAAATTCTGTTATTATTTATATTACTTTCGTTAGTCTTGAAATTTCTTCCCTCAGCCATATACATACCTAAATTCATAAATTCTTTTCCTACATTAAATGCTTTTCTAAATCCACTTGTTGATTGAGGTGTTTCTGTATTATTTTCTTTTCCAACCATTGTTGTATTTTGTGTTTGCTTTGTTTCGTTATTTATATTAGTTTGATTTACTGGTCTAGCTTTTTCTGCAAAATTTTGTGAATAGCTTTCATAACTACTACTAGCGATTGGCTCTGCTTTTATACCACCTGAAGCTCTACTTACTACTTTACTAATAAAGTCATTTCCACCATTGGTATTTGTATTTTCTCCTTTAAATTGATAAGCAATCGTTTTTACTGTTTGTCCCATTGCTGCCCCCATTCCTATTCCTTTGTTTGCTAATGCTTCATTGTCGACACCTGCTATTCTACTTACTAAATTTTGCATTGTATTTTGTAGTGCATCTGCCAAAGGTAATATCATCATAGCCCATAATAAACTAACCGCCCATCCTGCACTTTTTGGTAAAAATGTTAGATATATTAAAAACAAAAATGTATAAACAAATTGCATAAAAGCATTTATTACAATTTGACCAAACCATATACTTGATGCTATTGTTCTTTTATTTATAATCCAAAATATTGCAACAATTGGTGTAAATATAGTAAATACAATTAATGTAAACTGTCTTATTATAAATTTAATATTAATTTTCACAAATAAATAAGCAAACATTGCAATTACTATTGCTGTAGCTATTGCATTACCTGTATTAATACTTGTAAGTAATGAATTACCTAAAAGATCATCTAAGCTACCATGGCTATTTGCAACTAATAATTTTACTAATGAATTGTTTAACATTAGCATAAACTTAACAAAAATTGGTGCAATTCCAATAGCAGCTGCTCCGAAAGAACAATCTCATTAAATTGTCTTTTACTTCATTTCTTTTATCTGGGCTAATTCCAGCGACTATCATTTTCCAAGCTAATATTACTATTGCAATTAAAATAGGTCCTCCAATTATTCCTGCAATTCTCCAATACCAAGTCATTATCAAATTCCAATTTTCTTGTGTAAATGGCGATATATCTGTTTGATTATTTCCAAAGATTAGTTCATCATAATTTTTAAAACCGACACCAAAACTTTCATTTGTTGCTAAATCAAAAACTGTTTCTGCTATGCCTCCGAATCATTTTTGCTATAATCTTTTCAAATAGTCCGCCTTCATCTTTATCTATCGTTTCTTCTATTTCTGACTTTTTGTCCTCTTCATCATCTGTAAAAAAATTAGCTTGAACATTATTTGTAAAGCTAAAAAAAATAAGTATCACTAAAAAAATACTTATCAAAACTTTTTTCATTTTCAATTACTTCACCACCTTGCCTATGTTGTAATAAATTCACTCTCAAATTTTGTCATATCTATTTTTATTGCTCTGACATCTCCTCCTCTAATTAAAATACATTCTCCTGGTCTTGCTTTTGTTAATATTTCTTTTACTCCTGATGGTAATTTAAAAAACTTCATTATTTCATCAATACTTCCTATAGACTGCTTTAATAAAATTATTGTATCACAACAATTTATTATAGCTTCAGCTTGATTACTTTGTCTCATTTCGGATAAATTTTGAGTGGCTAAAATCATTGCCACTTTTTTCTTTCTTGCACGCCTCGCCAAGTTTTCTAAGAAATCTGAAGTTTCCTTATTCTTAAATAAATTCCATGCTTCATCTACTACTACATATCTTTTGTTTCTTTCTTTTGTGGCCATATATTTATTTGTTATCCAAGTAGTTAATACTAGACACACATAATATCTCATAATTTCATCCTTAATCTCCGAAATATCAAAACATATTATCTGGTCGTTTATTTTTAATGTACTCTGGCAATCAAATATTCCTAATGTATTTCCATTTAAAAAATTAGAAATAGTACTTGTTAATCCTTTGTTTCTTATCTTTTCTTTCATAACTCTATGAAAATCTGTTAGTGTAGGCATTTTCTTTTTTATATTTCCAAATGTTATTACTCCTTCGTATTTTCCACCTTCTTTTTCATAAATTGAATCTCTGTCTTTCGTTATTTCTTTTTCTCTATAAACTTCCCTTACAGCTTGCTCAATATCTGCTATTTCATTAGGTTTTAAAGTTCTGTTCTCATACTTGTTTATGATTCCATTCATAATAGATCTAATTTCTGTTATTTTGCTATCAATATCTATAAATCCTTCATCCTCATCTATATCAATGTCAAACAAATTTATTCCTACTGGTATGCTTTGTCTAACTTTTATAATTCTTCCACCTAATTTTTCAGTTTGTGCTACATATTCTCCCTCAACATCTAATATAGCTGCTCTCCTATTTATTAGTGCAGTTCTTCCAACTATTGTTTTTACTGTTACAGACTTTCCACTTCCTGGTACTCCAAATATTGCAATATTTGCATTTGCTAATCCTTGTGTAAAAGTTTCTAAATTCATTGGAAGTCCTGTAAATAAGTCTCTTCCTAAATAAATACCTTCTTTTACACTTGATTTTGTTCTTGCTATTGGGAACATCGCTGCTAACCCTGCTGTTGTCATATTTCTATTATTATCACTTATAATATTGTTGTTTAATGGTAATGTTTCTTTTAATGCATCTAATTGTTTAAAATATAGTGGTCGTATTTCACACGATTTATTTGCAAATTCATCTCTTAATAACTTGCTTTTTTCATTCAATTCTTTAAGACTTGTAGCATTTACTCTTAATGTAATTTTTATAAAGAATAGCTTATCATTATTTATTTGTATATTTCTTCTCATTTCTTCAAATGATTGTATATTTTCTTCTAGTTTATGCAATTCTTCAATATTTCCTTGCTTTTCAAACAAAAGATAGTCTGACTGCAATTTTGTAACTTTATGAGTCAAATATTTTATTACATTTCTTTCATCTGCAATTTGCACTTGTGTAGAAATATCAACATCTCCTATTGTGTTTAAAATATCATCTAACCATCCAATTCCAATATAACTTGGATAAAACATCAATACAAAAATTCTAGCATATTTGTCATCTCCCATATAAATATAATCTTGTTTTTCTTGTATAACTTCAGGAGCAAGTAATGATATTAATTGTGGTTGATTATCAAAGAAATTTTCATCTTTTATTTTTCTTCTTTTTTTGTGTAATTCTATTTTCTTCTCTTTGATTCGTTTTCTTTTCTTATATGGTCTAATCTTTCTTTCTCGTTTTATCTGTAACATATAGTTCGAAACCTCCTTTCTGCTCAATATCTGCTACCTTATTTTTGTTTCCCTTGTGCAACTGTTCATATATTAGTTCTACAATTTCTCTATCATTTAATAATCTTGTACTAACTTTTATATTAAGCAAATGATATCTTAATAATTGATAGAATTCTTTTAATTCTGATTCAGCTACTTTTCTATTATTAAAAGATGATATTACCATATAATTTTTTCTTTCAAATAAATTTTGATCTTCTTGTAACTTTTCTAAATGTGCTATTATTTGATTAGCATATTCTTTTACATTATCATTAGCATTTATTGTGCTTATTTTTATTTCTTCTAACATATCTCCTATTTCAATTTGTTTTTTTACTTCTAAAAATTGAATCGGAAATTTAAGCATTTGTGCTATACTTATTAGTTCTCTATCAACATTTGCTTTTTCTCCATCATGCAATAAACTGTATTCTATACTTTCTAATTCTATTATTATAGAATGTTGGTTTTTATTTATTGTAATTACTTGATTATTAAATCCATCTATTCCCCATAAATTGCTAAGCGTCTTTTTGCCTTTTTTTATATTTGACTTGTCTATGGGTTTTACTTCTTGTAAGTTGTTTTTCTTTCTTGTGTATATTAGAGTTCCTATCATAAAGATAATTCCAACTAATATAAAAATAAATGCAATTATCATTTTCTTCCTACCTTTCAAATATAAAAATTTTCTTTCTAAAAATGTATTTTAGAACATTGAAAAAGTATTTATCTGCATATATATTACCTATTTTCAAAAAAGCAAAAGTCATAAGTATTGCTACTACACTTAAAAATATTATTGTTTTTACTATTGTTGAAATATGAAAAAATAATATTCCTAATGATATTACACTTGCAATTACATATAACATTTGTCTTAATGATAGATAACCACCGAAATACTTTTTCTTCATGTGTAAAATCAAATGGTACTTTATATAAACTCATTTTTTCTACCTCCTAACCATTTGCACTTCCACCTGTAATTAATGCTCCACCACCATTTGTAGCAATGCTTAGAATAATTCCAGAAACTATAAGAGATAACCCTAAAAGCATTGTTCCAGCACATACCCAAGCTAAAGCTCCTATTGATTCACTTCTTTTATTAGCATTATTTGAATTTACTATCATTTTTAAGGCAATAATAACGATACTCACAAATACTAAAATTCCTCCGTATTGGCATTGCTAATTTAATAACAGCATTTTTTATATTTTCTGTAGCTTGATTTACTTCAGCAGTGCTAATACTTCCTTGAGCTGCGAATACTTTTGTTGGCAATAACATTAATGTTGTAGGTATTACCCATAACTTATTTTTAATTTTATAATATTTTTTTCTTAAATTCTCTTTGTTGATTTTTCTCATCTCATAACCCTCCTTGATTTGTTGCAAATATTTAGGCTATAGTATGCATCACTTTCTTTAGTTCTTTTAAAATACATTAAGTAATAGCGGTATTCCTAATGTGATTATAATTAATACTAAAGTTATTATAAAATTCTTTATCCCAAATTTTATTGCTTTTTCAGATTTCTTTTTGGCTCCGAAATAACCATATTAATAGACTTACAATTATCCAAATTGTGAATAACACTATTGATATCGTAAATCCTATTCTCATTATGTTTTGAAACATAATATCTAAATTTCCTGTCAAATTATTAACATCATAAGTAGGTATCATTTTTCCTCCTTGCTTTCAGCAAAAATAAATCGTTGTCAAAATCTTTGATTTTGTTCCAACGATTATATGCTGTGTTATAAAAGCTATCTAGCTTTTTCTAATTCTTTGATTAAACTTATATAATAATACTCAAAAAAATTATTTATTTCTTTGCTTGTATCTTGATATTCTTCTTGTTTATTTTTACAATTATCATAAACATATATTAATTTTTCTCTTGTAGCCCTATTTAATAATATACTTCTGTTACTAATGCTTAAATCTTTCAAAGCATATATAATTATTTTCAGTTTTTCAATATTATCTTCTGTAAATATTTTTAGTAATTCTTCTGTATAATTCAATTCTAGTTTTTCTAATATTTCCATAAATTTTACTTCTTGAACCGATGTCATATTTTCTGGTTTTCCACTTTCTTTTTTTATAATATAATTAAAAAGTCTATCTATCTTTATATTTATATTATTATCTTGTCGTTTTTGAGACATACCCTCTGACATTTTTATAGTATAGGGGTATGTCATTTTTGTTACATAGGGTATATCATTAATATAAATTCTTCTTTGTATAATTTCATTCTTGTTATTTCTTATTAAATCTACATATACAAAATTCAATTTATTAAGATGCGATATCCAATTAGATATTGTATGAGCTTTAGAATTGAACAAATCTGCTAAATAGTTATTTGATGCATAACAATATCCTTCTTTATTTGCCAATGCTGTTATAACAGCATAAAGTAATTTTTCATTTGACTTTAGTTCTTCATTAAATAAAACTGTCGAGGGTATTACTGCATAATACCCTATTTTGCTTTCTTCATTCACATATAATATATCACCTCCAAAAAAAATAAGCCAAAATGGCTTATTTAAATGTGTAAAAATCTATTTTTTAATAATTTATACATTTGACTTTAATTTATAATAGAGTTAGCTCACTTTACTTTCTTTTTGTTCCACTCTTGATAATAAATTTCTAACAGTTCCATAATCTTATTATCAATTTGTTTGTTTGAATAAGCTTTAGGAAAGTAATGTCTAATTTTATCATAAGAAGTTCTAAACTGCTCCTTTTGATTAGGTTTCTCTTCTCTCATTATTTCTTCAATTTTATTGTCTGTTAATGTTCCTTTTTCCTCAAGATTTCTTAATAGTTGAGCTTGACTTAAAGTAGGGGTTGATTCATTATACTTAAAAATATCATACAGTAAGTTTTGATTATCTTCATTTATATAAGACATTTCAACTGCTGGCCTTAAAGCTATTCTTTTCGCATCAACTAACTCTAATAAATCAGGTATCAAATAAGTAAGTCTAATATATCGTTGTATTGTTCTAGCACTTTCTCCAACTTCTTCTCCTAATATTTCAGTTGATATTTTATTATCTGACTTCTCGTCCATTGGTCGAGAAGTATTTTCTAATTGTTTCCCTTGATGTTTCATAGCTTCCAATTTCATTTTATATGCAAATGCCTTTTCAGAAGGAAGTAATTCTTCTCTTTGAATATTAGAATCTACCATCAAAATAGTTGCTTCATCATCAGTCAAATTCTTAACAATACAAGGAATTGTTTTTAATCCTGCTTTTATAGCTGCATGTTTTCTTCTGTGTCCTGAAATCATTTCATAGTCTCCATTAACTCTTTGCCTAACTATTGTTGGAAGATATACTCCTCTTTCTTGAATACTCTCTATAAGTTTATTCATATCTTCATCATCATTTACCTTAAAAGGATGATTAGGAAAATCGTGTATAGAGTCTATTGAAATTTTAATTACTTGCTCATTATCAGCATTATCTCTTTCTGCTTGTGTTGTAAATAAACTATCTAGTGAGGTAAGGTGCATTTTAGGATTTTGTTCTTTCATCGTTCAATACCTCCTCTACTAAATTTTCATATGCTTTTGCTACAGTTCCCTTTTTATCATATTCAAATATACTTTTTCCTCTAATAGATGCTTCAGCTGTTTTTATTGCTAATGGTATTTCAGTATCATATATTTTCACATATTTACCATAGTTTTTATCCAATTCTTGCCTAACATTTTTTGAGAGATTTGCTCTTCTATCTACTAAAGTCAATAATATTCCTTTAACTCTTAAATCTGGATTTATTGTTCTTCTTACTTTTGAAACAGTTTCAAATAAATATGTCATTCCCCTCATTGCAAGGTATTGGCTTTGAACTGGAATAATTATTTCATTGCTACAAGCTAAGCAATTTATAGGAATTAATCCTAAAGATGGCATACAATCAATTAAAATATAGTCATATTCATTTTTTACTGTATTCAAACAATTTTTTAATATAAATTCTCTGCTCATAGCATTTCCTAAAGAAAGTTCTATTGCAGAAAGACTTATATCTGAAGGAATAAGGTCAATTTTTTCTTCATGATGTAAAATAGCATCATGAATTTTGATTTCTTTGTCCATTATTTCAGCATACATTAAATCTGCAAGAGTTACTGGCATATCTTCTTGCTCATAATACCCTAATGAAGTAGTTAAATTTCCTTGTGGATCTGCATCAACTAATAAAACCTTTTTGTTTTCTTTTGCAAGAGCCACTCCAATAGAAAGTGTTGTTGTTGTTTTACCAACTCCACCTTTTTGATTTGCAATCGCAATAATTTTTGCACTTTTCATAAATTCCTCCTTTTTGGAAATATGAAAAACTATTGAGATTATTATAATTCAATTTTTATGTTA
>OLPW01004170.1_pt1 | contig 10502 bp, 9 predicted proteins | sample 1672161 | NCBI WGS metagenome assembly OLPW01 (sample SAMEA3136654, study PRJEB25190) | human gut metagenome
GATTCCGGTGCAGCATCTGACCGGGGTTCAGGAATTTATGGGATATGAATTTGCAGTCAATGAACATGTACTTGTGCCAAGACAGGATACTGAGATTCTTGTAGAGGAAGCAGAAAAAAGACTGCTTCTTATGAAAAAGGAAAATCCGGTAAAAGTGTTGGATATGTGTACCGGTTCAGGCTGTATCCCAATCAGCCTGAAACTGAGAAATCTGCAGATTGTCATAGAAGGTGCAGATATTTCAGAAGAAGCTCTGAAAGTGGCTGAAAAAAATGCCAAAAAGCTGGGAGTGAGCGGTAAGTGGATCCAGACTGATATGTTTGAAAATATTACAGGAACATTTGACATGATCACATCGAATCCACCTTATATCCCGACAAAAGTGATCGAAGAGCTGGAAGCAGAGGTACGTCTTCATGACCCGTATGAGGCATTGGACGGAAAAGAGGACGGTCTTTATTTTTACCGGATCCTGGCAGAAAAGGTTCCGGAATATCTGACAGACGGCGGCTGGCTTGTGATGGAGATTGGATATGACCAGAGTACAGATGTGGAAAAATTGCTGAAAGAGACTGGATTTGAACAGGTTTCAACGCAAAAGGATCTGGCAGGTCTTGACCGTGTGGTATGTGGCGTGTACAATAGGCGTAGCAAATAACAGGAGGAAAAGAAATGTTTGATAAATTAGAAGATCTGCTCATTCGTTATGAGGAGATTATGGGTGAGCTTCAGGAACCGGACGTGGTGAATGACCAGTCACGTTTCCGCAAGCTGATGAAAGAACAGAATGATCTGACCCCGATTGTTGAGGCATATAAAGAATATAAAAATTGTAAACAGAACATTGAAGACAGTCTTTCTCTTCTGGAGGAAGAATCCGATGAAGAGATGAAAGAGCTGGCAAAAGAAGAACTCAGTGAGTCTAAGAAGAGAGTCGAAGAGTTGGAACAGGAGCTCAAGATCCTTCTTCTTCCAAAAGACCCGAACGATGACAAGAACGTTATCGTGGAGATCCGTGCAGGTGCAGGTGGAGATGAAGCTGCCCTTTTTGCGGCTGAGATCTACCGTATGTATGTACATTATGCAGACAGCAGACGCTGGAAGACAGAGATGATCTCCCTCAATGAAAACGGAATCGGCGGATTCAAGGAAGTTGTATTTATGATCACAGGACAGGGAGCATATTCCCGTATGAAGTATGAAAGTGGTGTACATCGTGTACAGCGTGTGCCAGAGACAGAAAGCGGCGGACGTATCCATACTTCAACCATTACCGTAGCAGTGATGCCGGAAGCAGAAGAAGTTGACGTTGTGATCGATGAAAAAGATATCCGTATCGATGTTATGCGTGCATCTGGTAACGGTGGACAGTGTGTCAATACCACAGACTCTGCTGTACGACTGACTCATTATCCGACAGGAATCGTGATCTACAGCCAGACTGAAAAATCACAGCTGCAGAACAAGGAAAAGGCATTTCGTCTTCTGCGTTCCAAATTATATGAACTGGAACTGGAGAAGCAGCATTCTGCAGAGGCTGAGGCAAGAAGAAGCCAGATCGGTACCGGAGACCGTTCTGAGAAGATCCGTACTTACAACTTCCCACAGGGACGTGTGACCGATCACAGAATCAAGCTTACGCTTCATAAGCTGGACAGCATTATGAACGGAGATCTGGATGAAGTCATTGACAGCCTGATCGCAGCAGACCAGGCAGCAAAGCTGGCATCGATGAATGAGGCAGTATAATAGAAGCAGGCAAAAGTGTATAAAGACAGGAAAGCCTGTGAGTATGTTCTTCGAATTATTATGGATGATGAAGAACTCACAGTTATTGACAACGAAGTGCAGATGGATTTCAAGAACATGCCCGATCGCCCATATTGATCGGATAATAAAAGCAAATATTGAAACCGTCAGAGGATGGCTTGCAGGACGCACTCCTGCTAAAAAATAGTAATAGGATACCCTCATACAGGTCAAGAAAACAGAAATGTCCCGTATGAGGGATTTTTATATACCGAAAAACAAAACAGAGGCGTTGAATGAACATACAACAATTAACTTACATTGTAGAAATCGCAAATTGCAAAAGCATTTCCCGCGCAGCAGAGTACCTTTTCGTCTCGCAGCCCGCTCTGTCCCAGCAGATCCGGAATCTGGAAAAGGAACTGGGATACCGCGTATTTCACAGGACAAGCAAAGGACTGGAACTTACCGAAAAAGGGAATGTTTTTTACCAAAAAGCGCAAGAAATGCTAAAAGACTGGAATCGTTTTAAAGAAGAAGTGATTTCGGGAACAGAACATAAAAAATTAAAAATCGGACTTGGTGCCAGAGTCTATTCCAACAGACTGTTTCCGAAGATTGCCAGATATTTTGAAAGGCATCCGGAGCTTGAGGTGACATTTTATACGGAGGCTGGGCTGGATGCATATGCGGCGATCAAGGACGGTTCCCTTGATATGGCACTGGACCGGATGCCGGAAAATGAAATCGGCATGGAGAAATGTGTCTGTTTTGCAAAAGAACTGATCCGTGAGAAGCAGTGTATACTGATGGCACCGGATCATCCGCTCGCGCAGAAGAAAAATGCTTCAATCATGGATTGCAGGGAATATACTATGCTCACAGGACTGGAGCATTCGGTGGAAGACCGTCTCCTCAGAAGGACATATGGTGAACAGAATATCACATGGAAAAGAGTCATCCGCTCAGACAGCATCGATACGGTGATGAAGATGGTGAAAAGCGGAAGCGGAATCGCGATCGGACCAAAGTCCTTTGCAGAATACTATGGGGTTACGGCGGTGCCACTGGTTCCAGCCAGGCAGGACAGTCTTTATTTTGCCTGCCTGAAATCAAAGAAAAAAGAGCCGGAAATCCGGGAATTTCAGAGGTATCTGACTACTCTGGTTTCCAGTGTTTGTCCAGATTAAATCCACGTCCCTGGACTTCCTGTACCTGGGAAACGATGATAAAGCTTTCCGGATCGATCTGATGAACATTTTTTTCAAGTTGGACGAGTTCACGGTTGGAGATGACGGTGAGTACCATATTCAGCTGCTGGTTCAGATAGCCACCCTGAACTGGAATGATGGTTGCACCGCGGTCAATCTGGGTAAGTACAAAATTACGGATTTCATTTGAATGTTTGCTGATGATCTGAACAGCAATCCTTGAAGTTCCGCTGACGATCAGCTTGTTCATGACAAGGGTGTAAATGATCACATACAAAATCGCATATAGTACCTTGTCAACTGGCTGATAAAGTGCCTGCCCCAGGATGACAAAGAAGTCAATGATGTACAATCCGGCTGAAACAGGAAAACGGAAATATTTATTTAAGATTAGTGGCGGAACGTCTACGCCACCGGTAGAAGCACCGGTACGGATGATCATTCCAAGGGAGATTCCGATTCCGATGCCGGCAAAGAGTGTGCATAGGATCAGATTGTCTGTCAGAACATAATCTCCAAGGATCTGATTGAAGAATTCCAGTGCGATCGGATACATAAAAGAGCTTAAAATTGCAGATAATGTATATTTTTTCCCGAGGAAAATATAGGCAAGCACCAGCATGATAATGTTGAAAGCGAGCACCAGAGAGGAAAGAGGGATCCCGGTTATGCGCTGCAGGATCAGCCCGATTCCGGTCGTGCCACCGGCAACAAGGTCAGCCGGAAGAAGAAAGACTCTGGCTGAAAAAGCATTGAGTATATTTCCCAGGCAGATGATGAGAACAGAAGAAATCTGTTCTTTTCTTTTTGTAGTGAGTTTCATTGGTCAGTACCTCCATAAGTCGATACTTCTAATTTAGGAGAAATGGGAGAAAATGGGAAATACATTCTATGAATAGTGATATAAGAAAAACTTATATCATATATAACGCTGCGTGGTTGAAAAAGTAACAGGATATGCTAAAATTGACATAAATAAGAGAACATGAGGAGGTACAAAAGATGGGACATATTGTACAGCGTCTGGTTCGGAATGCCATCATGCAGGCGGTGAATCAGGTGATCCAGAAGAAGACACAGCAGGAAGCTGCGAAATTTGGAAATGAATGGAAGGGCAGTTTTCATTGCCTGGTATCCGGGTATTACAGCGGCATGACCGTTAAATATCTGATGCTTCCATTTGCAGTTTTCTGCATTCTGTGCGCAATAGGAAGCGGGATTGCCGGCGGGATGACCTACAGTATCTGGTTCCTTGTGATCGCAGTGGTGTGCCTGGTTACGCGCAGCTATGGAATGAAAATGATGCGTGTGATCATTTACTGGGACAATGGTATGGCATTCTATGACAAGGATGGCAATGAACTCGTACAGCTGCCACGGACAGCCATCGAGCAGATGACGGTAAAAAATGGTAAGATCACCATCCCATGGGAAGGTAAAGAGTATAAGATTATCAGGAACCCATTCGATAACGAAAAAGAAGTACGGGAAATGCTTAATTTTTATGGAAAAGACAGATAAGGAGTGACAGAAAATGATAATAAAAGAAGGAAGCTCTGATTGCACAGACCATCGAGGTAATGTGCACTTTCCGAACATAAGCAGGAGGTTTAGGACATGAATTTTCAGATCACAGAATATTGCCATCACATTTTAGAAGAGTATATAGAAGAAGGGGATATCTGCATTGATGCCACCGCCGGAAACGGCGGTGACACGGAGTTTTTGTGCCAGAAAGTCGGAGAGACCGGAAATGTCTATGCTTTTGATGTGCAAGAGATGGCGATTGCTCACACCAGAGAACGCCTCGAAAAAGCGAACCTGTCGGCAAGAGCCAAGCTGATCCAGGACGGTCACGAAAAAATGCAGACCTATGTAAAAGAAGAAGCCAAGGTCATTATTTTCGATTTCGGCTACCTCCCCGGCGGCGACCACAAAATCGCAACCCGCGCAGCCACCAGCCTCACCGCCATCGAGTCAGCCCTTAACCTGCTCAAAAAAGGTGGCATCATAAACCTCTGCATTTACAGCGGCGGCGACACCGGCTACGAAGAAAAAGAAGCCATTTTGAATTATCTCAAAACATTAGACTCCAAAAAATGGCTCGTAATCGTAAATTCCTATTTTAACCGTAAAAATGATCCTCCACTTCCTGTATTCATCTATAGACTGAAATAGTTTTTATTTCAGAAAACAGTAGTGGAGCAACTGGTCCACTAACTTTACAAGTAACACAAAAAAATACAAGAAAACCGCAAAAATCCACTCAAAATGTGGTATACTAACAGACAGTACCGCAAAAAAGCGGAATATGGAAGGATTTTTTATGGCAGAAGCAAAATTTAAAAGACCAGAACTGACAGACCGGGATCTTATTGATTTTTATTTCAAAAAGTACCCAAGCAGAAGCTGCGACCGTACTTTTGCAAATGTATATCTGTGGGCAAGGTTTTACGAAGTAGAATTTGCACAATATAATAACGTTCTCCTGTTCCGGGACAACAGTGCAGGTTACGGCTATGCATTTCCGGCAGGTGAAGATGAAGATGTAAAAGCAGCGATTGAAAATATCATGAAGTGGGAGAAAGAAAAAGGCGTTCCATTCTGTCTGTATGGGGTGACAAAAGAGAATTTCGCCAAGCTTGAAACATGGTTTCCAGGCAAATTCGACATCACCTATCACAGAGATGAGGCGGATTATGTCTATGAAAGTGAGAAACTTGCAACACTTTCCGGCAAAAAGCTGCACGGCAAGCGGAATCACGTCAATAAATTTAAAGCACTTCACGGAGATAACTGGAGTTACGAAACGATTACAGAGGATAATCTGGAAGAGTGTTTTCAGATGGCACTGAAATGGCGGAATCTGAATGGCTGTGAAGATGATGAAGAGAAGAATTCCGAGATGTGTGTAACACTCAATTCACTGCGCCTTTACAAAGAACTGAACCTGATCGGAGGTCTGCTCAGAGTTGGTGATGAGATTGTTGCATTTACGATTGGAGAAGCGGTAAATGATGATACCTTTGTGGTTCATATCGAAAAAGCTTATGCGGATATTGAAGGTGCGTATACCATGATCAACCAGCAGTTCGTAGAGCATGAAGTTGCCGGAAAATACAAATATACCAACCGGGAAGATGATGTTGGAGAAGAAGGATTAAGAAAGGCCAAGCTTTCCTACAAACCGGTATTTATGGTAGAAAAAGGTGTTGTGACATTAAAAGAAGACAGCGAAAAGGAGTGTGCAAAAGATGATATCTAAGAAGATGGAAAATATGGTGGCAAACAGCTCGGCGATCCGCGCCATGTTTGAAGAGGGAAATCGTCTTGCAAAAATTTACGGACCGGAAAATGTATTTGATTTCAGTCTCGGTAATCCAAATGTACCGGCACCGAAAGCCGTAAAGCAGGCGATTCTTGATATTTTGGATGAAGAAGATGAACTGGTGCTTCATGGATATACTAACAGCAATGCGGGATATGAAGATGTTCGCCAGGCTGTAGCTGAATCTCTGAATGAGCGGTTTGGTACTGCATTTGCAGCAAAAAATATTACGATGACAGTTGGCGCAGCAGGCGGACTAAATGTTATTTTAAAAGCACTGTTAAATCCGGGAGATGAAGTGATCACATTTGCACCGTACTTTGGAGAGTACAGAAGTTATGTCAATAATTTTGACGGTGTTCTGGTTGAAATCTCACCGAATACCGTAGATTTTCAGCCAAAGCTGGATGAATTTGAGGCAAAGATCACACCGAAGACAAAAGCAGTGATCGTTAATACACCGAATAATCCGACCGGTGTTGTCTATTCCGAAGAGACGATCAGGAAGATGGCAGAGATCATGGAGAAGAAGCAGAACGAATACGGAACAGAGATTTATCTTATCTCTGATGAGCCATACCGTGAGCTTGCTTATGATGGTGTGGATGTACCGTATCTGACCAGGTATTATGCCAATACGATCGTAGGATATTCTTATAGTAAATCTCTTTCCCTGCCGGGAGAGCGAATCGGATATCTGGTGATTCCGGATGATGTAAAAGATTCAGAGACACTCATTGCAGCAGCAAATGTTGCAAACCGTATTCTTGGATTTGTCAATGCGCCAACCCTGCAGCAGAAGGTAGTTGCAAGATGTCTGCATGAGAAAACCGATATTTCATACTATAACAGAAACAGGGAGACTCTTTACCAGGGACTCATAGAATGTGGATTTGAATGTGTCAAACCGCAGGGTGCATTTTACCTGTTCATGAAGACTCCGATCAAGGATGAAAAGACATTTTGCCAGGAAGCAAAAAAATATAATCTGCTTCTGGTACCGGGAAGTTCTTTTGGATGTGCAGGACATGTCAGAATTGCATATTGTGTAGCTTATGAGACAATCGTAAATGCACTGCCGAAATTCAAAGAGCTTGCAAAAGAATATCAGCTAGGATAAGACAAAAGCAAAAGATGTGACAGAAAGGTGAGAAAGCAAGATGAGAGAATTTGAGAAAAATATCCGAAAAGTAGAACCTTATGTTTCGGGTGAACAGCCACAGAAAAAAGTGATCAAACTGAATACCAATGAGAATCCGTACCCACCTGCACCGGGAGTTCTTGCGGCAATGAAAAAGCTGGAGGGTCATGTGGACAGTTTAAGGCTATATCCGGATCCGACATCTGATGCACTGGTCAGTGCACTGGCGGACTTTTATCATGTTGGAAAAGATCAGGTTTTTGTGGGAGTGGGATCTGACGATGTTCTCTCTATGTGTTTCCTTACCTTCTTTAACTCGGAAAAACCGGTTTTCTTTCCGGATATTACATATTCCTTCTACAAAGTATGGGCGGATCTTTACCGGATTCCATACGAATGCAAGAAGGTAGATGAAAACTTCCATATCATAAAAGAAGATTATTATCCGGAAAATGGTGGTGTGATCTTCCCGAATCCAAATGCACCGACATCCATCTATGAAGATCTGGAATTTGTGGAAGATATCATCAGACACAACCAGGATGTTATTGTGATTGTGGATGAGGCATATATTGATTTCGCAGGAGAGTCAGCACTTTCGCTTCTGGACAAATATGACAACCTGATCATTACGCAGACATTTTCAAAGGCAAGATCGATGGCTGGAATGCGTATTGGATATGCAATCGCAAGTCCGCTCCTGATCAAGTATTTAAACGATGCAAAATATTCGTTCAATTCTTATACTATGAACAAAACTTCTCTGGTATACGGAGCAGAAGCGGTAAAAGATAAAGAATATTTTGCTGAGACAACACGTAAAATTGTGGAGACAAGAGACTGGGCAGAAGAAGAATTCAAAAAGCTCGGCTTTGTATTCCCAAAACCAAGCGCAAACTTCATCTTTGTATCACATCCGGAATACGATGCAAAAGAACTCTTTGAAGCAATGAAAGCAAAAGGAATCTATGTGCGTTTCTGGGGAAGCGAGCGGATTGAGCAATATCTGCGTGTGACGATCGGTACGAGAGAAGAGATGGAAGCACTCTTTGCCTTCCTCCGTGAATATATGATGTAAGTGTTAAAAACATAAATTGCGTTTGTGCTTACAAAAATAAACAATTTATGCTTATTGACACGTCGAACAGCGATTTAATAAGTAAAAAATAGGAGATTTGTATGACTGAAACTTTAGTACAGTGGTTTGTAACTCATCTGGGTGGCAAGGCTGCCAAAGAACTGATTATCTTTATTATTTCAATGATTCCGATTCTGGAGCTCAGGGGAGGAATCCTTGCGGCAGGTCCGGCGTTTTTAAATATCCCGACCTGGCGTGCAATCCCGATCTGTCTGGTGGGGAACCTGATTCCAATTCCGTTTATCCTGCTTCTGATCCGTCCGATTTTTGCATGGCTGCGCAAGACGCGCCTTTTCCGTCCGCTTGTAGAAAAGCTGGAAAAAAAAGCGATGAGCAAAAGTGATCGGATCAGCAGATATGAATTCTGGGGGCTGGTACTCTTCGTAGGAATCCCGCTTCCGGGAACCGGAGCCTGGACCGGAGCTCTTGTCGCATCCCTCCTTGGCATCGACTGGAAAAAAGCTTTCGGAGCAATCGTAGTCGGCGTATGCATGGCATCGGTGATCATGTATATCCTGTCTTATGTTGTGATCGGAGGAATCTTTGGATAAAAAGTGAAAGCTTTCTCTTTGAGAGAACACAGAATGGCTGTATACGAAAGTATATGGTCATTTTTGTTTGGCAAATGATAGAGGTTGAGTGAGCGCCAGCCACAAAAGGAATCGTTCGGATTCAAGTTGCGCTAACCATTCCGATGAGCCTCTTAGGACGGGAAGCATGTTCAGCAAAGGCTTCCATGCTTCCTGAGTCTCATCTCCATAGCGCAAAATAGAATCCGAACGATTCCTTTTGTGGCTGGCGCTCTTTGAACTTTATCGAATAAAATGTGGTGATATTGGTAAGATAACAGCAATTCAGAACGAAGCAGGAGAAAACTTTGAGAAGGGATGAGGAGTCTGTTGTTTAATTGAAAACATTTGACTATCGGGCATTTATTGGAAAACATGTATTATTTTCGTTAAACATCGAACCAGAGTTGAAAGGGAGAATAACAATCGGAATGAATAAGTTCTTGTTCATTCGCTTTGCTACAAGCATTCAAAAATCAGGCTGACGGGAATACACTAGAAGGGCAGAAGGACCAAAAGAAACCGGATTAATTCACTTATTATGCAATGGAGATGAGACTCAAAAATCGTGGAAGCCTTTGCTGAACACGATTTTCGCCTTAAGAGGCTCATCGGAATGGTTTGCATAATGGAATTAGTCCGGTTTCTTTTGGCCCTTCTGCCAGCACAGCGCAAAGTATGGCAGCCGTCCCTTTGTTAATTATAGTAGAAAAGAGAATGAACTTACGAATAAATTCTAACCTTCAACGGAATCCCCATTTCGTCCGCAATCTTCTGTGACGCATCGATTTCTTCCTGTGAAATGATGCTTACCACACTGAACTGCACAGATGAGAACAGTTTCTTCGCTTTCTCGGCAAATGCAAGCATATCTGGGAATGCATTTTCAAAACAAGGCTGTGTAACTTCCTGGTAACGCTCTGCGGTTGGCGCATTCAGGCTGATCGATACGGCATCGATATATTTTGCCATTTCTTCTGCGATCGGCTTTTTATTGAAGAGTTCGCCAAGTCCGTTGGTATTGACGCGAAGGAGAACTTTCGAATGTTTTTCTTTCATGTATTTTGCAGCAGCAATCAGATTATCGTAGGCACAGGTCGGTTCCCCGTAGCCGCAGAAGACGGCTTCCGGATAATTTGTAAAATCAAAAGCATCAATAGCTGCCTTGATCTCTTCGAAAGAAGAATTGTGGTCGTGCCAAAGTTCTGTTGCCTCTCCGATGGCTTCATGCTCGTTACGGATGCAGAAAATACATTTGCAAGTGCAGCGGTTGGTGATGTTAAAATATGCATTGTTTTTAAATGTGTAAATAATATCTGACATTATAATAAAATCTCCTCTTTGAAAGTCAGGCGGATATTCAAGA
>OLPW01004178.1_pt1 | contig 10479 bp, 8 predicted proteins | sample 1672161 | NCBI WGS metagenome assembly OLPW01 (sample SAMEA3136654, study PRJEB25190) | human gut metagenome
TATCAGGAGCGTTTCCGTTATATCATGGTAGATGAGTATCAGGATACAAATACAGCACAGTTTAAATTCGTAAGCCTTCTTGCTGAGAAATACAAGAATCTCTGCGTTGTTGGTGATGATGACCAGTCCATTTATCGTTTCCGCGGGGCTAATATCGGGAACATTCTGGGATTTGAGAAGGTTTTCCCGGAAGCTAAGGTGGTGCGCCTGGAGCAGAATTACCGTTCTACCAAGAACATCCTGAACGCAGCCAATGAGGTGATCGTCCACAATACAGAGCGTAAGGAAAAAACTCTCTGGACAGAGAACGAAGAGGGGGATAAAGTCCATTTCCGTCAGTTCAACAATGGTTTCGAGGAAGCGGAGTATGTAACCGGCGAGATCATGCAGGGACGCAGGAGCGGCAGATTCCAGTACAAGGACTGTGCAGTACTTTACAGAACCAATGCCCAGTCACGTCTTTTTGAGGAAAAATTCCTCCTGGCGAATGTTCCTTACAAGATCGTTGGCGGGGTTAATTTTTATGCGCGCAAAGAGATCAAGGATCTTTTGAGTTACCTCAAGACTATTGATAATGCAAGTGATGACCTTGCAGTGCGCAGAATCTTAAATGTGCCAAAGCGTGGAATCGGAGCTACCAGTATCGGTCGTGTCCAGGATTATGCGGACAATATGAATTTAAGCTTCTATGATGCGCTCCGAGTGGTTGAGGAAGTGCCGTCCATTGGCCGCGCTGCTTCCAAGATCAACGATTTTGTTTCCTTTATCCAGGGACTTAAGAGCAAGGCGGAAGCTTATACAGTCCGTGAAACTCTGGAAGAAGTCATTGAGCTTACCGGTTATGTGAAGGAGCTTGAAGCTGAGAAAACAGAAGAGGCTCAGGCAAGGATAGAAAATATCGATGAGCTGATTTCCAAGACAGAATCTTTCCAGGAAGCCATGGAGGAGGTAGGACAGCCGGCTACACTTTCTGCTTTTCTTGAGGAGATCGCGCTGGTGGCTGATATCGATTCTGTTGATCCGGATCAGGATTATGTGCTGCTGATGACCCTTCACAGTGCCAAGGGACTGGAGTTCCCCAATGTATTTATCGTGGGAATGGAGGACGGTGTTTTTCCGGGATATGCTTCCATCTGGTCCGGTGATCCGTCGGATATAGAGGAGGAGCGAAGGCTCTGTTATGTGGGGATCACCCGTGCCATGAAGGAGCTGACCTTAACCTGTGCAAAACAGCGGATGATCCGTGGGGAGACTCAGTATAACCGTGTGTCACGTTTTGTAAGGGAGGTTCCACGGGAGCTGGTAGATCTTGGACATACCATTCAGGAAAAAAAGCCCAAGGTAGATGATATCGTATCTCCGAAAAGCGCCTATGCCCAGATGAAAATGAATTTCCAGACAAAGAGCACCCTGCAGAAAAAAGATTTCACAGTGAAGAAGGCGGACAGCCTGGACTATGGTGAGGGAGACACGGTCCGTCATGTGAAATTCGGAGTCGGTATCGTAAAAAATATCGCAGACGGCGGCAGAGACTACGAAGTGACGGTAGACTTTGACAAAGTCGGCGTGAAAAAAATGTTCGCCGGTTTTGCCAAGCTGAAAAAGATCTGAGAGGGATCTCTCCGGGCAGACTATTTCTGCAAAAAACTGTAAAAATCCGGCCTCAAGGTTGTAATTGGAAAACCGGTATGTTAGAATCAGTATCAGCGTAATTGAATTGCTGTGAAGTGAACAGTATCACCGGCACATATGCTGCCGGATACTGTGAGAGGGAATTGGGTAAAAAGCCTGAGCGGTTGCGGCCACTGTATACAGAAGAAGGGATTTCACATGCCATTGCAGAAACTCATGTGAGAAGGCGAAATCCCGATGTCAGAGAGATTCTGGAGAAAATTCTGATACATCATTCATGATCGGCTAAAAGATGAATGGTGTATCAGTTTTTATTTTGCGGAGTTTTTTCTGAGTCTGTAAGTCAGGAAACCTGCTTGACAGTATGTAAGTGGGAGCTTCCGTACAAAGTGTTCCGTGCAGATTTTATGAAGCCCCATCTTTTCGGTTACCCATAGGCAACAGGAGATAAAACAGGCGAAAAGAGAGGAAATGAAATGAAAAACAAGTATGTATCCACAAGAATCATGGCAATGGTAATGGCAGCGGCAATGACCGTATCTGCAGCTCCGGCTGTTTATGCCGCAGAGAGAGCAGACTCCGAGACCATCAAGGAAGACAACCAGCCGGCAGCAGAAGACAGTACAGAGTCTGCAGACACCGAAGATTCTTCCGCAGAGGCAACCAAGACAGAATATCCTCTGACCATCACAACCTATGATTACGATGGAAACGAAATCGAAACCACTTATGAAAAAGCACCGGAAAAAGTCCTTGCTGTATATCAGGGAAGCATTGAGACTATGCTCGCACTTGGTCTGGAAGACCACCTGGTAGCTACCGCAGGTCTTGATAATGAAGTTCCGGAAGATCTCAAAGAAGCATTCTCAAAAACAAATTATCTTGACGAATTTACCCCATCCCTTGAAACTGTAACAATGCTGGAGCCGGACATGATCTTATCCTGGAGCTCTCTTTTCTCTGATAAGAATCTGGGAAATGTAACAGACTGGATCGACAAAGGCTGCAACACCTACTACAACACCAATACTCGTCCGGACGGCGACAGAACACTGGAAAATGAATTCACAGATATCTTAAATATCGGAAAGATCTTCGATGTACAGGACAAAGCACAGGCTATCGTTGATGATGCAAAAGCAGTGATCGACAAAACTCTTACTGCAACTGCAGATGTAAAAGACAAACCAAGCGTAATGGTATTGGAGCCTCTTGGAGATGACATCACAAACTATGGCGTAAAGAGCCTTGGCGGAGATATGGTAACACAGTTAGGCGCAACTCTTGCAAACCCGGATGCTTCCACCGTTGGAAAAGAGGATATCATCGCAGCCAACCCTGACGTGATCTTTGTGGTTTACATGCCATATGCAGGAGATGATCCGGAAACTGTTAAGAACAGCCAGATTGCAGTGATCCAGGATGATGAGTCCCTGAAGAGCCTTGACGCAGTAAAGAACGGACGTGTTTACCCGATCATGCTCAGTGAGATGTATGCAAGTGCAACACGTACCCAGGACGGAATCGAAACTTTTGCAAAGGGATTATATCCGGACGTAAATCTTGACTGATCGGAGAAAATGCAGTGAAAGAAACAGCTTCACAGAGAAAAAAAGATAAGGTGCTCAGAACATCCATGTATGTGGCAGTTCTCATCGGACTTGCAGGATTCCTTATTTTTTCCATACTTGCAGCCATCACTTTTGGAAATGCGGATCTGTCACTGAAGGATGTATACAGCGTTATTGCTTATAAATTGTTTCATATAAAAAGTCTGTCCGCCTATGCGGAAGGCGCAGTTCATGATGTTGTGTGGCTGATCCGGCTGCCTAGAGTCCTTCTGGCTCTGGCAGTTGGAATGGCTCTTTCCGTGTGCGGCGTGGTGATGCAGGCTATCGTGCAGAACCCGCTGGCAGACCCGTATGTGCTGGGTATCTCATCTGGTGCATCTCTGGGTGCCACACTGGCCATCATGCTTGGAATCGGAAGCTTTCTTGGTGGAAACTCTGTGGGAATCACAGCTTTCATTGGCGCGATGATCACTTCTTTTGCGGTGATCGCCATTGCAAACATGGGTGGAAAGGCAACTTCCGCAAAACTGATCCTTGCGGGAATGGCGGTCAGCGCAGTCTGTTCTGCTTTTTCCAATTTTGTCATTTATATTACCAATGACAAAAATGCGGCAACAGAAGTTATGAAGTGGAGCATGGGAAGTCTTGCCGGAGCAAGCTGGACCAGAGTGGGTGTAATGCTTCCGGTCACGCTGGTGTGCGTGGCTGTTTTCTGGACGCAGTACCGGAACCTGAATCTGATGCTTCTGGGAGATGACGTATCCATTACCCTTGGAACAGATCTGCACAGACTGCGGACTTTTTATCTGATCGTTGCTTCTGTTATGATCGGATTTGCCGTGTACTGTGCCGGTGTGATCGGATTTGTGGGACTGGTGATCCCTCATGTAGTCCGGATCCTTTTTGGAACAGATCACAGAAAACTGCTCCCCTTAAGTGCGCTTCTTGGTGCATCGTTTCTGATCTGGTGCGATGTGGCATGTCGTGTGATCCTTAAAAATTCCGAGATGCCCATCGGTGTGCTGGTATCCATTATCGGTGCTCCCTGCTTTATTTATCTGCTTGTGCGGAAATCCTATGGATTCGGAGGTGCCCGGTAATGAAGATCACCACAGAAAATATTCAGGTTGGCTTTCACGCCAGACAGATCCTGAAGGGAATCTCCATGGAATCCCAGGATAAGGAACTGGTAGGAATCATCGGACCAAACGGAAGCGGAAAATCCACTTTGCTGAAATGCATTTACCGTATTCTGAAACCAGACGCAGGAGCCGTGTATCTGGACGGCGAGGAGCTTCATTCCATGAGTGTTCGAAGCTCTGCGAAAAAAATGGCCGTGGTGGCACAGCACAATTATTATAATTTTGATTTTACGGTCCGCGAGGTGGTTCTTATGGGGCGTGCGCCTCATAAAAAGACTCTGGAACGGGACAATGCAAAAGATTACCAGATCGTGGATGAAGCGCTGAAAACCGTACAGATGGAGGCGTTTGCAGACCGTACCTTTTCCACTCTTTCCGGAGGAGAGCAGCAGAGGGTGATCCTGGCAAGAGCACTTGCCCAGCAGACCTCTGCACTGATTTTGGATGAGCCTACCAATCATCTGGACATTACCCACCAGATCATGCTGATGGAGCTGGTGAAAAAACTTAATGTAACCGTGATCTCCGCTATTCACGATCTGAATATTGCAGCAGCATACTGTGATAAGATCTATGTACTGAAGGACGGAGTTCTGGAAGGTTACGGAACGCCGGAAGAAGTCCTGACCCCGGAGCTGATCCGCAGGATCTATAAAGTAGAAGCGGAGATCGTTTACGACAGCCGCGGAAAGATGCATATTTTGTTTTTATGATTCTGGCTGTGAGGCGGGATGCATAGAGGGAAAAAGATGAAAAAGATCGGGATTTTGACATGCCTTAATTCCAATGATGTGTGTACCAGGGCAGGATGTCTGTCTGCATTTCGGGAAAGAAGAGATTTTTTTTCCGGCTATCCGGAAGATACGATTCTGGCAGCTGTGATGACATGCAACGGATGCAAAGAAACCAATGCAAAAGAACCTGCTGAAGATGAGGGGATTTTGGAAAAGGCAGACCGGCTGGTCAGTGAAAAGATCAGCGTCATCCATGTCGGGGTATGCCGTCTGAATGAGGAAAAAAAGGAATGTCCGCGGATAACACAGATCTGCGGTCTGATAGAAGAACGCGGGATCAAAGTGATCCGAGGAACCCATAAAGAATAAGAGAAAACCGCCGTATCTTTCCGGAAATGCCGGAAATACGGCGATTTTTTTACAGAATGTTTCTGCGAAAATTTGTGTAAGTTCTGGTAAAACCAGACATATGGTGGTATAATAAGAATATTAAAAAAAGGCTCGGGTGCAGCGACCTCAAAAAACGCTGCGCTGTAGATTTACTGACAGAAAGTACAGCCGAACAGAAAGAAAGGATGGTGCAGTGTTATGAATTTAAATACAACAAAACTTGAAGAACTGCTCGCAACACTGAAGAAAAAAGAAGAAGAGAAAGATAAGAACACAGTCCTTTGGGTACTGGCGATCATCGGTGCTGTTGCAGCTGTTGCCGGTATTGCGTTTGCAGTATACCGTTTCTTCGCTCCGGATTATCTGGAAGATTTTGAAGAAGATTTTGATGATGACTTCGATGATTATTTCGAGGATGAGGAAGAGTAAGAACTTTCACTGCAGAGGCTGTTTTGAGCAGATCAGAATGGCTGTCTGTTATGTATGAATATGAGAAGCGGATAATTGAAGCCCCGGCGCGATACCGGGGCTTGATTTTTGAAGACGGACCGTGAAACGCTGTACTAGTTATAAAACAGAAAGAGGATTTATGAAAAAAGGTGAAATTTACGAAGGTATTATAGAAAAAGTGGAATTTCCAAACAAAGGTTTTGTTTGGGTTGATGACCAGAAAGTAATTGTAAAAAACGGAATCCCGGGACAGAAAGTCAGGTTTATGATCAATAAGAAGCGTTCCGGACGTGCAGAGGGACGTCTTCTGGACGTTCTGGAGAAATCCCCGTTGGAGACAAGAGAGCCAGCCTGTCAGGAATTCCCGGCCTGCGGTGGTTGCATGTACCAGACCATGAGCTATGAGGCACAGAAAAAGATGAAAGAGTGTCAGGTGAGGGAGCTGCTGGATGGAGCAGTAAAGGAAAGCCTGGCAAAAATTGGGCAGAGCAGTGATGAGATAGAAATAGCTGAGAGCACAGATAGCTTATATCACTGGGATGGAATCTATGGCAGTCCTATTGAGTTCGGGTACCGGAATAAGATGGAGTTTTCTTTTGGAGATGAGTATAAGGATGGCCCGTTATCTCTTGGACTTCACAAGAAGGGAAGCACTTATGACATTCTGAATACAGATGACTGTAAACTGGTGCATCCGGATATGACGAAGATCCTTGTCTGTGTGCGGGAGTTTTTCCTGGAACGAAATGCCAGTTTTTATAAGAAGCTTCAGCATGTAGGATATCTCCGCCATCTTCTTATCCGACGAGGTGTGACAAGTGGCGAGATCCTGGTGCATGTGGTAACGACTACCCAGGAAGAATATGATCTTGAGCCTCTGAAAGAACAGCTTCTTGCGCTTCCGCTGGAAGGGAAAATCGTGGGAATCATGCACATTTTAAATGATTCTTTATCTGATGTGGTACAGAGCGATGAGACGAAGATACTCTATGGAAAGGATTATTTCTATGAAGAACTTCTTGGGCTGAAATTTAAGATCAGCACATTTTCCTTCTTCCAGCCAAATTCCCTGGCAGCGGAGATCCTTTACTCCAAAGTGCGGGAATATGTAGGAGATACCAGAGATAAGGTAGTGTTTGATCTTTACAGCGGAACAGGAACTATTGCACAGCTTGCAGCGTCTGTTGCCAGCGAGGTGATCGGTGTGGAGATCGTGGAAGACGCGGTAAAAGCCGCCAGAGAAAACGCTGCACTTAACGGCATTGATAACTGCCGTTTTATTGCCGGGGATGTGCTGAAGGTTCTGGACGAGGTGCCTGAGAAACCGGATATGATCATCCTTGATCCGCCCAGAGATGGCGTCCACCCCAAAGCCCTTCCAAAGATCCTGGCTTACGGCGTAGACCAGATCGTATACATTTCCTGCAAGGTTACAAGCCTTGTGAGAGACCTTCCGGCATTTTATGAAGCCGGATACGAGATGACCAACGCCTGTGCAGTTGATCAGTTCTGCCAGGGTGTCCATGTCGAGACAATCGCGCTTCTTTCAAGGAAAAATAAATAAAGATTACGGGGCTGACGCTTCACGATTTATTAATCGTTAAAGCATCAGCCCCGTGTTTTTCTGTCGGAGTATTATTCAGTTTTTACCTCTCCATCATGCTGATGGACTCAATTCCGACACTTCCGCCGCGGACAACTTCGATATGCTTGAACTCTTCTTTGATGAGTTTGATAACTGCGTCGTTTTTGGTTGCGGTCTGGACAAATTCCAGGAGTAGGCTGTCTTTTCCATAGTCGATGACACGTGCCTTGAAAGTTTCTGCAATCTGAAAAAGCTCTACTTTATCTTCCGGTGAGCAGCCTTTGACTTTGATATAAAGAATCTCTTTCATACGGACAAATACATCTGTAAAGTCAATGACCTTGATAACTTCAATCATACGGTTCAGCTGTTTTTTGATCTGCTCAAAAGTCTCATCATCACTGACAGTAGCGATAGTCATTCGTGAAACAGTCGGGTCTTCGGTAGTTCCAACCGTAAGACTGTCCAGGTTATAGGACTTTCCGGAGAAAAGACCGGAAATTTTGGAAAGAACACCAACCTGGTTTTCAACGTAAAGAGAGATCCATCTTTTTTTCATTCCTTTATCCATTTTTCATTCCTCCTAACAATCCATGATCAGATCAGCCAGAGTACCACCCGGCTTAACCATCGGGTAAACCATTTCCTCCGGATCAATGATAAATTCGATGATCGTAGGAGCTTTTGTATTCTTCTTAGCCTCTTCGAAAGCAGCCGCAATCTGATCTTTTTCAGTTACGCGGATACCTTTTGCCCCATAGCTTTCAGCAAGACGGATGAAATCTGGTGTGTATTCCGGATACTCCTGGCCTTCTGTACGGCGGGAGAGGGCACCGGCTTTTAAGTTTGTCATAGCATAGCGTTTTCCATAGAAAAGTTTCTGCCACTGGCGGACCATTCCCAGATATTCGTTATTAAAAATGCAGCAGATGATTGGAAGTTCTTCCAGAACAGCGGTGGCAAGCTCCTGAATATTCATCTGCATGCCGCCGTCACCGGAAACAGAGATGACAGGTGTGTCTGGATTTCCGATCTTTGCACCGATAGCACCTGGAAGGCCGTACCCCATGGTTCCGAGTCCGCCGGACATGATCAGCTGGCGGTTCTCAGTGATATCTGCATACTGGCTTACAAGCATCTGATGCTGCCCAACATCTGTAACAAGAATTGCTTTATCAAACTGACGGTTGATCTCGCCGATGATATCCAGAGGCCCCATCATACCACGGTCTTTCATGGTGAGCGGATGTTCTTCTTTCCATTCCTGGATCTGTTTCAGCCATTTGCTGGTGCTGCATTCCTGAACATATTCGTTCATCTTGGTTATGGCTTCTTTTGCGTCAGCAACGATCGGAATATCAACATGGATGTTTCTGGAAATAGAAGCAGTATCAATATCAATGTGGACGATCTGTGCATGCGGTGCAAACTCATGGAGCTTGCCTGTGATACGGTCATTGAAACGTGTTCCGATGGAGAAAAGGAGATCACATTCATTGACTGCCATGTTTGCAGCATAGGCACCGTGCATGCCAAGATTTCCGATAAACAGAGGGTTTCTGGTAGAAATCGCGCCACGTCCCATAACAGTAGTAACAACCGGAACCTGAGTTTTCTCAACAACCTGAGTAAAAATCTCCTGTGCGCGGGAGATGATCACACCGCCACCTGCAAGAAACAGAGGCTTCTTTGCCTTCTGGAGCATTTTGAGAGCTCGTTTCAGCTGACCAATGTGAACGCTGGTATTCGGCTTGTAGCCACGGATATTGACGCTTTTAGGATACTCGGCACTTCCAAGCTCTGCCATCACATCTTTCGGAAGGTCGATGAGAACAGGGCCGGGGCGTCCGGTACGTGCAATGTAGAATGCTTCTTTGATAATACGGCCAAGGTCTTCACGATTACGGACGGTTACTCCGTATTTTGTAATGCTTCTTGTGATTCCTACGATATCAACCTCCTGGAAAGCATCGTTGCCGATCAGGTGACGTGCTACCTGACCGGTGAAGCATACAAGTGGAACGCTGTCGTAGTTGGCAGTTGCAAGACCTGTCACAAGGTTGGTGGCTCCAGGGCCGCTGGTAACGAGACATACGCCAACTTTTCCGGTTGTTCTGGCGTAGGCGTCAGCTTCATGGACAAGGGCCTGCTCATGGCGCGGCAGAATGATGTCAATGTCGCTCTGTTTATATAATTCGTCACTGATATCAATGGTGCAGGCACCAGGATAACCGAACAGAACATCAACGCCTTCTTCTTTTAAGGCTTTTACAAGCAATTTGTTTCCGGAAATCTGTTTCATGAATTGGTTCCCTCCTTTGGTGATGTGGATAGTTAAGCAGATAAGGGCTGCCACGGGATATTTTTTCCAATAAAAAAGTCCCGGCATATCGAATAAATATGCTCAGGACGGATGATTCCGCGGTACCACCTGTTTTCAGAGGTAAAACTCTGCTCTCTGTCAGTACAAATATACTGCTTCCCTGTAACGTAGGAATAACGTTGAAGCCTACTGCATGAAAATTCATGGTTCAGTTCACTGCTCGAGGGCTACTTCCATAGTTCTGTCACGAAGATTCTCACCGGCCATCTTCTCTCTGGGCATCCGGATACTATGTACTACTCCCTGTCATTGCATTTAGTAAATATAGATAAAAATTTTATATTATTATAATATAAAATATCGGAACTGTCAATCAAAAATCCTGATGGCTCAACGGGTGAGCCGGGGATTACGATAACAGTTCCGATATGGATGATATTAAGTATTAAATATTTTTTCGGTACATTAGCTGTTTCTTGTTACGGAGCTGGAGCCTGCTTACTCAGGATTCGGTATTATCCAGTGTTTCAGGATCTTTTTCCGGAAGGTAGACATGCACTTTCTCGATACGGTTTTTATCCAGCTTTTCTACGATCAGACGGATTCCGTCCTCTGTGATCACTTCGTCACCGGCAACAGGCAGACGATCCAG
>OLPW01004194.1_pt1 | contig 10441 bp, 4 predicted proteins | sample 1672161 | NCBI WGS metagenome assembly OLPW01 (sample SAMEA3136654, study PRJEB25190) | human gut metagenome
TTACCGTCAGTGCGACGGACCATATGCGCACCTCTGAAATATCGCCGCAGAGCTGGCGGAAAGCGTCGTAGCTGTACCCGATGAAGAACTGCCGGGCGTCCGTTTCCGGATCGGGGTCTATGGCCCGCAGTCCGAGGTTTATGACCTTTACGGTCGGCGCTACCTGCGTCTGGCTTTGGAGTTGTCCGTTTACGTAGATGCAGGCGATACCGGTTTCCAGGTCGTATGTGAAAGCGACATGATACCACTCCTCGAGCGACAGAAGTTTACCCTTGTTCTTTTCGGGGAATTTGCCCAGGCTTACGCCCGATCCGTCTACCTGGAGCTGGTCGGCATAGAAATTCGTGTCGCCGATACGCAGCAGCAGGTGTTGTTCCACACCCATGATCGTAGAGAGCTTTTCTTCGATGTAGGACGAGGTGGGACCTGCATAGTGGAAGTCGTGGACGCGGACGATGGCTTCATAGGTCACGGCTGTCAATCCGTTTACGCAGTCGGCGGTTCCGGCTTTGTCGAACGCGGGCACGTCTATCCAGTTGTCGGTGAGTACGGCGGCGGTCGTGATGGCCGAAGAACGGCGCACAAGATAATAGACGGTTTGGGAACCGGAGAGGGTCGAAAGTCCTCCCCCCGCAGAAACGATAGTTACCGGAAGCAACTGTGTTGCATCTATATCGAGCTGGTCGAGGTTCTTAAAATGGATGGTCAGAGGTTCCGATACGGATTTCCCGGCTTCTACGGTTGCCGTCCGTTCGGGGAACTCGTAGTAACTTTCATCGAGTACCGCATATTTCGTGTCGTGTTTGGCGTTGTAGGTGGCCGCGAGCGACGGGTCGATGCCAAATGTCACCTCGATATTCTCTTTTGCCGGGGAGATCAGCACGGCGGAGAGTTCGCGGTCGAGCTGCGTAACGGTCTTTTTAAAAGTTACGTTGTTGTCGCTCGACGTTTCGGCTACGTCGATGTATGCTGCGTTGTCGAACGGGTAACGGTTTTCATAATCCGATTCACACCCGGCCAGCAGGATAAAGGCAGCCGATACAAAATACAGATATGTTCTTCTCAATTTCATAAGGCGCATTATTTAGGGTTTGCCGGATTCAGCAGGCCGATGGCATGCTTGGTCTGTTTGTAATTTATGTAAGCGTCGTAGTAATCGTCCCCGATGTTGTAAATACCCAGCCCGGCTAACGGCCCCATTGTAATTACGCTTTTGGCGGCTTCGGCGATTGCGGGTTGCTGCACAAGGTTTTCATCCGTGAGTTTCCCGCCCGGCTCGGCCGTGATGATGATTTTTTCGAGCGCAATGCCGGCATAATCGGTCGCGTATGCAAGCTGGCTGCGGATATTGAACGTATTGACGGCATCCGTAGTCGTGAGTACGAAATAGGTGATGGCGTCGTGGCTCTCCTTTGCGATAAAGAGCGGGTTACCCTCCGCCATGAGGATTTTGCCGGTCAGGGACGACAGTTTGCTGACAATCGTTGCTGCGGCTTGGGTCGCCGCGGCATCCATAGCGCCGCCGTAACGTACCGTTACGCCGTCGAACTTATACCGGTTTACGTCCTCGATCACCTTGTCGAGATATGTTCCCAGCGCTACGGCGTCCGTAGATTCCGCGAGTGTGTTGTAATCTACGGTATAGAGGATTTTCGTGCCCTTGGCCTGCGCCTGGGGTATATCCTCGATGTCGTATTCGGTCAGGTTGCCGGCGTTTTCAAGTGCCACGATGTCGAGTGAATCGGGCAGTGAGCGCAGAAATGCCTTTTCCGAACCCGGTACGGCCGGGGCATTTGCCAGGCTTGCGTATACGATGTAGTGTTCGCTTGCCTTATACGCTTTGAGGGCTGCCAGATATGCGGCGTACTGCGCCGGATCTTGCTGGTCGGGTTTTATGATCTGCTGGTCTATCGGCTCGATGTCCGTGTCGCAGGCTGTGAAACAATAGGCCGCGGGAATTAGCAGCGCCAGAATCAGGTATTTTATAGTCTGTTTCATAGCTTCGGATTAATTTAAGGGTTTGCAGTCCCACCATGTGCGCGTGCCGCCGTTGTCGGGGCCGCCGAGCGAAGTTATCGCCGCTTCGACATTTGTGCGGTTCTCGGAGTATTCCTCGGACGGGTAGGGAAGCCGTCGCATGCCGTACTTGGAGTTTACCGTTCCGCCGGATTTATTGTCTTTGGCAGGCATCAGTTTCGGATAGCCCGTGCGCCGGTATTCCGCCCACGCTTCATTTCCGAGCGGAAAAATCGCAATCCATTTCTGGGTGATGATGCGTTCGAGGTTTTCTTCGAACTGTGCATCTTCTTTCCATTTGATCGTGATGCGGCTTTGCGGTAATGCGGTGTTGTTTTCGATAACGCCGAGAGGATCGGTGTAGGCTTCGGGGACGTTCGCTTCGTCGGCGATGTAATCCTCCGCACCGGCTACGCCGCGTTCCTCGAATGAAAGCCGTATGCCTTGTTCATAGAAATTCTGTGCCGATACCGCACTTCCCCAGCGCAGTTCATATTCGGAGCGCAGGAACGCGATTTCCGCTGCGTTCATCCATAAGATAGGGTCGGTGTCGGTAATGAGCATCGAGGAGCATGCCGTTACGGCCTTGGACTTGTTGGCCGGTGTCGTGCCGATGCGCAGGCCGTAATAGCCTTTCTCGGCGGCATCGCCCTCTCCGACGGTTCCCTGTGTGAACATCTTTGCCCGGCGCGGGTCTTTGTAGCCGTTCATGTAGCAGAGGATGTCGGCTCCGATGGCGTGATCCTGCCAACTGTTCCAAAGCAATGCCGTGCGGTTGAGTTCGGGCTGAAGCTTCGCATTGTCGGCATTCTCGGTGATGACCCCGTCGGCGATGGCTTCCGCGGCTTTGGCCTTTGCGGTCTGCTCGTCGATATAGGAAAGGCGCATCGCCATACGCAGTTTAAGCGAATTGGCGTATTTGATCCACTTTTTAAGGTCGCCGTTGTAAACCTGGTCGTATTCGCCGAAGGCTTCCGTACTCAAATCCCGGTTGCGCTCCAGCGCTTCCAGCGCGGCGTCCAGTTCTTTGAACATCTGCGTATATGCTTCCTGTTGCGTGTCATAGGGGACGGTCAGGCGTTCTTTTTTGTCCTCTACGATCTTGGAATAGGGTATCGAGCCGTAAGCGTCGGCCAGGCGGTTCATAATCGCCACGCGCAGGACGTTGGCCAGGGCTACCGCCACTTCGTCGTCGGTTTTGTTGATGATGCCGCGGTAGGCGGGGTAAGTTTCGGTGATGACATCCACGAACGGCGCTTTGAGCCAGTCGGCGGTGGGATTGAACGTTGAGAATTTCGTTTCCCAGCTGTCTACCGTCGCTTCGACATATCCGCCGTAGCTGCCGCCTTCGAGTGCTTCGACAAATTGGTATAGGTGTTCTTCCGAGGGGATCACCATATTTTGCAGTTTGGTGAGTTTCGACCCCACGAGGTAGTTGTCGCGTTCCAGTTCGTCGTCTGTCGCTTCGTTCGGATTACGGTTGTAATCTTCGAAGTTGTCAAGGCATCCCGTCGATGCGCTTACTATTGCGATAAGAGCAACGGCACGAATTATTGTCTTTATTTTGTTCATAGCCGTTAGAATTTAATGTTAATATTGAATCCCAGGTTACGTGTCGAGGGCATCATGAAATAGTCCATTCCCTGATAGAAATTGTTTGTCGATGCCACGGCTTCGGGGTCGAACGGCGCTTTACAATACATCATCCACAAGTTGCGGCCAACGAACGATACGGTGATCGAACATATGTTGTGCAGCCATTTGCGGGGAATCGTGTACCCCAGCGAAAGTTCCTGGAGCCGGACGTTGGTTGCCGAGTAGGTGTAATACTGGGGTATTCCGCCCTGCGACGCTATGGCCGTATACCAGGTTTCCGGGTTTACCAGGCTGCGGCCGTTTACCAAAGCACCTCCGGCATCGCGCGCGGCAGCCGTTGCTTCGGACACGCCGAATAGATCCATGTTGGCTTGCGTGAGTGAATTGACGATGCCGCCGATGCGTGCCGTCACGAGGAATCCGAGGTTCAGGTTTTTCCACGATACGCTGTTGCGCCATGCGAGGTTATAGTCCGGGAATACGGAACCGAGTTTCATGTCGGGCAGGTTGTCCTCTACGACGACGTTGCCACCCTCGTCGATCTCGATGTTGCCTTTGTCGTCGCGCCGCAGGTCGGTCGTGGAATAAAGGTCGCCCATCGAACCGCCTTCTTTGAGAATAAATTTCGCACGCCCCAGTTTACTGATCTGGAGTCTGTTCATGGTGATCGTTTCCTCGGTGATCGGGTTGTACCACTCCTTGCAAAGTTCGATGATCTTGTTTTTGTTCCAGGAGAAAGTAAACTGCGAGTTCCAATTCCAGTTTTTCCATTGGTGGTCGTATCCCAGGCTTGCCTCGACACCCGTATTGCGCACGTGTCCGGTCTGAATATAGATGTCGGAGTAGCCGGACGATGCGGACAGATTCGGATTGAAAGTCTGGTTATAGGTGTCGGCGCGATACCACGATGCCGAGAGTGTGAATCCATGCAGGAACCGGGCGTCGAAACCTAATTCCCAGGTTTTCGTCCGCTCCGGGTAAAGCTGCCCGATAGGGTAGTTCGATTTGTCGTCCCAGCCGGAAATGGTGTCGTCGTAAGGGTGTGTGGCGATTGTCAGTTCCCGCGGAAAGGGGTTTGCTACCGAAGCCCACGAAGCACGGATTTTCAGGTAGTTGAACTTCTCCGGGAAATTGAATGTACTGCTGGGCAGCCACGATACGCCGACCGAGGGGTAGAAAAACGACTTTTGGGGTGAGTTGGCAAGTTGCGACGCCCAGTCGTTACGTCCGGTCGTCGTTACGAACAGTTGCGACTTCCAGCCCAGTTCCAGGGAGTAGAAAAACGACTGCGTTTGTTCGTGCCAGCCGGTTTTCGGCGTTTTCTTCTGGCTCTTGTCGAGGTTCACGACATTGAAGATGTTGGGAGCGCCGGCAATGGGGCCATATACCGAGAGTTCGTCGAAGCGGTTGTCTTTGATCGACGCGCCGATATGTGCGTCGAGCGAGAATTTCTCTTTGAACGTCTTGCTGAGGTTGAGCATTACGTCGCCGTAGGTCTGTCGTTCTTCGCCGCGGGGTTCGGTATATTTACCTTTTTTGCTGTTCTCCAGCAGCGTGGGGTTCGATGTGGCGTACAGTTTTTCCGTATATAAACTGTTGGTGTTATCGACGCGGATACGTCCTGCGACATTCATCCAGTCGGTGATTTTATAGGTAATGCCGCCTGTGAACATATAGCGCTTACGGCTGTTTTCGCGGGGGTTGCGGTAGGCGATCCAATAGGGATTCTGCATGCGCAGGTCGCCGCCCTCGCCCTGCGGCCAGAACTGTTCATAGATTTTGCGTGCGGGGTTCCAGCGCTCGAATGCCTTTACGAGCGAAAAATCATCGCCGCGGGGAAAGAGATAAGCCGATACGAGCGGGTTTGAGTACACGCCCTGGTTTATCATGTTGCGGTCTTTCTGGATGATGTAACTGGCGCCCAGATCGAGCTGCATCTTGTCCTTGAGGAACGACGAGGTGTTGCGGAAAGTGAAGTTGTAACGGTCGTAACCGTTGTTGGGAATGATACCGCGCGAATTGACGGCGCCGGCCGACGCGTAGGTCTGACTGCGCTCGTTGCCCGTCGAGAACGAAACCGTCTCGGTGCCCACGACGCCCGTCTGGAAATAGTCGTCGGCAGGGTCGTAGCCCCTGTAATTGAACGCATTCAGACGTTCGCCCCACGAGTAGATGCCGTTGGAGGCTCCCGCCAGCTTGTCGCCCGTGCCGTAACGGGTCTGGAACATCGGCATCACGAAAGGCGTGAGGACTTCGGTGTTGCTCGTCACCGTCACGGTCGTCTGACCGGCCTTGCCGCGCTTGGTCGTGATGAGGATGGCGCCGTTGGCGGCATCCGAACCATAGAGTGCCGCGGCGGCTGCGCCCGACAGGACGGTCATCGACTCGATATCCTCAGGATTGAGGTCGGCGATGGCCTCCGAAGAGCCCTGCGAATCGAACTCCTCGCTGCCGTCGCTGCGGAAGTTGCACATCGGAATGCCGTCGATCACATACAGGGCGTTCGACGACTGCTCGATAGATTTCGAACCGCGCATCACGACCTTCGACGAACCGCCGACACCCGACGACGAGGCATTGATGTTCAGACCGGCCACCTTGCCGTTGAGCGAATTGACGAAATTGACGTCTTTCACGGCCACGATATCCTCGGCGTTGATCTGCTGGGCATTATACGAGAGCGCCTTCTCCGAGCGTTTGATGCCGAGGGCCGTCACGACGACCGATTCGATCTCCTGTACCGTAAGATTCTTAAGATCCCGCGGGAAACCATCGACAAGTACCAGCGGAGCCTGTCCGTGAATCGACAGCGAAGCGATGTTATCGGCCGTCGTGCCGACTCCCTGATAAACATTCAGTCCGGCGATTCGTCCGTAAAGGGCTTTGGCCGCATCAATCTGCGGCGCATTGTCCAGCACTTCGCGGCCCACTCCCGCCTGTGTCCAGGCGCTCCGATCCCGGTCGACACCGATCCCGTAGCCGAGACTTATGGTATCGGGAGCACCTACGACCGGAAAACCTTCGTTCTGCCGGGCGGAGGCAGATAACAGACACCCCGCAAACAGCAATATTATAATGGTATTTTTCATATTCTGTAATTATTTAGAGACCCCACATGCTACCAGCCCGGATTCTGGGTCATGCCATATCCCTTGTTTATCTCCGTAAGAGGGACAGGTGCCAGATACCATTTGGTATCCCAGGTGTTTCTCCATGTCCGGTCATCCAACACAAAGGGTTTGAAAGAGAAAGCCGTAGGGTTTTGAGAATTGTTTCCGGTCGATGTCAGCCCATAGAGCTGTTTACGGAAATCCGCTTCGCGGCCCCAGCGGATGAGATCGAACCAGCGAACCTCCTCGAACCCGAATTCGAGCGCCCGTTCGCGCAGCACAGCCTCCCGGAACTCGTCCTTCCCCATTTTCTCGTGGAGCGCAGACAATCCGACACGTTCTCGAACTTCATTGACACAATCATAGGCCGTTGTATTGGGCATGCCGACATACTCGTTGATCGCTTCGGCATAGCTCAGCAATACTTCCGACAGACGCAAATAAGGCCAATGTGCCGGTTGACCGTTGCGGTCATTGAAATCTCTCAAAATGAATTTCATCTGAAAGAATCCGCTGCTGGGGCTGACATAATTCAAATGGTTGGTATACAAAGGTGCCAATGTCCCGTCGTAATAGGTGTCACCCGGCACGACGCAGGTTTCATAAAGGCGCGGGTCTCTCGTAGGCGTGCCGTCCAATGCGAAAAACGGTTGTTTCGAAGGACGCTCCCAGTCGAAATCTTCCGGGAACTCCGCACCGTCGGCCCAAGGGAACATATTGACGTAATTGAGCGTCGGGCCGGAGCGTACGCGCTCTTTATAAAAATCCGCATGAATCGAATTGTCATATCCCCGACGGGTCGAAATAAGAATTTCCGGACTGCTGCGTTCGAAATATCCGGATCGGTATGCTTGTCGACGATCTTCAGGCTTCTCCGTTACGGGTCGGACCAATTCATATTGCCTGTTTTTATCCAACTCGTCGAAAAAAGCCTTGCCCGCTTCAACTGCCTTGCCCCAACGTTCCCGATCGTAATTCCCGTAACAAGAATATGCATCGGCTTTGGCATGGTACGGCGTCGCCGAATTGAAAGTCGGGGACGCGGCGAACAACAATACCCTTAACTTGAGAGCCATAGCCCCTGCCTTCGTCATACGGCCTGCATCCGTATCAGATGCTTTCCACTCCAAAGCTGGAGCCGCCTCATCGAGCAGCTGCACGATATAATCAACCGTTTCCGCGAAAGTATTGCGCGGATAATGCATCTCTTCATTGGCCGCAACCGAATGTTTTAACAATGGCACGCCGCCCATATAACGCAACATTTCGGCATAAGCAAGCGCAATGATCATCTTCGCCTCGGCCACGCGTTCCCTGCGGGCCGAGGAGGTAATATCCGGAATCCGGTCCGCATTCTCGATATAGATCCATGCATAACGGATCGCATTGTATTCCGGTTCCGAACCGAAGCGATAGGCTTCGCGTCCTTGAAGATCGCTCGTGCCGATATTGGAACTCAACGCACCGTTATAATAAAGGTTGACCGGACCATCACTCATATTGTTGCGAAAACTGTAATGAAGATCCGTAATAGCTTCAAGAATATTCACCCCTAATTTGTCATAAGGACGATCTCCTGTCGGCAAACCATAAGGCAAATAAGTATACGCTTTGGTCAGGACTCGGTCTGCATTGACCGCCGAACTGAACATTTCGTCGAGTGTAGCTCCCGAACTTTCGGGATGGTCGCCGAGAAAATCATCTCCGAAACGGATATCCGAACACGACGCTAACAACAGGCAGACTACCGCTGCCCATATGTGGATTTGTTTCATAATCAGAAAGATTTAAAAGGTGACATTCAGACCGACACTATACACTTTGACCAGCGGATAAGCTCCATTATTGTTAGTTAGGGATTCCGGATCGATGAAATCAAGTGGAGTGAATGTCAACAGGTTGTATCCAGTCAACGAAATGCCCAGTTTTTTGATTCCTACCGAAGCGAGGCGTTTGCTGTTCGAGAACGTATAACCGACCGACAATGTTTTCAGACGCAGATAGCGGGCATTGCGTAGCCAAAGCGTAGAAGCGGAAGAATTCCAAACCTCCGATTTTTCAGCAGCACGCGGTAACGTTCCGGTCTGATGCTCGGGTGTCCAGCAATCATCATAAAAATATTGGAGTAACCCGCGGCCACCCGCATTCGTATAGGGAATACGGTACTCGATCTCCATCATCTTGTTGACGTGCGTCGCTCCCGTCCACTGCATTGAGAAGTTAAGCCCTTTCCAATTGAATCCGGCATTCAGACCGAAAACGTATTCGGGTCGGGTCGAGTAGCCGGTCACCATCGTATCGTCACTGTCCACAATCCCGTCGCCATTCAGATCGGCATACATGGCATCGCCGGGTGCAACAGCGACATAAGGCTGTGGCAAGGAAGAATCAAGAACCATGTTTCCTTTGGAATCAACCGTAAAGTCGCTATTCTGATACAGCCTTTCGAATTTGTAAAGTCCCGTATAGCGTCCGGTCGGACCGCCGGTTTGATGCTGATAAGCGAACTGGCTCTTCACCTCGTCCATGTACAGAATCTTGTTCCGGGCGAACGACACGTTGGCATTGACGTAATAGTTGAATCCGCGCCGTGTCGTTTCCTTCCACCCCAAGGCGATTTCGTAACCGTGATTGTCCACTTCGCCGATATTCAGCGCGGGCAGACCCGCCGCAATAATGCCAGGGGTCGAGTTAGGCGACAGGAGAATGCCCGTACGGTGTTCAAAGAAATAATCGAAATTCAGGGAAAGCCGATCCGAGAAGAAGTTTGCGTCGATACCGTAGTTCTGCTTGTCGGCCGTTTCCCATGTTACATCGGTATTGCCCAACGTACCTTCCCCGTAAGCTTCCAAACTGTTCGGGTTGTTAATTCCAAAGCTGTAAGAGCCGTTTTGTGACCAAACGCTCGGCATATACATAAAACGCGCCCCACTCAGATCGTTACCTACACGTCCCCAGGATGCACGGAATTTGAGATAGCTGATCGCATTTTGATGACGCATAAATCCCTCTTCGCTCAAAACCCAGCCTACTGATGCCGACGGAAAAGCTCCGTAACGTGTTTTCCCGGGCGCGAAATTCTCCGATCCGTTGTACCCGATATTCACATCGACGAGGTATTTGTTCCGATAGCCGTAGGTCACCCGGCCGACATACCCCACATAACTGCGCGGGATATACTGAAACGTACCGCCGCCCGCCACAGGATAGTAGTCACGCGACTGATTGTAGAGAAACATGGCCGACACCTTGTGGTCGCCGCTCACACCGAACGAACGCGAATAATTGATTTTGGCTTCGATATACCAGTTCCGATCACGCCCATAATCGTTTTCCGAATAATTCAGCGGTTGATCTTTGCTATAATCGGGTGCAGCCTCCGAGGCCGGAATGTAAACGATGGTCTTATCGTAATCCGGATCAGTCTGTGGTTTGGTCGGATCTTCAAGATACGATTTATAATAAGCCCTCTGATATTCCTGCCGCCATCCATTGGCAGTACGGCTTTTCGTTAGATTAAAACGATTGTCGTAAGCGCCTTTGATCGAAACCGACAGGCCTTTTGTCAGAAAATCAAAATTTTGTACGATCTCTGCATCACAATTAAGCGTAGTACGGTAGATCTGCTCATACCCGTAGCCGAAAAAAGTGCTGTATCCGTCGCGCAGTTCGATCGTAGACGGAATGAACCCGGCCGGAATCAACGTTCTTTTACCGTT
>OLPW01004198.1_pt1 | contig 10434 bp, 4 predicted proteins | sample 1672161 | NCBI WGS metagenome assembly OLPW01 (sample SAMEA3136654, study PRJEB25190) | human gut metagenome
AGTAGTCGATCCACTGCGAAGCGTTCGCCAGCTCGGGCAGCTGGACAGGCTGCGTAATGCCGAATTCGGCCTTGACGCGGATCTGGGGCGCCGTCATTTCGGTGCCTCGTTTGGTGGTGATCAGGATGATGCCGTTCGCACCGCGCACACCGTAGAGGGCGGTCGCCGTTGCGTCCTTCAGGATGGAGAACGTGGCGATGTCGTCCGCGTCGACAAAGTCCATGTCGCGCTCGATACCGTCGACGAGCACCAGCGGGGTGGTTTTGGCACCGAACGTACTCTGTCCGCGGATCCAGAACTCGGCGCTCGATCCGGGTTCGCCCGTACGCTGCATTACGACGATACCCGCCAGTTTGCCGGCGAGGTTCGAGGAGAGCGAGCCGCTTGCCACTTCCAGTTCGCCGGCGTCGATGGTGTTGATGGCGCCGATGATACTCTCCTTGCGCTGTTTACCGTATGCGACTACGGTTACCGCCTCCAGTTCGGAAACCTTGCGCACCAGCTCGGTCACGATGTTGGTCTTCGTTCCGACGGGAATGCTCTGGGTTTCATAACCCAGGTACGAAATCTCGATTACATCGGTCGGCTTCACGTCGATCGAGAAGGTACCGTCATTACCCGTGATGACACCGCGGGTACTGCCCTTGACGATCACGGTGGCTCCCGGTACACCCGCCTTGGTCTCGTCCAGGACGCGTCCGGTCATCTTGACGTTCCCCCCCCCTTGCGGGGCGGTAACAGACGATTCCAGGCTGCTTGCGGAATACACAAATTCGGGATTTGCGCTCAATTCCGTAACCGATATAAGCCCCAGTATCAACACGAATGACCGGAGCATTATTTTACAAAAGAGCTTTTGTATAGTCATTGTCATATTTCCTCATTTAAATTACTTGATAAAGTTTGGTACGGTTCCTACGTGTGTCCGTCGGACGGTCCGTCCAGGTTCAATTTTGTTATTGCAAACTGCAAAACAACGAGAGATTGTGAAATTCGGGAAGTCAATAGTTTTCGATTTGGCCGGTGTCATTTAACCATAGGCGTCCGTTTTTTTAGGTAAAGTTAATAGTTTGTCGGTATTGGTATTCAGTTAGTTATCGGTCTTTGGCGGAGTCGGGTGTGTCGTTTATAGGACTCGTATCACATAATTTTACGGCAATGCTCGGTTAAAAGTATTCATTATGCAAAAGCAAATATAACAATAAAATTATTATCACGTGTATTTTTGGTAAGTTTTTTTACTTTAAAAAGACAGGGAGGATGTCCGGTAAGGTTGGTTTTTGGGGGGGGGGTTAAACTATTGATAATCAATGGTTTTATTTGCTTCGGCGGGGCGTTTCCGAATAAAAATATTTCCTTGCCTATGGCTGGAATCAACTCGGTAAAAGAATATGGTTTTGTTGTATAAGTTGTTGTTGATTAGAATATTGAACGATATTAGGCGCGGTGGAAGGGTCTGTGGCCTCTTAAAATGCGATACCCGATTCGTTCGTGAAGGGGATCGAAAAGTTTTTTATGAACTTCCCGTTGTTTGAGAAATATTTTTTGTTTACTTTTGTTCGAAAGGGACGTTTCCGAACCATATAACTCCCTGCCGGATATATACCTTATAATATAAAGCGCCGGAAATGCCCGTAACAACCGGTCGTCGGTACGAAGCGGCAACACACGACGGACAACCCGAAATACACTGTCAAAATATGATGAAACGAATCTGCAAGCTGTCGGTATGCCTGCTATTGCTGAACCTGCCGACTTTCGCCCGATGCCAGACTGCGGTAAGCCGGACCGGCGACGATTACACCCTGTCCAATCGATATGTGGAGGCCGTTTTCGGCGCCGGCAAGGTTTTCGGGATTAAAAAACTGGTGCTGAACGGCCGTTCTGTGGCTCCCGAAGGGCAGAACGACCGGCCGTGGGCACTCGTCTACAAAGGCCCGCAGGGCGAGAATCCCGAGTTGCTGCCCGAACACGCTGTTTACGAGGGAGTCGGGGTACGCGACGATGCCGGGGCCAAAACGCTTGTCTTCACGTGGCAGTTGACACTCGATTACTCGCCGGTGAAATATCCTGTCCGGATGTACGTCACGCTGCCCGACGGCGGCGAGTTGCTGCAATGGAACCTGGAGGCCGATCTGCCTGCCGGATGGCTGGTCACCGACGTGAAGTTTCCCCGCATCGTAATCGACCGTCCGGCGGCCGGTAAAGTGATTACGACCGAAGGCTGGGGTGTCGAAAAACCGCTCGACATTGCCACTTTCGAGGCTCGCTATCCCTCGCATGCTTCGGCTATGCAGTTCGTGCTGGTGCACAACGGCGACGGAGCCCTTTACTACGGCACAGAGGACCGCCGGGGCTGCGGCAAGACCTACTCGGTGCAGTGTACGCACAAAACGGTCGTCTTCAATGACGCGATTCCTGCTTCGGCCGGCTGGATCGAAAACGGAACGTTCCGCCTGCCCTGGACTTCGGTCGTGGGCTTTGCCCCCGAAGGTTGGGAGGACGCCGTCGTCCGGTGGTATCGTCCTTTCACCTTTACGACCGAGTGGGGCAGCAAACCGCTCTCTGCACGTAACATTCCGCAGTGGTGCTATAACGCCGACGCATGGGTGCGCGCCAAATACGTCGGCGACGATACGTTCGATGCGGTCAAAAGCGCCGCCGAATACTTCGGCGATGGATTGGGTGTACACTGGTACTTCTGGCACAACCATCCCTACGATACGCACTATCCCGACTACCTGCCTGCCAAAGAGGGCTTTGCCGGGATGGTCCGCGCCGTTCAGCAGTCGGGGGCCCGGGTCACGCCTTACATCAACGGCCGTCTCTGGGACCCCGCGGCGGACAGCTATAAGCGCGACCGCGGTTACGATGCTTCGTGCCGCAAGCCCGACGGATCGCTCTATACCGAAATTTATCCCACCTCGAAGGTTCTCAATACGGTGACATGCCCTTCGACCGCCATCTGGCACAGGAAGATTATCGGACTGGTCGACAGTCTCCAGACCGGGCTCGGCGTCGACGGCGTCTATATCGACCAGATTTCGGCAGCGGCGCCGGAGCCCTGCTGGAACGAGCGCCACGACCACCCGGTCGGCGGCGGGAGTTTCTGGTACGACGGCTACCGCAGGCTCATCGGCGAAATCCGCGCCAACCATTTGCAGGAGGGGAAAATTCTGACCAGCGAAGAGAACGCCGAGTGTTACATCGACCTGTTCGACATGCTGCTGGTGGTCAATACACCCCACGAGGAGAACGCCTGCGTCATCAAACCCGTATTCCCGATGGTTTACTCCGACCGTGCTGTTACCAGCGCATTTACCTACACGCCCGCCACGGCGGATAAAATGGGCCTCGGCGACTTCCGTTACGAACTGGCCAAAGCCCTGTTGTGGGGTTCGCAGATCGGGTGGGTCGATCCGCGGCCGCTGATGTCGGAGCGCGCGGCGAAAGAGGCCCGCTTCATGAAGACGCTCATGGACTTCCGCCGGGGAGTGCATGATGTGGTGTACGGGGGCTTGTTTATCCGCGAGTTCGCCCCGTCGGGCGATAATCCGGTCGTCCGGATTCCCGGATTCGGCGACGATGCTTCGGTGTTGGCCGCCGAGTGGCTAAAACCCGACGGAAAGCGGGTTTACCTGATCGTCAACATGGACGACAAGGCGCACACGGTCTCGCTGCCGGGTGTCGGCAAACCGGTCGGGATGGCCGGAGCCTCCTGTCGGCGTATCGACTTGTAACCGTCGTCCGGTCTTCGGGGATAATCCGTAAGGAGCTGATTTAGGAGTCGGTACGGGTGTTGCTGTCGTCTTCCGGAAGCCGTCGGCGAGTGCCTTTCGGCGCTGCTTTCCGGTCTCTTATCCCTGTTGTTCGGTTTAAATTGACGTATTCGGTTTGCAAAGCCTGGCTTTTTTGTTAAATTTGTCCGACCCAAAACTATTGACGATGCCTCTGCGGATTATCCTTCGTTTCTGCGTGTTTTTCTCGTTGGCTGCGGCGTGCCTCCTGCCGGTAGGATGTACACCGCAGGAGAGCTATTCATTGCAGACCCGGGCCGCATTGGAGCGGTTGGATGCGGAGCTGGCGCAGAAAGCCCGCTATCAGCAGTGGCGCCAGGAGCAGGCCGACGAGTTGCGCGGCCGCATCGACGCCAAGGCCCCGACGGCTGAACAGGCGGAGCAGGTGTTCGCAGTGGCGCAGGTTTTCGTGACTTTCGATCTCGACTCTTCGGCCTATTACGTCGACCGGCTCTACCGGCTGGCCGAACGGAGCGGTTCGCGGTATGAGCGGCGGCTGGCCTTGCTGGCCGATATCGATGTCTGGCTGGGCCGCGGGCAGACCAGTTACGCCGAAGCTATTTTCCGGAAAATAGATACCGTCGGTATGACTCCGCTTGAGTATGGAGCATGGTATCTGTGTTTTTGCTCGGTGGCTTCCCGGCGTTATTCCGAGGTCGAGGACCCGCACCAGAAGCAGGCATGGCGTGATACGGTGTTCCTGACGCGCCGCATTTCGGTTCCGGGGCTGAGCGAATTTACCCGGGCGCGCATGGAGGCGCTGAGTCTTCGCGACAGTGCGCGCTGTGCGGAGGCGCTGCAATTGCTGGAGCCATTCACGGCCAAAGTCCTGAGTTATCCCGAACGTGCGTTGCTCTATTATGCCATGTCGGACATCGCCCGGAAAATGGGCGACGAGGACCTGTCGGCGTACTGCCTGGCCGAGTCGTCGATCTCCGACCTGTGCGCCGGAACCCGTTCTTACTATTCGCTCTACGACCTGGCGCTCCGGCTTTTCGACCGCGGGGACTTCGACCGTGCCGCGGCCTATATGGGTTCCACTTTCGACGATGCCGTGCGCTGCAAGTCGATCGCCCGGATTCCCAACTCTTCGGCGGCGGCAATGAAGATCAGCGAGGCCGTGGCGGCCAATATCGCCGGACGGCAGACAATGATGATCGTGGTCATCTGCCTGGCCGGAGTTTTCCTTGTGGTGCTGACTGTCGTGCTGTGGTTCGTGCTGTGGCAGCACCGCCGCCTGCACAACAACCACGAAAAACTGATCCGCATGAGCGATATGCTCCGCGAAAAGAACCACGAATTGCTCGGCAAGAACGATCATATCCGCCAGATCAACGGCGCTTTGGTCGATTCGAACCGCATCAAGGACCGTTATGTCTGTCACTATATCGACCTCTCGGTGCGCTATATCGGACAAATGGACGCTTTTCGCCGCGAAGTGTGCCACATTGCCAAGACCCAGGGCGCCGATGAACTGGTGCGCCAGCTCAGCATGTCGCAGACCATCAACGGCGAGTACCTCAAATTCTACCAGTCGTTTGACGCCTCGTTTCTCGATATTTTTCCGCATTTCATCGAGCAGGTCAACGAACTTTTGCAGCCCGAATCGCGCTTCGCTCCCCGCACGGACTCTTCACTGACGACCGAACTGCGGATTCTGGCTGCCCTGCGGCTCGGAATTACCGACAGCGGGCATATCGCTTCGCTGCTCAACTGCGCCTCCGCTACGGTCTATACCTACCGCACCAAACTGCGCAATGCCGCGCTCGACCGCGACGATTTCGAGTCGCAGGTCGCCCGGATCGGGTTGTAAAGATCTCCGGAAATCTATATAATACGGGGTGTCATACTTGTTTCTATTAGTTTGATTATTAATTGTATATAGACTTATATCGGTCTATATAGTGCATCGCGCGTGTAGCGGCATGCCTGAAAATGGATAACTTTGTACATCCGCTAAAGATATCCACTAAACCAACATAAAATGATACTACCAACTACTTTTTGCGGCAAAGTCACCGGCGTGTGCGGCTTTGCGCTGCTGCTCACCATGGCCGTTTCCTGCGGTCCCCGCCACAACACACTCAGCGAATCGGAGATCGCCTCCGGCTGGGAATTGCTCTTCGACGGGAATAGCCTGGATCAATGGAAAGACTTCAACGGGGACTCTCTGACCCAGCCGTGGCACGTTGTCGACGGGTGCATCCAGGCTAACGGCGACGGGAGCGACCTTTCGGGTTATATCGTCACCAAGAAACAATACGAAAACTTCATCGTAGACTGGGACTGGAAGCTCTCCTACGGAGGTAACAGCGGCATGCTTTACCACGTCGTCGAGAATCCTTATTTCAAGGTTCCCTACGTCACGGGTCCCGAGTACCAACTGATCGACAACGATGGTTGGGAGTCTCAGAACGCTCCGACGAAGCTCGAAGAGTGGCAGAAGCTGGGCGTGGACTACGCGATGCACCTTCCGACTGCGGATTCCCTGTTTGTCAATCCGCAGGGCGAGTGGAATAATTCGCGCATCGTGTGCGACAACGGGCACGTGGAGCATTGGCTCAACGGGCACAAGATCCTTGAGTTCGAAGCCTACACCGATGACTGGTTCTCGCGCAAGAACAGCGGCAAATGGGAGACGGCTCCCGAATACGGACTGGCGCACCGCGGCGTGCTGTGCCTCCAGGACCACGGCTACCCCGCTTCGTTCCGCAACCTGAAAATCAAGGAGCTGCCCCGCAAGGCCGGCCGGGAGGTCGAACTCTTCAACGGCCGCGACCTCACGGGATGGGAAGCCTACGGAACCGAGAAATGGTATGTCGACAAGGACGGCCTGCTGGTCTGCGAGAGCGGTCCCGACAAAAAATACGGTTACCTCGCCACGCGCGAATACTACGATGATTTCGACCTGACGGTGGAGTTCAAGCAGCTCGCCAACGGCAACTCCGGCGTCTTTTTCCGCTCGTTCGTCGAGCCGCCGGTGAAGGTCCACGGCTGGCAGTGCGAAGTGGCTCCGAAGAACCACGACACGGCGGGCATCTACGAGTCCTACGGCCGCGGATGGCTGGTGCAGATTCCCGACGAGAAGGAGTCGATTCTCAAGGAGGGGGATTGGAACACGCTGCGGCTGAAGGTCCAGGGCGACCGCGTGCAGACGTGGCTCAACGGCGAGGAGATGGTGGACATCACCGACGCGAAGATCGGCGCCGCGCAGGGACGCATCGCCTTGCAGATTCACGACGGAGGAGGCATCAAGGTCCTCTGGCGCAACATCCGGCTGACGACCCTGTAAACAAACGGCGGTTCCCATCCGACGGAACCGCCGTTTCCTCTACCTATTTTATTGACTGCATCCAAAAAAAAACACAACCTGAAATACTATGAGTAACCGCAGAGATTTTCTGAAAAAGGCAGGCGGGCTGGCGCTGCTGACCATCGTGCCGCGCAGCGTGCTCGGAGGCACCAAATTCGTCGCCCCGAGCGACCAGCTCACGAAGGGCATCATCGGCGTGGGCGGCATCGGCAAGAGCAGCTATCATTTCACCTCCAACGATGCATGCCGCCTGGTGGCGGTCTGCGACGTGGACCGCAAGCACCTCGAAAGCGCCGTCGCGCTGGGCCGCAAGAAGTTCGACAAGACGCTCGAAAGCTACCACGACTACCGGGACCTGATTACCGATCCCAACGTCGACATCGTACATATCGCTACCCCGCCCCACTGGCATGGCATCATGGCCGTGGAAGCGGCCAAAGCCGGCAAGGACATCTGGTGCGAGAAGCCCATGACGCGTACCATCGGCGAGGGTAAACGCGTAGTGGAGGCCGTCCGGCAGAACGGGCGGATCTTCCGCCTGAACACGTGGTTCCGCTTCAAGGATACCTTCTACGGACTGGGCACGACGGTCGAGCCCCTGAAGAAACTCGTCGACAGCGGCCTGCTGGGCTGGCCCCTCAAGGTGACCATCTCGGGGGCTACGGGCTTCACGTGGAAATTCTTCTGGGTGGGGCAGGAAAACCTCCGGCCGCAATCCGTCCCGGAAGAACTGGACTACGACATGTGGCTGGGCCCGGCGCCCTATAAACCCTATAACAAACACCGCGTGCACCAGACCTTCCGCGGTTACTGGGACTACGACGGCGGCGGACTGACGGACATGGGCCAGCACTACATGGACCCCGTTCAGTACCTGCTGGGCAAGGACGAGACCTCTCCGGTGAAGATCGAGGTCGACGCCCCGCAGCAGCATCCCGACGCCGTGGGCATCTGGCGCAGGATCGTCTACACCTACGACGACGGCTGCCAGATCGTGCTCGAAGGCGAAGGCTACGAGAGCAAAGGCAAGGTTCCCTATATCGAAGGTCCTTTGGGCAAGGTCTACCAGGGCTTCGAGTGTACGATTCCCGACGTGATGGAGAAGATCGCCGAGATGCCCGACCCCGAGCCTCAGAACACCGACTTCCTGCAGTGCGTCCGCAGCCGCGAGCCCTTCGCCCTCGACGAAGCGAAGGGACACCGCAGTTCCACGCTGGTCAACCTGGGCGCGTGCGCCCTGCGGCTGAACCGCACGCTGCATTTCGACCCCGACAAGCAGCTCTTCGTCGGCGACGAGGCCGCCAACCGCCTCATCGACCAGCCGATGCGCACTCCGTGGAAAATCTGATAACGTCCAAACCTGAAAAAACCATGAAGAAGTTATTCATCGCCATACTCCTGCTCGCCCTCGTGCCTTTCGCCGCCGGAGCGCAGGATGCCCGCCAGCGTACCGCCGAAACGATCGTGGCGGATGCCCTGGCCCAACTTCCGGCCCAGACGCCCAAGGCGTTCGACAGCCTGATGCAGGAACTCGCGGCAACCGGAGCCGACGGAATCCGGATGATGGCCGCCATGCTCGTGCCCGCAGCGGAAGGCAAGAACGCCCCCGTGGAATACGCCATCAACGGGGTGGTGAGCTACGTGACCGCCGCAGGCCGCGAAGAGCTGGCGCGGGAGATCCGCGCCGGACTGACGGACGCCGTCGCCGCCTCGACGGACAAACCCAACCAGGCATTCCTGCTCTCGCAGCTGCAACTATGCGCAACGGCGGCCGAAGCCCCCGTATTCGTGAAATACGCCGCGGACGAATACCTCGCCGACTACGCCGTGCGCGGACTGATCTCCACGCCCGGAACCGACGGGGCGATACTCGCTCTGATCGAGCAAAGCCCGGCCCCGCAAGCCCTGCTGGCCTATGCCGCCGCGGAGAAACGCCTTGCGGCCGCCGAACCCGCGCTGCTGAAATGGGCCGCAGCCCCCGCGGCCGACGACGCAACGAAGGAGGCCGTTTACAACGCGCTGGCGAGATGCGGCGGCGAAGCGTCGCTCGCAACCCTCGCCGCGGCAGCCAAGGCCGCCGGATACACGTTCACGGAAAGCGATGCCGCAGGCGCCTACGTAAGTCTGCTCGCACGCCTCGCCGCCGAGGGGAACGCCAAGGCTCTCGCTGCGGCCAAAGCCCTGCGGAAAGCCGGCATGCCGCAGAACATACGGATCGCGGGACTGGAAATCGCCCTGCGTGCGGATGCCAAAAAGCGGACGCAGGAGGTGCTTGCCACCTTGAAAGACACCGACCGGAACTATCGCTGCGCTGCGCTCGACTGCGCCGCGGAGTTCGCCGACGATGACCTCTACGCCGCGATCGCCCGAAAACTGCCGTCGCTGAAAGACGACGCGGCGAAAACCGACATTATCAGCTGGTTCGGCAGCCGCCACGCCGCCTCACAGGCCGGGACGGTCATCGCCGCCATCGCGTCGCCCGATCCAGAACTCGCCCTCGCGGCCATCCGCGCCGCCGGCCGGATCGGCGGGCAGGAGGCCCTCGACGCCCTCATCGCCCAGCTCGACGGACCGCACGCCCGGGAGGCGTCGGCCGCTCTCGCAGCCTTCAACGGCAAGCCCAACGCCGCTTTCGCAGCCGCCCTCGACGGCGCGCCGCGGACGCAGGCCAACGCCCTGAAACTCGTGGCGATGCGCCGCATAACGACCGCCGCAGACAAAGTATTCGCCCTGCTGGAATCCCCCGATGCCGCCGTGCGGGCCGCCGCATACGACGCATTGGCAGGCGTCGCCTCACCGAAAGATTTCGAACGTCTGTGCGACCTGCTGGACAAGGCGCAGGAGGCCGACGTGAAAGCCCTGCAAGCCGGCTTGAAAAATGCGCTGGCCCGGGAAACGCCCGCCGCCCAATACGAAAAAACGATGGCCCGGATCGCCTCCGCCCCCGCGAAAGCCCGCTATTACCCCCTGCTGGCGCAGGCCGCCAGCAAAGAAGCGATCGACGCCCTGCTGGCTGCCGATGACCGCGAAGCCGCCTTCGCGGCCCTGCTGACGGTCGAAAATCCCGCAATGGTGGATGTATTGTACGACCTCGCCCGCCGGAATCCCGCGTGGACCGACGCGGCGCTGGCCCGATACACGGAATTCATGACGGCATCCGCCGACACGGGCGTCCGCAAATACCAGCTCTACCGCCAAGCGCTCGAACTGAATCCCTCGCCGAAGATCGCCGTCGGCATCCTGCGCAAGCTGGAAGGCATCCGTGAATTCCCGGCGCTCGTGCTCGCCGGCCGTTATCTCGACAACGAGGCGACGGCGCGCGCC
>OLPW01004199.1_pt1 | contig 10433 bp, 8 predicted proteins | sample 1672161 | NCBI WGS metagenome assembly OLPW01 (sample SAMEA3136654, study PRJEB25190) | human gut metagenome
ACGGAGTGTAGACTTGCAGAGGTGCGCAGTAGAAGTATGTCATGCAATTGCATGATGCGCACCTCGCAGCAAGAATGCCGAGGCATTCTTTAATGAGGTAAAGAAGTGCGAGAGTGCACAGCACGAAGCAGTTCGTAAGGCATCATGTGTACAGGTGAAAATAACAGGGAGGATATAGAATGAGAAATGAGTCTGGCACAATCGCAGCCATATCTACCGCCATGAGTAATTCCGGAATTGGAATTGTCAGAATGAGTGGAGAAGAAGCTGTCGAGATTGCAGAGCGCATATATAAAGGGAAAAATGAAAAAAAGCTGTCAAAACAGCCTACGCATACCATTCACTACGGGTATATTGTAGACGGAGAAGATACGATTGATGAAGTGCTTGTGATGCTGATGCGTGGACCGCACAGCTATACAGGAGAAGATACTGTGGAAATCAATTGCCATGGTGGTGTGTATGTTGTGCGAAGAATTTTGGAGACGGTGATAAAATATGGCGCAAGACCTGCAGATCCAGGCGAATTTACAAAGCGCGCATTTTTAAATGGAAAGATGGATCTGTCCCAGGCAGAGGCGGTAGGAGATCTCATTTCCTCAAAAAATGAGTATGCACTTCGAAGTTCCGTCAGCCAGTTGAAGGGGAATATTAAAAAAGAGATCCAAAAAATACGTGAAGAAATTCTGTATCACACAGCATTTATCGAGACAGCACTAGACGATCCGGAACACATCAGTGTGGACGGTTATGGCGAGAAGCTTGAAGTTGTCGTGGAAGATCATATGAAGAGCTTGAAACATTTATTATCCACTTGTGATGATGGAAGAATGATCAAAGAAGGAATTAAGACAGTCATCGTAGGAAAGCCAAATGCCGGAAAATCTTCCCTGTTAAATGTGTTATTAGGTGAAGAGCGTGCAATTGTAACTGAGATTGCCGGAACAACGAGAGATGTACTGGAAGAGCATATGAATCTGCAGGGAATCTCATTAAATATCGTAGACACAGCAGGAATCCGTGATACCGAGGATGTGGTAGAGAAGATTGGTGTAGACCGTGCAAAGGAAAATGCAAAGGATGCCGACCTTATCATGTATGTCATTGATGCTTCAGCGCCACTGGATGAGAATGACGATGATATTATGCGTATGATCTATGGTAGAAAAGCTATTATTCTGTTAAATAAAGCGGATCTTAATACAATTCTTGGAAAAGACGAGATAAAGAAGAAATATTCCGAGATTAATCAGTTAGAAAGTTGTGATATTTTTCCTGCAATTATAGAGATATCTGCGAAAAACGGGCAGGGGATCGGTGAATTGGAACAGACATTGAAAGAGATGTTTTTTGAAGGAAAAATATCTTTTAACGATGAAATTTATATTACAAATGTGCGACATAAAACAGCATTGAACAATGCTTATGAGGCATTAAAAAAGGTAAAAGAAAGCATAGATATGGGTATGCCGGAAGATTTTTATTCTATTGATCTGATGGATGCCTACGAAGAACTTGGAAGTATAACCGGAGAGACGATAGGAGAAGATTTGGTCAATGAAATATTCAGCAAATTCTGTATGGGAAAATAAAGACGAATATGATATTGCAGTAATTGGAGCAGGACATGCAGGCTGTGAGGCAGCTCTGGCGGCTGCAAGAATGGGATTTAAGACAGTAGTATTTACCGTCAGCGTGGAGAGTATTGCCATGATGCCTTGTAATCCGAATATTGGAGGAAGTTCAAAAGGACATCTTGTCAAAGAAGTTGACGCTCTTGGCGGTGAGATGGGCAAGGTCATTGATAAGACATTTATCCAGTCAAAGATGTTGAATCAATCAAAAGGACCGGCAGTACATTCACTGCGTGCCCAGGCAGATAAGGAACAGTACAGCAGAACAATGAGGAGAGTGCTGGAAAACCAGGAAAATCTGGATGTCAGACAGACGGAAGTGGTAAATATCCTGACTGAAGAAGTCTGTGAAAGTGGGAAGAAAAAAGTAATTGGTGTTCAGATACTCTCTGGGGGTATATATCGAGTAAAAGCAGTCGTATTGTGTACCGGAACATATCTCCGTGCGAGATGTGTATATGGTGAGGTTAGTAATGCAACCGGTCCGAATGGTTTGCAGGCTGCAAATCATCTGACAGAATGTCTGAAGAATCTTGGAATTAACATGTACCGTTTTAAGACGGGAACTCCGGCAAGAATCGATAAAAGATCTATAGATTTCAGTAAAATGGAAGCGCAGTATGGTGATGAAAGAATCACACCATTTTCATTTACCACTAATCCGGATGATATTCAGATTGACCAGGTGCCATGCTGGTTAACCTACACTAACGAAAAGACACATGAGATTATCCGTAATAATCTGGATCGTTCTCCATTATATTCCGGAATGATAGAAGGAACAGGACCGAGATATTGCCCATCTATTGAGGATAAAGTAGTAAGATTTGCGGACAAGAACAGACATCAGGTATTTATAGAGCCTGAAGGAATTGATACAAATGAAATGTACATCGGAGGTATGTCCAGTTCTTTACCGGAGGATGTCCAGTATGATATGTATAGATCTGTTGCAGGTCTGGAACATGCCAAGATTGTAAGAAATGCATATGCAATTGAGTACGATTGTATAGATGCAAGACAGTTAAAGCCATCACTGGAATTCAGAGAGATTGAAGGGTTATTTAGCGGAGGACAGTTCAATGGAAGTTCCGGTTATGAAGAAGCTGCATGCCAGGGATTGATTGCAGGTATCAATGCAGCAAGAAAGCTTCAGAAAAAAGAAGCAGTTGTACTGGATCGATCTCAGGCATATATTGGCGTTTTGATTGATGATCTGGTGACAAAAGAAAGTCATGAACCATATCGTATGATGACATCCAGAGCGGAATACCGGTTACTTCTAAGACAAGATAATGCAGATCAAAGACTGACGGAGATAGGATACGAAATCGGATTAATTTCACAGGATAGATATGAACGTTTAAAATTAAAAGAAAAACTGATTGAAGAAGAAGTATCACGTGTAGAGCATGTGCATGTAGGAACAAGTGAAAAGGTTCAGAATTTACTTGCGCAGTACCAAAGCACGCCGCTAAATTCAGGAATTTCACTGGCAGAACTTATCAGAAGACCGGAATTAACTTATCAGGTACTTGCTACAATCGATGAGGCAAGACCGGAATTTCCAAAAGATTTGTCAGAAGAAGTCTCTGAGCAGGTAAATATATCAATTAAATATGATGGATATATTAAACGCCAGAAAAAACAGGTAGAACAGTTCAAAAAACTTGAAAATAAGAAAATACCAGAAAATATAGATTATGATCAGGTGAAGAGTCTTAGAATCGAAGCAGTTCAAAAATTAAAAGAATTCCGTCCGGTTTCTATTGGACAGGCTTCTAGAATTTCCGGAGTATCACCTGCAGATATATCTGTATTACTTGTATATCTAGGCGGCAGGTAAAATAATTCGAGATCAGTATATTGTGCGTATTTTGCAAAAAGAATGCCGAGAATATTTTTTAATTAATATATGAAGAACTGAATTAATATGGATAAATAGAAGAATATAGAAGAATGAAAATAGTTAGGAACGGATATGAAAAATAAAGAACAGAGATTAATCGAAAATATGAAAATGATATCTGTAGAACTTACGGATAAACAGGTATCTCAGTTCATCAAATTCTATGAAATGCTTGTAGAGTGGAATAAGGTTATGAACCTCACAGGAATTACAGAATATGATGAAGTAGTTATGAAACATTTTGTGGATAGCTTGTCTATTGTAAAAGTAAATGGATTTGATAATGTAACGTCTATTATTGACGTAGGAACTGGAGCAGGATTCCCGGGTATTCCACTAAAAATAGTATTTCCAGAGATAAAAATCACATTATTAGATTCATTGAACAAGAGAATTAGGTTCTTAAATGCTGTTATAGATGAACTTGAGCTGGAAAATATAGAAACAATACACGGAAGAGCAGAGGACTTTTCGAAGAAAGAAGATTACCGTGAACAATATGATCTGTGTGTTTCCCGTGCAGTAGCAAATCTGGCGACTTTATCAGAATATTGTCTTCCTTATGTAAAAGTAGGTGGATGTTTTATACCTTATAAATCCGGAGAAATTGATGAAGAGTTAAACAACTCAAAAAAAGCAGTACAGATATTAGGTGGAAAAATCGAAGAAGTGGTAAAATTCCAGTTGCCAGATACAGATATCGGAAGATCATTTGTAAAAATAAAGAAGAACAAGAATACTGCAAAGAAATATCCACGAAAAGCAGGCTTGCCGGCGAAAGAACCATTATAAGATTGAGATGTTTCACGTGAAACATGAAAAGAAGTGAAGATAAGAACGTCCATCTTAATTCATTAGTGCGTTGTATAAATTATATCAAAATTAAATTCGTCTCTACGAGACTCAGACAATAATTTTTGATATAAAACTATACTCACAATGAATTGAAAAACAACCTATGTTTGAAAAAGTCATTTTTCTCTTATATATCATAGTCACTACTTATATATAAGAATGTTTCACGTGAAACATTGAAAAGAAGTGAAGATAAACATATTCATTTCAATTCAGTGTTAAGTTGTATATGATTATATCAAAAACAAATTCGTCTCAAGGAGATTCAAACAGTAATTTTTGATATAAAACTATACTCACAATGAAACGAAAAACAACCAGTGTTTGAAAAAGTCCTTTTTCTATTATATATCAGTCACTGCTCTTACATATATAATATGTTTCACGTGAAACATTAAAAAGAGTAAAGCACAGATTCGTTACTCTCAACACGAGAATAAAAGTAATGGGAGCGTAGTAGAAGTATGTCATGCAATTGCATGACGCGTACCTCGCAGCAAGAATGCCGAGACATTCTTGAATCTTATATCCTTATTTTCACAAATTCAGACAAAAAACTATGTTTCACGTGAAACATTTGTGGTATACTATAACTTGTAACGAAATGTAGAATGAAAGGTGAATTAATAATATGGGGAGAATTATTGCCGTAGCTAATCAGAAAGGCGGAGTTGGTAAGACTACCACATCTATCAACCTTGCAGCTTGCCTTGCTGAAAAAGGGAAAAAGGTTCTTGCTGTTGATATGGATCCACAGGGAAATCTCACCAGTGGTCTGGGTGTAGATAAAGATTCTGTGGAAAAGTCTATTTATGAACTGATTATTGGAGAAGTTGATATCAAAGAAGTAATTAATAAAGAAGTTCTTGAAAATCTTGATATTATTCCGACCAGTATTGATTTGTCAGCAGCAGAAATTGAATTGATTGGTGTAGATGATAAAGAATATATTCTTAGAAATGCAATTGATCAGGTAAAAGATCAGTATGATTTTGTAATTATAGACTGTCCACCATCTTTGAGTATGCTGACGATTAATGCTATGACTACGGCAGACTCTGTTATTGTACCGATTCAGTGTGAGTACTATGCATTGGAAGGACTCAGCCAGTTAATACATACAGTTGAATTAGTAAAAGACAGATTGAATTCAAAATTAGAAATAGAAGGTGTCGTATTTACAATGTATGATGCCAGAACGAATCTGTCTCTTCAGGTAGTTGAGAATGTAAAAGACAACCTGCAACAGAATATATATAAAACTATAATTCCTAGAAATATTCGACTGGCAGAGGCACCAAGTTACGGATTGCCAATTAATAAGTATGATCCAAAATCAACAGGAGCAGAAAGCTATATGAGATTGGCCGATGAGGTTATCGAAAGAGAAGAATAAAAAATAAGGAGGTTTCCATGGCTGTTAAGAAAAAAGGATTGGGAAAAGGACTTGATAGTCTGATTCCTGAGAAATCAAATAAGCCATTAGCAAAAGAGCCGGCTGAAGAAAAGAGGGAGTCTGAGTCAGGTTCGGGTATTCAAATGATGAAAATCAATATGGTTGAGCCGAATCGAGATCAACCGCGTAAAAAGTTTGATGAAGATGCAATTCTTGAACTGGCAGATTCAATCAAACAATTCGGAGTACTGCAACCGCTTCTTGTAAGAAAGAATAAAGATTATTATGAGATTATTGCAGGAGAGAGACGTTGGAGAGCTGCCAAACAGGCCGGAGTCAAGGAAGTCCCTGTTATTGTAAAAGAGTATACAGAACAGGAAATAGTAGAAATCGGTTTAATTGAAAATATCCAGAGAGAAAACTTAAATCCAATTGAAGAAGCATTTGCTTATAAGAGACTGTTGACCGAATTTAACTTAAAACAGGATGAAATAGCAGAGCGTGTATCAAAAAGCAGAACTGCAGTCACAAACTCTATGCGACTTCTGAAATTGGACGAGCGTGTTCAGCAAATGATTATTGATGACATGATCTCGACCGGACATGCAAGAGCATTACTTGCAATTGACGATAAGGACGAACAGTATAATCTGGCAAACCGGATATTTGATGAAAAATTAAGTGTACGTGATACAGAAAAGCTTGTAAAAGAAATCAAAAATCCGAAAAAGACAAAAGAAAAAGTAAAGACCGTAAATGATTTCATTTATAAAGACCTTGCGAATAAAATGAAAGAAGTTATGGGTACAAAAGTTAGTATAGCATCTAAAGGGAATGGAAAAGGTAAAATAGAGATAGAATACTATTCTGATGAGGAATTAGAACGAATGTTCGATATGATTATGAGCATTGGAAAGGAAGAATAATATGGAAAGCAAGATACTGAATGCACTGGGGATAGATCCAGCATTTATTTTCCTGTTTATGCTGATTCTATTCGTAGTTTTGTTTATACTATATGTAAATGTAACCATGAAATACAATCGTTTGAAAAACAGCTATGCAACATTTATGAAAGGGAAAGATGGAAAATCCCTTGAGCAGAGTCTGAAAGATAAATTCGAGGAAGCAGAGGCGGTTCTTAAGTTTACAAAGCAGAACAGAACAGAAATCCGTGAGTTAAACCGTAAATTAGAGACAAATTACCAGAAAGTCGGAATTGTAAAATATGATGCATTTAACGAGATGGGTGGAAAACTGAGTTTTGCACTTGCTATGCTGGATGGAAATGACAGCGGCTGGATCATCAATGCAATGCACAGTCGTGAAGGATGTTACACTTATGTGAAAGAAATCGTAAAAGGTGAAAGCTATGTAGAGCTTGCTGAGGAAGAGGCAGAGGCACTGGATAAAGCCATCTTCCATGATATAGAAAAGATTGAAAAAAGCGAGATTATTGAAAAATAAGGAGGATATGAGAGATGTTAGATATCAAATTTGTCAGAAATAACCCGGAGGTCGTAAAACAGAATATCAAAAATAAATTCCAGGATGATAAGCTTCCACTGGTTGATGAAGTTATCGAATTAGATCAGAGAAACCGTGAGATTAAACAGGAAGTAGAGGCTCTTCGTGCTGATAAGAATCAGATTTCCAAACAGATTGGTGCATGTATGGCACAGGGAAAGAAAGAAGAAGCAGAAGAGTTAAAGAAAAAAGTTCAGGAAAATGCAGAACGAGTAGAGGCTTTATCTAAAGAAGAAAAAGAAGTAGAAGCTAAAATCAAACAGAATATGATGATTATTCCAAATATTATCGATCCTTCTGTACCAATTGGAAAAGACGACAGCGAGAACGTTGAAATTGAAAAATTCGGTGAGCCGGTCGTACCTGATTACGAAATTCCATATCATACAGATATTATGGAAAGCTTTAATGGAATCGACCTTGAAAGTGCCGGAAAAGTAGCAGGAAATGGATTCTATTACCTTATGGGAGATATTGCAAGACTTCACTCTGCAGTTATTTCTTATGCAAGAGATTTCATGATCGACAGAGGATTTACTTACTGCATTCCTCCATTTATGATTAGAAGTAATGTAGTAACAGGAGTTATGAGCTTTGCAGAGATGGATGCCATGATGTACAAAATAGAGGGTGAAGACCTGTATCTGATTGGTACAAGTGAGCATTCCATGATTGGTAAATTCATCGATACAATGCTGACAGAGGATCAGCTTCCACAGACACTTACAAGTTATTCTCCATGTTTCCGTAAAGAAAAAGGAGCACATGGTATCGAGGAAAGAGGAGTATACCGTATCCACCAGTTTGAGAAACAGGAAATGATCGTTGTATGTAAACCGGAAGAGAGCAAGATGTGGTATGACAAATTATGGCAGAACACAGTAGATCTGTTCCGTTCTATGGATATCCCGGTCCGTACACTTGAGTGCTGCTCTGGAGATCTGGCAGATCTGAAAGTAAAATCCTGTGACGTTGAGGCATGGTCACCAAGACAGAAGAAATACTTCGAGGTCGGAAGCTGCTCTAACCTTGGAGATGCTCAGGCAAGAAGACTTGGAATCCGTGTAAAAGACGCTGATGGAAACAAATATTTTGCAAACACACTGAATAATACTGTAGTAGCACCACCAAGAATGCTGATTGCATTTCTGGAGAACAATCTTCAGGCAGATGGTTCTGTAAGAATCCCAGAGGTACTTCGTCCATATATGGGTGGTATGACTGAAATCAAAAGGAAATAAAAATGCATCAATATCTGAATGCCATAGGATTTGGCAGCATGAAGTCAAAAAAAGAATTATATGAGATACTGGATAAAGTAGAACAGCAATATACGTGTCATGAGCTTGTATATCAGGACGAAGAATTAGATTTTTGTGAATATCAGAAGGAATTCGGACCTGGAATGGGGATATGTCTGTGCGGAGACATGGATTCTGTGGATAACTTTACGAAAAGATATTATTATCCATATTTTCTTGGAACAGGAATCACGTCCTATGCAGATATCACGATTGAGCGCAGAATGGACAGAGAGGCTTATGTAGGAATCTGTGAAGATGCAAAAATCGGAATTACGATTATATTTTATCTGCAAAATGTGCCACAGTATTTGAAGGAAAAGCAATTGAGCGGTAACAAGATGAACTATACATCTGTAACACTTGCAGGATTATGCGAGTCAGGGACTATATTGCTGCCGGTAAAGAAAGATCATTCACAAAAAGAACGACAGAGAGAAGAGGTGTATAACCGCATGCAGCTTCTCTCTGCTGCAAAATCCGGAGATCCCAATGCAATCGAGACGCTCACACTGGAAGACATTGATACTTACTCAAAGGTGTCAAGGCGACTGGTGACGGAAGACGTATTCAGCATTGTGGATACATACATCATGCCGTATAGTGTGGAGTGTGACCGATATTCCATATTAGGTGAGATCCAGGAACTCCATGAAATCGTGAATGAGTATACAGGGGAAAATGTTTACGTGATGAAATTAGACGTAAATGGCCTCGTATTTGACGTTTGCGTGCCGAGACAGGGACTTCTTGGGGAACCGGCAGTAGGACGCAGATTTAAGGCGAATATGTGGCTTCAGGGCTATATTAATTATTAGTATCTGACTATAAGATGATTATAAGACTGAAAATGTAAGATAACAAGAGAGCAGGGGATTACCTGCTCTCTTGTGTATTAGACGGTTATGTATTACACACTAAAATCATGAAACATCATCAGAAAACAACTTGATAAAATATAAATATACAGAATATTCTATAAAAATAATACAATTATAAATTAATTAAAATAAATATCATAAATAGTATTGACAAAATAAAACCTAGATGGTATTATATAATCAATCCAAAGGAAAACAAAATATCAAATCAAAAAAGATTTAATATAAGATATGATTAAAAAAATTAAATGATAAAGAAGAACCAAAAAAGTTCAGTAAAAAAATTTAATGAAAAGATTAAATCGAAAATTAAATCAACAAATTTTAGATTAAGATAGAATAACCTAAAATAACCCAAAAGGTTAAATCGAAATTCGTATAAGAAGATTTGATAGAATAATTCCTTAGGAATCATCGATAGAAGTCCTGACGAGAAAGGGACGAACGAAATAGAAAGGAAGGAGGCTTAAACCGTTGGACAATTCAGAATCTATAAATAGTCAATATGTTGGTGGTATGGCAAATGGAAGTTCCCACAGAATAAGCCTTAACCATAGATCATAAAAATCCGGTAAGAAGATTGAATAAAAAAGATAAATCGGAGAAGAAAAGATAACCGGTATAAAAGAGAAAACATTTGCAGAACATATTGAGGATAAAGATACCGCAGTAATTCAAGGAATTAGAAGATGTGTAAAGAAACATCGAACTAATCGAGATTTATATAAAAAATGAGTTCTATAAAGAAGAGATGCTATAGACGGAATAGCTGGATGGTCGTAGAGTATATTGAAGAATCTCATGGAAGAGAATGATAGCGATAACTACTATGAGAAAGTTATAGATAGGGAATAGTAAGGAACTTCAATATAGAAGATGAGGGTTATATAAATCAAATCAATGAAGCGTAAATCGGCGACTTTGAATTAC
>OLPW01004200.1_pt1 | contig 10431 bp, 9 predicted proteins | sample 1672161 | NCBI WGS metagenome assembly OLPW01 (sample SAMEA3136654, study PRJEB25190) | human gut metagenome
ATTATGCTCTCTATCATATCGTAACATCCTTATTTACAGCAACAACAAACGTTCCATACAGCCCTTGTCACAATATTGTTAAAATACCTTTTATACCGAGACATTAAGTTCATTTGCGCTGAAAGGACAAGTGCAATTGCCTCTTCCCAACCGAAAGAACGTTGCTGATTTGATAAACCTGAAGAAGAAAATCGGTTAAAGCAATGAAAAATAAAAAGATACGCGTACCAAGTCAATACCAACGGTTGGTACGGCTTGTACCTCACTAAGGTACAAGAGATTTCTTAGTGAGGTACACGTCGTACCAAAGCAGGAAACTTGCCGTACCTTACTAAGGTATTCTTCGGAACCAAGGAGCCGGATATCTATGTACCGGAGACGCCGGCAGTCCCACACGAAGTATTTCCTAAGAATTCACAAGGAAAAGAAAGAAATCGCGGCTACAAAATAACTTTTTAGTAACTTTGCAGGGTTTAAAAAGAGATTGAACGAATGGAGTTTAAGTATGATGTTATTGTAATCGGCGCCGGACATGCCGGCTGTGAAGCCGCTGCCGCTGCCGCACTGCCCGCCATCAGCCGCAGGCCGCTGCACTGCCGCGCACACAAAAGCCCTGCGCCCAAAAGCAGCGCTGCTGCGGCCAGAAAGTTCGTCAGCAGCAGTTCGTCCAGATAGATCACGGTTTTCATACACGATCCCTTTCAAATTCCAGTATCTTCCAATTCCGCAAAAAAACATGTCGCCGTGTGCAAAAAAGCGGCTTCTGTAAGAATTTTGAGACCGGATTTTCACAGCCTATCACATTTTTCACATTTTTTTCAAAAAAGTACTTGAACATTTCTGGAAAGTGTGGTATATTATTGCCATCCTAGTAAGGGACGTAAGCCAAACAAATGGCTTGCAAATATCTTTCTAAATTTGAAGGGAGAAATTCATTATGATGATGCCTGCAAACTTCTCTGCTGTTGCAGAAAACGAGATGACCTACGTTGTTGGTGGTAGCCTGGTTGATGTCCTGGCTCCTGCTATGACCACTGCTAACTGGCAGAACGTTTCCGCTAACGTGATCAAGATCGTTGGCAACGCTTTCCTGGCTAAGCACACCACCAATCTGCTGGGCGAGCTGTTCGATGGCAACTATGTTCCCGGCGATGTGATCGGCTACTCTATTAAGAATCTGGATAAGGCTTACAACAAGGGCCACGGCACCTTCGAGAACAACGCTTGGGGCCTTGCTGTTGGCGCTCTGAACGCTGGCATGCAGATCCTGGGCGGCCTGTCTGCTATCTACACCCTGGGCAGCAGCTCCATTGGTCTGGAAGTCAAGGGCAATAGCCAGGCAGACAAGCTGCTGTAAGCCTAGCCTGTTCTGAATGAGCTGGAGGGCTTGATTTGACATAGCGTTTGCTGTGTCAGATAAAAAGAGCTAAAGACCCCGCACAAGACAAGCAATTGTTTTGTGCGGGGTTTTTGTTTGCATAAAAACTTAGCAGGCTGTGGGAAAACGGCGCAGGGATGGAATGAGAATAACCCGTTCAAAAACAATTTCCCGATGGCAGACAAACTGCTGCAGAATTTTTCAAAAAACAGTTGACAACTCCCGGATGTGCTGATATAATAAATCACGTCGTCAGGCACGGCACGAACATCTGGGGGATTAGCTCAGCTGGGAGCGCGATGCACCCAGAAACACACCCCCACAGCGATGGTTGATGACGATTAAGTTCCCACTAAAGATTTTCCATTCCAGAGGCTTGCTTCTGGAATTTATGGGGGATTAGCTCAGCTGGGAGAGCGCTTGCATGGCATGCAAGAGGTCACCGGTTCGATCCCGGTATTCTCCACCAGAAGGAAAAGCACCGCACGGAAACGTGTGGTGTTTTTTGTTGTTACCGACCAAAGGAGAAACTATGAGCTACGCGATCGTATTCAGCAGTAAAACAGGCAACACAAAATTATTGGCAGACACGCTGCACGCCTGTCTGCCACAGGAAAACTGCTGCTATTTTGGCACCCCGGACCCTGCTGCCATGGAAGCGGACGACCTCTATGTGGGCTTCTGGACAGACAAGGGAAACGCTGACGAAAGCACTTTGGACTTTTTGAAGCAGCTGCACGGCAAAAACATCTTCCTTTTTGGCACCGCCGGCTTTGGCGGCAGTGAGGAGTATTTCAACAAGATCCTGAAAAAGGTGGAGCGTTCACTGGACAGGAGCAACACGGTCTTCGGCCGTTATATGTGTCAGGGCAAGATGCCGCTTTCGGTACGCCAGCGGTATGAGGGCATGAAAAAGCAGCCGATCCATCTGCCCAATCTGGATGCACTGATCGAGAATTTTGACAACGCCCTTTCTCACCCGGATGCAGAAGATCTGGAACGGTTAAAGCAGGCGGTAAAATGATCAAAAGGCAGCGGTTTTCCTCAAACAGAGGAAGCCGTTGCCTTTTTTGCTTAGCGGATGATCCTACGCTCCTGCCTGCGGCTCCGCGGTTCTTATCCCACGCTTCTTTTATAAAAGAACAGGTACTGCTGCACGATGCCTGCTTCCAGCCCGAACTGCGGGAACGGGTCCTGCCCGGCAAACTCGTCCCGGATGAGCCGTTCGATCCAGACATCCACCGGCACACGGCCCACACGGCCATAGCCGAACAGACACACGCAGTTTGCCACCTTTTTGCCCACACCGTCCAGTTCCATCAAACGGGCAAAAAGTGCTTCATCGGGCAGGGAAGCCAGCTTCTTCAGGTCCAGTGTGCCCTCTGCCGCCTGCTGCGCCGCATGCAGCACGTAGCGGGTGCGGTAGCCAAGACCGCACTCCTGCAGCGCCTGCTCCCCGGCACAGCAGAGCGCTTCTGCCGTCGGGAACGCATACACCGGCCCTTCGCTATCGCTGCCCAGCCGCTCGCCAAACCGCTCCGAAAGCAGCTCTACCGCCCTGCGGATAGCCGGGATGCTCTTTCGCTGCGAGATGATGAAGCTGACCAGCATCTCCCACTCATCCTGACGCAGCACCCGGATGCCCCGGCCATATTCCATGGCACGCTGCAGAAAGTCGTCCCGGCTGTCCAGCTTTCCGCGCAGGGCGGCATAGCTGCGGCCAAGGTCGAAGTAACCGTGCCAGAAGGTTTCCCATGTGCCCGGCTCACACCGCACCGTGTAGGTTCCGCTGCGCAGTGGTCTGAGGTAAAGCAGCTGTCTCCCGGAAACAAACCGATACCAGCCCTCCGCCTGCTTCCGGGGGCGAAAGCACTGGCCGCTTTCCAGAATTTTGTCCGGGTCGAAATCATCCCGGATCTGAACCGTTTTCTCTTCCAGCTCCATTGCCCCCATCACAGCTCCAGCTCCCGGTACACTTCGCCTTCCAGCGTTTTCCAAAGGAAAGTCTCCCCTTCCAGTGTCATATAGCTATGTGCACTCCCCTCCTTCGGGATGCTCACAGAACCGGGGTTCAGGTAGAGATTGCCTTCGCCGAACTCTGTCCACGCCGGAATGTGGGTGTGGCCATGCAGCAGGACATCCCCCGGAGCCAGCGGCGGCAGGTTTTTCAGGTTGTGCACATGACCGTGGGTAGCGTAAACGAGCCGCCTGCCCACCGGCAGCACCGCATAGTCGGCCAGAATGGGAAAATCCAGCACCATCTGATCCACCTCAGCGTCACAGTTGCCCCGCACGCACAAAAGCGCCGGCTTCAGCCCGTTCAGGAGCGGGATGACCTCCTTCGGGGCATAACCCTCCGGCAGGTCGTTGCGGGGGCCGTGATACAAAAGATCCCCCAGCAAAAGCAGCCGGTCTGCTCTCTCCCGCTCAAACGCTTTGATCATTTTTTTGCAATAAAACGCCGACCCGTGCAGGTCGGATGCGATCATCCATTTCATGGCAGGATTCTCCTTATTTTATAAAGTATCTATTTTTATTTTAGCCTCCCGGTGAAAAATGGTCAAGTCTATAAAAGTCATACTTTATCCGTTTGACCTCTTGACATCTGCCGGAAGCCGTGTTATCCTACAGTTAATAAAATTCGTGTGGATTTTTACAGCAGTATGCTACTTTTCGCCACACAATGACTTCAAAAGAGCCATTGTGTGGCTTTTTTGCGTCTGCGTTTGTTTTCGAGCAGTCTCGCCCTGACGATTCCGCGGCTGCAATAATTCATTCCTTTTCTCTACAGGAGCAATGCAAACACTATGAACGAGACCTTTATGAAAGAAAAACCGGTGCTGCCGCTGTTGGTATCCATGGCGCTGCCCAATGTTATTTCCATGCTGGTGAACAGTCTGTACAACATTGTAGACAGCCTGTTTGTGGCCCGCATCAGCGAAGACGCCATGACTGCGTTGTCGCTGGTGTTCCCGATCCAGAATTTTGCCAATGCCATTGCCATTGGCTTCGGTATCGGCATCAATGCCATGATCGCACTGTACCTTGGCGCGGGCGACCACAAAAAGGCCGAGACTGCCGCCACCCACGGTATGGCGCTGAGCCTGATGCACGGCATTCTCATCACCATTGTCAGCATTGTCATCATGCCGGGCTTTTTGCGCCGGTTCACCAGCGACGCAGCCCTGATCGCATCCGGCATCACCTACTCCACCATCGTATTCCTGTTTGCCACCATCAACATGGCGGCACTGGCCTTTGAAAAGATGTTTCAGGCCGTGGGCCGCATGAAGGTGACTATGGCGGCGCTGATCTTTGGCTGTGTGTGCAACATCCTTCTGGACCCCATCCTGATCTTCGGCCTTGGCCCGGTGCCTGCCATGGGCATTGCGGGTGCGGCCCTTGCCACCGGCATCGGCCAGCTGCTGAGCCTGTGCGTTTACCTTTTCGTTTACGTCCGTACTGAGCTGCCTATCCGACTGCGCCGCAGCTGCCTGCACCCGGATGCCGCACTGGACGGCAAACTGTATGCCATCGGCGTGCCGGCCATCCTCAATCTGGCCCTGCCCTCTCTGCTGGTCACCTTCCTGAACGGCCTGCTGGCGGGCTTTTCCCAGAGTTACGTGGTGGTGCTGGGCATTTACTACAAACTGCAGACCTTCCTGTATCTGCCCGCCAACGGCATCGTGCAGGGTATGCGCCCGCTCATTGGCTACAATTACGGTGCCAAACAGCACGCCCGCGTGAAAAAGCTCTACGAACTCACCCTCATCATGAGTGCTGCTATCATGGCTGCGGGCACGGTCATCTGCCTGTTTGCTTCCCGCCCGCTGATGCAGCTGTTCACCTCCAACCCCGAAACCGTCGCCATCGGCCAGACTGCCCTGCGCATCATCTGTCTGGGCTTTGTGGTTTCTGCTGTATCCACCACCTCTTCCGGTGCACTGGAAGGCCTTGGCAAGGGCGCAGAATCGCTGGTCATCTCGCTGTGCCGCTACATCGTATTCATCATGCCGCTGGCCGCTGTGCTGTGCCATTTCCTTGGTGCCAACGGCGTGTGGCATGCATTCTGGATCACCGAAGTGCTGTCCGCCATCGTGGCTTACCCGGTGTACCGCAAGGCAGTTGGAAAGTGCTGAGCCTTCTTGAAAGCGCTGGACGGCGAAGGCCAAGTAAAATAAAATAGTTTCAAGCAATTGAGGGAGAGTTTGCCAAAAACCCTCCCTCTTTTTTGTGCATTTTATTTGACAGTGCGCAAAAACTGCGGTAAAATAAGATGTTTGTTTTCCGGCATTTCGGCTGGAAAAGCGCAATTTAACAGAGGATGTGGGAAAAATATGATCGAGACGATCACGGCCGTCAATCAGGCGGTCAACCAATTCATCTGGGGCGTGCCCGCCATGGTGTGCATCATCGGCGTAGGCCTGCTCCTGAGCGTTCGCACGGGCTTTTTGCAGATCCGCAAATTTCCCTACGCCATCAAGACCACCATTGGACGCATGTTCCGCAAAAAGGACGCTTCCGATGGCGCCATGACCCCCTTTCAGGCGGTGTGCACCGCGCTGGCCGGTACCGTGGGCACCGGCAACATTGCCGGTGTGGCAGGCGCAATCGCCATTGGCGGACCGGGTGCCGTGTTCTGGATGTGGTGTTCTGCCCTGCTGGGCATGTGCACCAAGTTTGCCGAGGTCACGCTGGCGGTGCACTACCGTGAGCGCAGCGAGGCGGGCGAATGGGTAGGCGGCCCCATGTACTACATTAAAAACGGCCTGAGCAAGCATTGGCAGTTTCTTGCTGTGCTGTATTCCCTGTTTGGCGTGCTGACCGTGTTTGGCACCGGCAATGCCACACAGGTAAATACCATCGTTGCCGCTATCGATACCGCTCTGCTGGAGTACGGCGTGGTGGGCGGCGGTGCGCTTTCTACCCTGAACCTCGTGGTTGGCATCGCAGTGGCCATGCTGGTGGCCATGGTGCTGCTGGGCGGCATCAAGCGCATTGGCAGCGTGAGCGAAAAGCTGGTGCCCTTTATGGCTCTGTTCTACATCGTGCTGTCCGTGGGCGTTATGGTGCTGAACTTTGAGCGCCTGCCCTACGTGTTCGAGTCCATCATTGCGGGTGCGTTCAACCCGGCAGCGTTCACCGGCGGCACCATCGGCAGCCTGTTCGTCAGTATGCAGAAGGGTGTGTCCCGCGGCATTTTCTCCAACGAGGCCGGCCTTGGCACCGGCTCCATTGCCCACGCCTGCGCCGACACCAAAAAGCCGGTCAAGCAGGGCATGTTCGGCATCTTTGAAGTGTTTGCCGATACCATCGTCATCTGCACCCTGACTGCCATGGTCATTCTGTGCAGCGGCACCACCGTGAACTACGGCACCGCTGCCGGTGCAGAGCTGACCATCAGCGGCTTTACCACCACCTACGGCGGCTGGGCTTCCATCTTTACCGCCGTGGCCCTGTGCTGCTTTGCTTTTTCCACCATCATCGGCTGGGGCCTGTATGGTTCCCGGTTTCTGGTGTTCCTGTGCCGCAGCGATAAGGTGGCAAAGCCCTTCTTTCTGGTCTACTCCTTTGTGTCCATTCTGGGCGCAACGATGGATCTGGGCCTGCTGTGGAGCATCGCCGATACCTTCAACGGCCTGATGAGCATTCCGAACCTGCTCGCGTTGCTGCTGCTTTCCGGCACGGTGGTCAGGCTGACCAAAGAATTTTTTGCATCGGAGGGCTGATTGCCCACAACAAAAAGAGGCTGTTGCACTTTCGGCTAAAACGATGTGCAACAGCCTCTTTTGTTATTCGGGCAGGTGTACCGGTACCCGCGCCACACAGTGCACCCAGCAATCGCCGTCCTTGCGGGTATTTCCTGCCGCGGGAGCGGGTGGTGCGCCTGTGGGAGGGCTTCAAAAAGCGTCTCGGCCTTTGCCGATAAAAAGCATCCAAAAAATACTGTACGATACCCGGAACTTTTTCAGGGCCAAAACGGCTCCAAAAGGTTCCGGGTCTTTGATTTTTCGCAATTTCCCCGCGCAGGCTGCTACCGCATTTTTTCAATCCCCTTATTCTGCCCGCGTCCGGCTCTTTTCAACCCGGACAGTTCATGTTACAATATACATTAGAAATAAAAAATGAATCGAGGGAATGAACCTTGGATTTTTATGGTACCATCGGCCCGGCCTGCGCACAGCCGGCGATCTTGCAGCACATGGTGGAAGCCGGCATGACCGGCATCCGCATGAATCTTTCCCACGGGCCGCTGGCGGCGCACACCGACTGGCTGGCCATGATCCGCGCAGCCGGCATCCGTCAGCTGCTGATCGACCTGCAGGGGCCAGAACTGCGCATCGGCACGCTGGCAGAGCCTGTTGCTCTGGTTGAGGGCAGCTCTGTACGCCTTGGCGCAGACGGCGTACCTTGCCCGGCAGCTCTGGTACAGGCGGCTGCGCCCGGGCAGCAGCTTCTGCTGGACGACGGCAAGCTTCTGGTGCAGGTCACACAGGCATTGCCGGAAGCCCTTGTGTGCACCGTGGTGCGCGGCGGCACCCTGCAGAGCCGCAAAAGCATTGCTGCACCGGGCCTTGCGGTGCCCTCGCCTACCCTGACGGAGGAAGACCTGCAGAACCTGAAAATTGCAAAGCAGTGCGGTGTTACCGGTGTGATGCTGCCTTTTGTGCGCGGCAAAGCAGATATCCTGGCCCTGCGCCATGCGCTGGAAGAAGCCGGGGCTGCGGATATCCGTATCTTTGCCAAAATTGAAAACATGACCGGTGTGCGTGCCCTGCCGGAATTCATCCACCTTGTGGATGAGGTGGTGATTGCCCGCGGAGACCTTGGCAATGCCATGCCGCTGTGGGAACTGCCCCGCTGCCAGAAGCAGCTTTCCGCCGCCTGCCGGGCTGCAGGCGTGCCCTTTATGGTAGTGACCCAAATGCTGGACAGCATGTGCACCCGCGCGGTGCCCACCCGTGCCGAGGTGAGTGACATTTACAACGCCGTGCTGGACGGCGCGGCCAGCGTGATGCTGACCGGTGAGACTGCTGCCGGACAGTACCCGATGCAGGCCATGGAATATCTGGTGCGCACAGCGCAGACAGCCCTTGCCTGACCTTTGCGGAGTTTTTGCGCAAAAGGGATGGCGCATTGTGTCAGAATACGGTATAATAGACGTAAATATTTCTTGTTCAGAAAGGTTTTTTGCTATGGGAATCGTTGTGCTCGGTGCTGTTTTTGTGGATATCAAAGGCTATCCCCTTTCCGCCTATATTCCGGGCGGGCGCAATGCCGGCCGCATTGAGCAGGTACACGGCGGAGTGAGCCGCAATGTGGTGGAGGATATCGCCAATGTAGAGCTGCGCCCTACCTTTGTCAGTCTGGTGGACGACACTGGCATGGGACAGGATGTGATCAACAAGCTGGAGAACCACAAGGTGAACACCAAGTACATCCAGCGCGTGCCGGACGGCATGGGCACCTGGCTGGCCATCTTTGACAACGACGGCGATGTGCATGCAGCCATTTCCAAGCGGCCGGACACCACTCCCCTCACCGGCCTTTTAAAGGAAAAGGGCGACGAGATCTTTGCCGACTGCGATGCCATTGCGCTGGAGCTGGATCTGGAAAAAGATACTGTAAAACAGGTGCTGCACTACGCCAAAAAGTACAACAAAAAGGTTTTTGCGGCCATTTCCAACATGAGTATTGCCATGGAGCGCCGGGATTTCCTGCAACAGATCGATTGCTTTGTGTGCAACCAACAGGAAGCCGGGCTGCTGTTCTCCGATGATTACGGCCATCTGGCCCCGGACGAGATGTGCAGGGTTCTGGCCGCCAATGTGCACAGCGCCAACATTCCCAGTATGGTGATCACCATGGGCGGTCAGGGTGCCGTATATGCCCGCGCCAACGGCGAGTGCGGCGTGGTGCCTGCCAAGAAGGTGGATGTGATCGACACCACCGGCGCAGGCGATGCCTTCTTTGCCGGCACCACCATCGGCCTGACCTACGGCAAAACGCTGGCCGAGTCCTGCGAGATCGGCAGCCGACTGGCCGCATCGGTCATCTGCATCACCGAGAACGTCTGCCCCCGCTTCCGCCCGCTGGAATTCGGGCTGAACATTCCGGTGGTGGATTAAAGTAATATCAGAAAGCCGGGCAGACTGCGGTCTGCCCGGCTTTCTTTTTAGGATTCGGGGAAGAGGTTTATATCATGCTTCCAGCACCTTTTTGCCGGTAACTGGATCAGGGATATCAAGCAATGCCAGAATGATGGCCATGCGGATATACACGCCATTGTGCACTTGATCAAAGTAGGCGGCACGCGGGTCGTCATCCACATCCTTTTTGATCTCGTCGATGCGGGGCAGCGGATGCAGCACCGGCATATCCTGCGGTGCCTTCTGCAGCAGCGCTTCGTCCAGCTGGTAGCAGCCTTTCAGGCGCAGGTATTCTTCCTCGTTGAAAAAGCGCTCCTGCTGGATACGAGTCATGTACAGCACATCCAGATGCGGCAGCTCGGCTTCAAGGTCAGCCGTTTCCTTATAGATCTGATGGGTCGGCTCCAGCGATTCATTCTTCACATACTGCGGCAGGCGCAGATCTTCCGGCGAGATGAACACGAACCGGTTGCCCTCAAACTGGCTCAGCGCAGCGGTCAGGGAGTGGACCGTGCGGCCAAACTTGAGGTCGCCGCAGAAGCCGATAGTCAAATGATCCAGCCGCCCCTTGCGCTGGCGGATCGTCATGAGGTCGATCATGGTCTGGCTGGGATGCGCGTGCCCGCCGTCGCCTGCATTGATCACCGGCACACGTGCAGAAAGGGATGCCCGCAGCGGCGCGCCCTCTTTGGGGTGGCGCATGGCGATCACATCGGCGTAGTTGCTCACCACGCGGGCGGTGTCCTCCACCGTCTCGCCCTTGCTGGCGGAAGAAAGCTGTGCCCCTGCAAAGCCCAGTGTCTTGCCGCCCAGCCGCAGCATGGCCGATTCAAACGAAAGGCGGGTGCGGGTGGAAGGCTCGTAGAACAGCGTTGCCAGAATGCAGCCATCGCACAGGTGGGC
>OLPW01004211.1_pt1 | contig 10386 bp, 8 predicted proteins | sample 1672161 | NCBI WGS metagenome assembly OLPW01 (sample SAMEA3136654, study PRJEB25190) | human gut metagenome
AAATACCAGTAATGACAGGAGATTTGTATAATGTAGCTGTAGGACATATAGACTTTTTAGATGTAAATTTTCTTACAGGAAATAAAGATCATGATGAAGGTTCACCGTGGATGATTTTAAGAAACTTCGCAGCAGGTTTAATACATATATCTATTTATATAGCAAGTGCGATTTTGCTAGTAATGTTAATTATTTATGGAATACAAATTGTAGGACATTCTTTTGATAATCCGGAAGGAGAGGCAGAAGCAAAAACAAGATTGGAACAATTTACAACATCAATAGCTATGTTAATTGGTTCTGTAGTAATAATGGGCTTATGTATTTTTGGAAGTGATACATTTTTTAAAAGTTTAGAAAATAGAGAAAATGCTGAATTACCAATTAGAGTTAATGTAGAAACAGCAGGATACAGTTTTAGTACAACTGCAGCTGGATATGCAAGATATATGGCGGGAATCGAAGACGTTGATGAGTGGGTAGAAAAAGGACTGTATACTTTAGGATTTATTGTACTTGCTTGGGTTAATTTAGCAGTAATAATATTTATGATAGTTAGAATGTTTGCTCTATGGATTTTATCAATGATAGGGCCAATAGTAGCTGCATTGCACATTTTAAATATAGAAGGAATGATGAGCTTTAGAAGATGGGCAGGTTTGTATATTAGTTTATCTCTTATACAAGTACTATTATCAATGATTTATACATTAATTTTAAATTATGCGATTTAATAAAGGAGGAAAATAAAAATGAATTTATTGTTAACGATATTTTTATCGATAGCTTCTGTAGTAGGAGGTTATTGGATTATGAAATCCCAATTGAAAAAAGCAATATCTATGTCTTTACATGGTTATTCATCTTCTAAACTAATTGGTGGAGGAGAAGGTGAAAGACCTAAGGCAAAAATATTGGATAAGGCTCCTTTATCTAATCCAGAAGTTTCAGGTACTCCTGCTTCTGCTAATGTCGGAACTGAGGTAGGATTTAGTCAAAATAGAATACCAATGATGAGAGGCGTTGATAATGGTAATATAAATGGCGGAGTACCTGCTACGCAATCAGCTGCTGGAATGGGTATGCCAGCAATGGGCGGTGGAATGGGCGCTACTGCTGTAGTTGGACTTGTAAATGGAATTGGTGGAGTTTTCCAAAATGGAAATGTAATGAATAAATTTGCAGCAAGACGTCAAATTATGGGGCCTGTTTTTCAAGGTGGAGGAATGATCTACAATATGAAATCAAAAGGAGCACGTAGATTAACTCAAAATGCAAATAATATTTTAAATGCTACAAATAGAGGAAGAGTAAGAATGACTCAAGGGCAAGGTGTTAGAAATGCTATATCGCAAGGAAGAGTTAACATCAAGCCTACAGGAGCAACAAACAACTATATTTATGGTGATGTAAATGGTATAAAATCAAGAATAGGAAATATTACAACAAGAGATTTAAGAATTAAAGGACCTTCTAAACCAAAGTCATTATTTGTTAGAAATTTATATGCACCTAAAGCTAAGAGACTTAAGATACAAGAATTAACTAATAATGGTTATATGGGTAAGGGAAAAGTTAATTTGGTTAATCAATTACCTGGAGAAACAGCAGGTAATGGTAAGAGAATACTTAGATTAGGAAATAATAGAGTAGTACCAGCACTTGCCGCAGGAAACAATATTAATGTTAATCTTAATGATGTTAATTTATCTAAGCAAAATGGATATAACTTACAAAGACAACATTATATGGTTAACAAAAGTTCAAATGATTATGTAACAATGATTGGAATGGGTGGAATTGCAAGAGATTCAAGAAATAATGGATTAAGTACAGAACAAAAAGCTAAATTATATTCATTAACAAGAGTAAGCGAAACCAGAAGAATTGGTTCAGGAAATGAAGGTTCAAGTGAAGGATATGATAAAACGGAATTATTTAGACAACTTGTTCAAACTGTTCCTGAAATGAATACAAACGATATGAGAAAAGTTGCAAGTGAGGCTAATAGATTAAGTGAAGAAAGAAAGAGAAATCAACAATTAATTGCAAACCAAATGGCAAATGAAAGAGTTGATATGAATAAAGAAAGTATGAATGCATTAAATAACTTACTAAAAGATACAAGTGGTTCAGCTTCAACACATTTCCATAATTTCATTGAAGAGAATTTCAAAGATGAAATTGAACGCGAATTAAGCCCAGATGAAGTAAAAGAAATAGAAGAACAAGCAAGAGAAAATATTAACAAGAGAAATGATATTCCTTTAGAACAAAAAGAAGAAGAATATGAGAAAGAAAAAGCTAAATTGTTAGGTGATAAAGAAAGCGAAAATTCAGAAGTCATAGAGCAATTATTAAAAGAAAGAATAGTTGATCACCCTGAAGATGCAGGAAGTGTATTAGGAAAAGAAGGTGCAGCAGCATTACAAGAACAATTGGACAATATTAAAGATAAAAGAGATAGAGCTGTTGTAGAAGAAATAATAAAACAAAACTTTAAAGCAAATGCAAGTTATGTAAAAAAACATCCAGAATATAACAAATCAAGATTCGAAGAAATATATAAGGCTAGACAGCATGACGAAATGAAACAAGATATTGAAACAGCAGTTGGTAAGTTATATTCACAAAGAACAACAAGTAGTAAAAATGAATATGGAAAGAATTTAGAGGCTAATAATCCTCAGCCACAAGTAAATAGATCAACAGTTTTTGTACCTAGACAGGTTCAAGATAGGCTTGCAGGTGGAGGAATGGCTTAAATAAGGGAGGTTACAATTGTTTAAGAAGATAAGAATAGTAACAATATTTATAACAATTTTGCTTTCTATTATGATTATTATAGGAATTATGTTTGTACTAGATGGTGTTGGAATAATTGATTTAGGGGGAAGTAATTCTAATAGTTCTGTTAATGGAGTCGTAACAGATGCGGATGTAAGAGAAGTTATGGCAATGTCGGATACAGAGGTTTGGAAAGGCTTAACAGGTGGGCTTTTAACAGATAGACCAGCTGATAAAAATCCTGCAAACGCAAATCAAATTGAAGCTAATGTTAGAAAACAAATTGTAAATATCACAGTTCCTACAAGAGCGTGGGAAAATCCTAGTGATAGTTCAAATATGAATATAGTGAAAAAAGAAGTTACACTTGAAGTAAATAGTTTGCTTGCTAAGCTTTGGACAGCGTTTTTTAATGACTTATATAATGAGGCTCCTGATTTTGTAATTAACTCAGTTGGATGTTTCAGAATTGATGGAACAGGATATGGACAAATTGGATTTAAATCAGCCCACACTTATGGTGCAGCAGTGGATATAAATTGGTATGAAGATGGAAATCCATATGGAGAACAACAGCCATATTCGAAATCACAGTGGGAGGCAATGTCTGAAAGTCATTTAAAGCACCAAATAATTTATACGGATTCTAATGTTGTAAAAATAGCTCATAAATATACATTATATTGGGGAGGAGATTGGACAGGAAGCACAAAGGACTTAATGCATTTTAGTTTTGTGTGTGATGGAAAATCTAGAGCAGAAAGAATTCAAATGTTTGGAAATTAAAATATATTGAAGGGAATAATGAAGATGGATAAAAGAAAATCTGATGATATAAAAAGATTAATAACGGTATTAGCTTTTATTATTATTATAATTATCTTGGTTATTGTTTTAATATTAATTACCCATAGAAAAAGTGGAACTTCTCCTACAAATAATAATGCTGTAAACAATACAAATAATAATACGTCAGCAGATACAAACAATGAAATAAATAATATTCAAAATACAAATGTTTCTAATGGTACAAATAATAATATTAAAAATAATAATAGTGGTGGGTATTTAGAGGAAGTTGCGGATTTGGAATCATATTTTTGGCTAAAAGATAGACTTTCATTATATTATTCTTCAAATGATTTAGATGATCCAACAATGTTAATGGATAAAGATGTAATAAATGAATTAGGAGTTACAGTTGATAATTATAGAAAGTTTAATGATTTTGATGCACCAATATTTAGAATTGATAAAATATATGAGCAAATTTTAAATAAGAATAGAAGTTTATATGTTGTAAAGCTAAGATATGGAAAAAGCGAAGAAGATGCAAAAGATTCAATTGTATGGGTTGAAAAAGATACAAGTTCTAATACTTTTTCTATATATCCATATGAATATTTAAAAATAAAAAATTATTTGAATTTTAAAGAAGGAGATACAGTTCCGGTAAATAGTAGTAAAATAATTGAAAAAAATGCAGAGAATAAATATTCAGAAGAGGATGATGACATTGATGAAGATACAGAATTATGTATGAAGGGCTTGTTTGAAAGATATAAATTTGATTTATTAGTTGATAGAGAACATTTATATTCAATACTAGAAATTGATTACAAAAATGCTAAATATTCTAACTTAGAAGATTTAAAGAAATATATAAATGATAATAGGACAGATTTATATTTAGATATGATATCTGAATATAAGGTTGTGAATTATAATGAATATGTTGAATATAGGGCGATTTGTAATAGCCAAAGAAATTATGTTTTTAATGCAAAAAATATGATGGATTATACAGTTTCATTAGATAATTATAGTGTAGTACAAAATAAAGATACTTATAATGCTTTTTTACCAGCAGCACAGGCAAAATATTGTGTTGACAGGGTAGTACAAGCATTAAATTATAAAGATTATGATTTTGTATATTCAAAATTGAATCCAGTACAAAAAAATAATTATTATAAAAATGTTAATGAGTTTAAAAACTATTTATCAAAAGCTTTATATGAACAAAATTCATATGAGATAGATGATAATTATTTGATAATTTCAGATAATGTTTACCAATTTACAGTTACAATAAGAGATGCAACAGGTGGAGAATTTACATATTCTAAATTTACTATGGCAGTAACTTTAAAAGATGATGCCGATTTTACAATTAGTATAGTAAATAGTGATAACTAAAAAATGAAGCAGAAAATTAAAATAAAGGAGGGAGCAATATATGAGAAAAAGAATTTTAAAAAAAATTTTATTAATGGTACTTATTTTTGTTATTTTGTTCTCTTTTTTTAATGGTTATTATATTAAAGTTAATGCAGAAGATGGAGTAACACCTATTAGTGCTGGAACTAAAGTTATATTACCAGATGAAAGTGAAGTTAAACAATATGGTTGTGCTACATATGAGCAAGAAGACATATCTTGGTATCCAGGAACAGGACAAGAAAAAGTAAATAAATTATGGGAAGCAGGAGGAAAATTAACTGATGAAAATAACTGGGCATATATAAAGACTCCTGATGGGGTAAATAGATATTTAGTAGCAGTTACACCACTATTTGGTAATGCAGGAGATTATTTGGACATACATACAAAAGATGGAAAAACAATACCTTGTGTTATGGGAGATGCAAAGGGTAATGACAGCGGAGGTGGAGTTATAGGATGGTATATGTACAAAGGACAACCTATTGGGCATAAATATGATAATGGAACTTGTTGTGTATTGGAAATATTATTAAAAGATTATAATAAAATACCATCACAAGATTTTTTAAATTCATTAAATCCTGTAGAATGGATACAAAATGGGGGTTCTTGTCTTAATGGTGGAATGCCAGTAGGGTTAAATAATACATATAATTTTGGGACAGGTGGAGGAAGTGAAAATATTGATGGCGATGATGAGTCAGAAACATTTTTAGGGGCATTAAATATGCTCTTTAGAAATCTATGGGATTCATCTGCTACATCTTTTGAAAATAGTGTAAGTGGAAGAAATGATACAACAGTATTATATGATATAAAAAATTTAAGTGCCGGTTCAGGTTCAAATTCAAGTTCAAATTCAAATGCATCAGGAATAACTGACTCACAGGTTAAAGCTATATATGAGGAATTTGTTAAGAATAAAGGAAAGAAATACATTCAAGATCATAGCAATTTAAATTATGATAAGTGTATGGATTATTATGATTGTTCATCTTGGACGATACATTGTTTAGCACATGCTGGAGTGAAGAAATTGCCAGATTCGACAGCAGCAGGTCTTTATACATTCTGTGATAAAGTAGATGTAAATGATAGAAAACCAGGCGATTTGATTTTCTTACAAAACACATATACAACAGGAATATCTCATGTTGGAATTTATTTAGGCAAGTTCACTGTTGATGGAGAAACAGCAGAATGGATTACAGATACAGGTGGAAATAAATCTGGTGGAGTTAAAATTAGTAAATATAATAACGGTTGGTGGAATGGAGAGCATTTTTATGCTTTTGGTAGACTGAAAAATTAAAGAGGAGAATGATTTATGAAAAAAACGAAGATAATTGGAATTTTAATTTTTATATTGATAATTTGTTTGGTTATTATATTGACTGTTATTGCTAGTATGACAATGCTAGGTGATGGCAAGGAAGATAATGAGATTTTTAATAATATTAATAATTCTATAGGCAATGTATCTAATAATATGATTAATAATACAAATATAAGTTCTGAAAATACAAATAATACAACAAATACAGTTAATAGTGTGGAAAATACAAATAGTTCAAATGTGCTAAATAGTATTGGAAATACAAATTCTATTAGCAACACAAATGAAACGGAAAATAATGTTAATAATGAATTAAACATAAATAGTAATGTGAAAACATTTTCTTTTGAACTACAGGGAATCACAAGTGAAATGGCACAGTACATAAAAAGTGAAGAAAAATTAACAGAAGCAATAAAACAATACATTTATAAATATGGCTTTTTTGATGCTACTATTGCAGAGGTACAAAAATATGAATATCAAGAAACGACAGGAAGGATAGGAATAATATTTAAACTTAATAATCCTGATGAAAATAGATTGAGGGTTATAATAAATTCAAATGGCAATATAGATATTTCAGATTATAATTAAAAGGAGGCATATATTAATTGAAAAAAATACTAAAAAAATTTTGTATAATTTGTATATGCCTATTTTGCATTATATGTCAGGTATTTGATAATAGTGTATATGCAGATTCAATAGAAGAAATAAAGAAAAATGTAAATTTTAAAACAGTTGAAGAAGATGGAGAACCAGATAGTTATGATGTTTTAATAGATGCTCAAGATTTAATTACAGATGAAAAACTACCAGCGGGTATAAAAACAACTATTGAAGATGTTCTGTATGATAATTCTGGAATATTCAGTATAGATTTTTTTGGAAATGATAAAACTAATAGTAAAAGCAGTTCTAAAAAAAGTAAAAAATCGAAAAAAAATAAGAATTCATCATCAAATGATACTACTCAAGAAGACAAAACAGCTGAAAAAGCTAAAGCAATTAGGAGTTTTGTAAGAAATACATACAAAGTTTTTTTATACATTGCATGTGGAGCAATGATTACAGTACTTATCTATATGGCTGTTGTAACAGTAACGTCAGGAATTTCTCCTAGTTTAAATATTTTACCTTTTTCTAGTATAATTAATGGGAAAAAAGGTGAAAAAAATCCTAATCAATATATGAAATCCAAAAGACTAGTTGAGCAATGGGTGATATCCGTTATATCATTAGCATTGGCAGTATTTGTAATGAATTTAATTGTTGCTTTTTCCGATAATATTGTAAATGCAATGGAAAATAAAAAAGTTGAAAACGAAAGTATAACTGTTTATGTTAAAAATTCAAAATTTGCAGTAAATGCTCCTATATTAGGTGGTTCAGGTAGTTCTGGTTCAACAACGACAAGTACAACAACTACTTCTTCAGGTGATGCAGCAACACTTAGACAAAAGGTTGTAGATCAGGCTAAGAGCTTAGACAATTTAGGTGCTAGTGGGGGATATTGCGAAATGTGGGTTGAACTAGTTTACAGAACAGCTTTAAATAGACCAGAAATTCCATATCAAAATTGTGCACATGAGGCAGGTCAAAAAGCTGTTAATTCTTCAACTTCAACTGATAATATTGTACCAGGGGCAGCTGTATTTTCTTTTAGAAGTTCAAGTGGAACTGTAGATAGTGCTTGCGGACAAGATGCGGGACATGTTGGTATTTATATAGGTGATGGACAAATAGCAAGTTGTACAGGTCGAGGAAGTACAGGAGTTGTGATTTGTACAATAGATGAATGGAAACAAAGTTGGGATTTTAGTTGTTGGGGTTGGTTACCAGGAACAGAGGATTTAGCTGATGGAGCGGTAGGAGACAGTAATGGAAGCTCAGGAATACAAACGAAAACAGTAGATTATTATTTTGATACAAATTTAGAAGGGTTATTAATGTTTCAATCTCAATATAATTCAAAAGAACACCCATTAAAAGCAGGAATAAATATGATAGCTGGAATGGTAGTAACATTTTTTAAATCTGTATTGTATTGTATATTTATAAGTAGAACACTTTTAATTGCAGGTATAAGCGTTATTACACCAATATTAATATTAATAAATGCATTTATAAAAATAGGTGGAGGAAAAAGTTTTATAGGAAACTGGATAAAATTATATTTATATTTGGTTTTATTAAGGCCTGTTATAGCATTCGTATATTATATTTTAATACAAAGTAATGTATATTTGATGGCTGATGTTCCAGCTCTTATTGTACTTATAATAATAGGAATCAGTGCTTTATTTATTAGATCTGTAATTGTTTTGTTTAGAGATTTTACAGGCAAAAAAAGGAAAAACGCAGTTAGTAAATCTTAATTTGGGAGTTAGATAGTATGTGGAATAGAATTAGACTATGGCTTAATAAAAATGATTTTAAAATATTAACATTTGTTATTATTGTTATTGGAATATATTTTCTAATAAAGGGAATGAATAATTTTTTTAAAAATGAACAACAAGCTAAAAATAATAATTATATAGTTCAAAATACATCTATTTTTGATGATGTACAATATAAAGAAGATGATTTAAAGGAAATTGATACTTCTAGCAGTGAGTATGGAATTGTAAAAAAAATAGGTGAAAAAATAATAAATACAATTTATATAGCAAAAAAAAATAATGATGATGAGCAAAAACAAAATTTATTAAATATGTGTTCAACAAAGTTTATAGATAACCTAATAAGGCCTAGAAGAGCAATAACTAAAGAGAATATTTTATCATTTGTTTTTAATGTAGATAACGTTAATTATTATTCACTAGAAAAAATATATAAATATGGTGAAAAAAATGGTGTTGTTAAATATATAATTAGCTTAAGATTTGATGATGGCTCATCTGCGATTACGGATAGTTATATGATTATAAATATTGATAATAATAATAAAACATTTTCTTATGATGGAACAGCAATGAATATAAACAGTATTTATGATGAGGACAATCAATTTGAAGCTATTGAAGACAAAGGTAGAAATGTTTTTTAGTGAAAATTGTAAATTAAAGATAAATGTGGTATAATATAAATATATTTTCTAATAAGAAAAACAGGAGGAATATACAATGAATACAGGATTAACATTATTATTAGAGATGCTTGCAATTTTTGTGGTTGTAACACTGATCAGCTTTGGTAAACTTGCAAAGTGGTTCTTTGCCCCAGAACATTGTGTCTGGTTACAGCGGTCGTACTGGTTTATTGTTGTAGTTGCTGCAATAGCAGCAATTGTTCAGTGGTAAAAAAACAGAGGAGTTTCGTTTTTTCGAACTCCTCTGATTTTTTTATTTGAACAAAGCTAAAAAACTTTCTATGATATTAGATATTAAATCAACTATAATTTTAAAGATAACATTATCATTATACAAATTAATAAAATAATTTTTTATAAAAGGTATATGCCATAAAATAAAACCAATAAAAATAACAAGTAAAATTCCACAAAATGAAGCAAATGCAATTTTTAGTTTTTCCTTAAAAGGTCTTTCATATCGAATTTCATATCCCATATTTTTTAAATTATTAATATAAGCTTGATTATAGGCGTTATTGTATGCTTCATTATAAGCATTATTATAGACTTCGTTCATAATGTTGTTATAATCATTTTGAAAATTATTAAAATCGCTAAAATCATCAAAATTTTCATTCATAGTAGGTTTATGAATAACTCTTTTTTGTGGGTGAGGTTTTGAATAATTATTTTTTTTATTATTTGAGTTTGTATTTTTATATGTATTATTTGAAGTATTTTGACTATTTGAAGAAGTATTATAATGTTCTTCTTTAACTCTTTGCATTTGAAGCTTTCTATCATAACTTTCTTTTTTAGTTTTATCAGACAAAACCTCATAAGCCTCATTAATTTCCTTAATTTTATCTTCGGCAGATTTTTTCTCATCATCTGGTTGTAAATCTGGATGATATTTTTTAACCAAAGTAATATAAGCCTTTTTAATAACTTCTGGTGA
>OLPW01004214.1_pt1 | contig 10380 bp, 9 predicted proteins | sample 1672161 | NCBI WGS metagenome assembly OLPW01 (sample SAMEA3136654, study PRJEB25190) | human gut metagenome
ACTTTTTTATAAATATCCCGGCAATTATCGCTCCATAAGCTGCCGACCGAGACCCTGAAATCTGTCTCTGCACTGAATTTAGCTTTCAGCGCCGCTACTTTTGCTTCAAAATCCGCTTTATCCATATTCAGAGCCAAACTGACAAACTCATCACTGCCGACACGAAATGAATTAACGCCAAAAACACTTTTGATAAGTGCTGCTATCCTGATCAGGACCCTGTCACCCGAATGATAGCCCTTGGTTGCATTGATATTGCGCAGCCCGTTGATATCCATATCGACAATACCTATCTGCCGTATTTTCTTAATTTCTATATCCTTCAACAGACTGCTGTATTTCTCTCTATTATACAGTCCTGTAAGATTATCTACCCAACGGATCTGTTCCAATTTTTGATCCAGATATTTTTTCTGCTGTTCCAGTTCTTCTTCCTTAAAATTATATAGAATTTCAAAACGCAGACGACGCCCCATATAATTGAATAAAATGCTCTTGACCTGTAAATAGCGCTGTACCGACGGCTGATATATTTCTTCCACAAACATGCGCTCTGTAGTCAGCAGATTATTCCGGCAGAACCTGCACTTGCTGTTCAGTCCCTGTAAAACCGTATAACATTTTTTACCGCAGTAGCTGTCATCTTCATAAGCCAGCTGCAGCATGTCTTTCGCACTCTTATTCATATAAACAATTTCACAGGTATCAACATCAATCAGATAGATCGCTCTTGCTGTTTCTGTACGCGCTATTTGAGGAAATTCGTCGAAGCCCATCATTTTCGAGCTCATTTCTGCACCTCTTTTATAAATATTCCCAGTCGCAACTTTTACTTTAGTTAAAAAAAGCTTCTTCAGGATATTTATTTTTAACATTTTTAAAAGTTTGCATTTTGTTTATCCATTTGTATTATAACATCATTATAATATCTATTCAATATTTTTGGTTTTTTAGAATATTTTTATTCTTAAAACAACAAAAGGCGCTGTGTAATTTATACACAACGCCTCAAAGACCACTTTTATTTAATTACAATAACTGGCAGTTCGGATTCTTCGATCACCGTTTTACTGACACTGCTTTTTAAAAGCCCTTCCAGAGCTCCAAAGCCGCGGCTGCCAATAACAATGCTGTCACAGTTTTCTCGACGGCTCAGCTTAATTATTTCTTCAGCTGCTCTACTGCCGATAGCCAGCAGATAATCGCAGGGGATTTCCTGTTTGTCCATTAAGTGCTTGGCAGCGCCCAGCACCTCATTGCCGATCTGCATCACCGGCCCATTGGCACTATAGACCAGTTCTTCTTCCAAAGGAGCACCGCCGACAGCTTTAATCCCCGGCTTAACGACCGTCAAAATAACCAGGTGTCCACCCGACAGCTTTGCCAGCGAAGCGGCATATTCCATGGCCCGCCAGGAATATTCAGTCCCGTCGATAGGTACGAGGATTTTTTTTAACATATTCATCATCCTTCATCAAAACTTTAAACACAGCTCCGCAATTATTTTACGATCAGTACCGGCACTGTTGCATACTGAGAAACCTTGGAACTGACGCTGCCCAGGAAAAATTCAGCAATGCCGCTGAGTCCGCGGCTGCCCAAAACGATCGCGTCGGCTTCCACTTTTTTGGACAAAGCGATGATCCGTTCCGACGGATGCCCTACTTCCATATCATATTCAACTTTATGCGGATAGGAGCCGACCATTTCTTTGGCCAGTTCCAAAACCTTATCACCGACTTTTTCCAATTCGCTGTTACCCTGATTAATCGTAGCATGGTCAAGCGGGACTGCCAAAAGAGCAGCATTATTATAAGGCTGGATTACGTTCACTACCAAAATTTCACTCTCAAATTTTTTACCGATCTCCAACGCATTATTCAATGCGCGCCATGCGGTTTCGGAACCGTCTACAGGTACTAAGATTTTTTTAAACATAATACGCACCTCCTGCTATCTTAACTGCTTTTAGAATATTCAAAATCAATAATAAGCTTATTGGTTTCACTGTTAATTTCTCTTTTTACAGCCTAAATTCCTGCTAAAGCAAAATTATTTAACTTTATTTTTTTTCGCCTGATGCTTCAGGGATTTTTTACTTACTTTTTTGATCTCTGACGGTGCCGGAGCATCATCCATACTGCCGCCTTTACCAAAACGGTAATACAGCAGCATTAATCCTAAAAGCAGCATCGGCAGGGCCACAGCGCGGGAGGCCGCCGATAACATAACGGTATTCGGCCGGCGCAGTGATCGTCAGAAAATCATAACCAATGATCGCTATCGGCACAAGAATGATCTGCGAATAACGGCTTGCAGAACTCGTCGTCCCCATAAGACGGATCACCAGTCCGTAAGCCAGGAAGGCCACAGCAAAAGACACAAAAGACATAAAGCATAAGAAAATAAAAAATTCCATAACAGCTCTCCTCGTTTAACGTTCTTCCCTGTCATAAGGCTGCCCCAGCGCCTGAGGCGCTGCCAGACGGCCCCCTTTGCGGGCCAGAACCAAAATCAAAACCACTATCGTAAAAATATATGGAAGCATATTCAAAATAAAAACAGACACGGGCAGGCCAATGACCTGCAAATGAAAGCCCAAAGCATCAATGCCGCCGAAAAGATACGAACCAAGCAGCGCACGCCAGGGATCCCACAGAGCAAAAATTACAAGTGCCACCGCGATCCAGCCGCGTCCGGCCGTCATATTTTCCAGCCAGCAGGGAGCATAAGCCAGCGACAAATACGCGCCGCCCAAACCGGCTAAAGCACCGCCCATGATCACATATAAATACCGCAGTCCAAAAACATTGACGCCTACAGCATCTACAGCAGCCGGATTTTCTCCCAAAGCCCTCATAAACAGCCCTGCTCTTGTACGGTACAGATAAAAAGCAACAGCAGCCACTAAAATATAACTGCAGTAAACCAGCAGATCCTGCCTGAACAGTACCGGCCCCAGCACCGGGATCTCACTGAGCCCCGGTACAGCCAGCTTACTGAAAACAACAGTCGCCTGCTGCCCCACATAATCCAAACCCAGATAACCGGATAGACCCGTGCCAAACAAGGTCAGCGCCAAACCGCTGACGACCTGGTTTGCCCGCAGGGTGACAGTCAGAAAAGCGTGTATCAGCGCCATCAATGAACCTGCCAGCAGCGCCATCCCAACACCACTTAGAAGACTGCCCGTCTGCTGAGCGGCAATGAACCCGGCACAGGCACCGACCAGCATCATCCCGTCCACACCCAGATTGGTAACACCAGCTCGCTCGGAAATCAGTTCACCCAGCGCAGCAAACAAAATAGGGGTACCGGCCGTAATAGAGGCAGCTAAAATTGAAATGAGCAATGTCTCATTCACTCTCTTCGCCTCCTTCATTTTTGATCAGGCGCAGCTGATAATTGGTAAAGATATCAGCGCCGACGACAAAGAATAAAATAGCTCCCTGCAGCATTGTTGCCACAGCCGAAGGAATCCCCAGTGTCTGCACCATAAACCCGCCGACATGGATAATCGCAAACAAAAAAGCTACTACGATAATCGCTGCCGGATGCAGCCGCGCCAGCCAGGCCACAATAATTGCCGTATAACCATAACCGGGACTGATACCCGGCTGCAGCTTGCCAACGATGCCGCTGACTTCAATCATGCCGCCCATCCCGCAGACAGCACCGCTTAGCAGCATCACCAGCAAAACATTTCTGGGAATATTGATCCCGGCATAACGGGCAGCCGTAGGATTGGAACCAATAACAAGTGTCTCGTAGCCCCAGCGGGAATCACGAAAAACTACTGCCAGAACTGCCGCTAAAACAAATACAATAATGATACCGGCATGTACGCGCAGATCTCCGAAAGAGGGCAGCAAAGCCGACTCGCTGAAGGCCGCTGTCAAAGGAAAATTCAAGCCCTTGGGATCACGCCACGCACCATAGACCAGATAATTGACCCATAAAATTGCAATATAATTCATCATCAGCGTCGTAATCAGTTCGCTGACCAGCCACTTGGTTTTGAACCACCCGGCTAAAAGTCCCCACATCCCGCCTGCCGCAGCTCCCAGCAGCAGCATGCCCGGCAGCATGATCATAGAAGGCAGGTCAGGATAAGTCAGCGGCAGCCAGCTGGCCGCACAGGCTCCCATATAAAACTGCCCTTCAGCGCCGATATTCCAGATCTGCATCCTGAAGGCAATGGCAATGCCTAATCCGCACATCGCCAGCGGTATCATTTTGACGATCGTTTCCGAAATACCATACTCAGAACCTAACGCACCGCTGAACATGGCATAATATACCTCAAAAGGATCGCGCCCCGTCACTGCAAAAAAGATACCGCAGAAAACCAGAGCGGCGAAAGCTGCCACCACCGGCACCAGCGAGCGCATCAGCGGACTGGGTGCCAGACGTTTTTCCATTACCAGCTTCATACGCCCGCACCTCCCGCTTCGGTAATACCCGCCATCAAAGCGCCGATTTTTTCTGTATCCATTTCGCTGACAGGGAATTCACCTAAAATCTGCCCGGCAAACATAACGCCTACACGATCAGCCAGCTTCGCGATTTCCTCCAGCTCTTCCGATACCAGAATGATCGCAGTCTGTTCTTCTTTCAGCTGCAGCAGCAGCTTGTGCACTGCTTCGATAGCACCTATATCCAAGCCGCGTACCGGGTACAGTACGATCATCAGCTTGGGTTTAGCGGCTATCTCGCGTCCCAGCAGCAGTTTTTGCAGATTGCCGCCGCTCATCATCTTCACCGGCTGGAAAATCGATCCCAGCTTCACATCAAAATCTTCTACGATACGTTTTGTCGCCGCTATAGCAGCTTCACGCCGAATCCGCCAGCCTTTGGAAAATTTACCGTCATATTCTTTCAGGATCACGTTATTGACAGAATCCAGATTTGGCACCAGCCCCATACCCAGACGATCCTCCGGCACATAACTGATACCTGCTTCGATCATTTCTTTCGGTTTTTTATTGGTAAGGTCCTGTCCGTAAAAAAATATTTTTCCGCCCATCGCCGGCCGCAGTCCGGCAAGTACCTCAGCCAGCTCGCGCTGACCGTTGCCCGATACTCCGGCGATACCATAAATTTCACCCGCTCTGACTGCAAGCCTGACATTGTTCAGTCCAACCGTATTCATATCATTGAGAGCTGAAACCTGCTCCAGCTGCAGCACCACTTCACCGCAGTGCTCGCAGTTTTTTTCATAGGTATTCAGCACCTCGCGGCCGATCATCATCTGCACCAGCTTGTCGCGATGCATATCTTCTTTTGCGGCGCTGCCGGTTACACAGCCGCCGCGCAAAACAGTTACTCGGTCGGCCAGTTCCTCGACTTCGTTGAGTTTGTGGGAAATAAAAACTACCGCACAGCCGTCGTCTGCCATCTTTCTCAGATTGACGAACAGCTCGCGTGTCTCCTGCGGCGTCAGAACAGCCGTAGGCTCATCCAGGATCAGCACACGGCTGCGATGATAAAGCATCCGCAAGATCTCCACGCGCTGTTTTTCTCCCACACCAAGCTGCCAGACATAGGCCCGCGGATCTACCTGCAGTCCATATTTCTCACCCAGACTTTCAATATCTGCTATGATCTGCTCCGGTTTCAGCAAAAAACCGCCTTTGCTCTGGCTCAAAACGATATTCTCGGCTACCGTGAAAGATTCGATCAGTTTAAAATGCTGATGTACCATCCCGATACCGCTGGCAATGGCGTCAGCAGGCGAAGCAAACTTTACTTCCTCCCCGCCAACCATGATACAGCCTTCTGTAGGCTTGTAAAGACCTGTAAGGATACTCATCAAAGTACTTTTACCGCTGCCGTTTTCACCCAAGAGCGCATGTATCTCACCGGGGTACAATTCCAAATTTATTTTATTGTTGGCGATAACGCCGGGAAACCGTTTCGTTATCTGCCGCATACTGATAAGAGGCAAGGTCATGACTTTGCTCCGTTCATCATAAAATTAATCCGCTCCTCCGCATAGCCGCGCGCCGATCTGGCGGGCAACATGGACTCCGCTCGCACTGGCCTGTGACAACCCCCTGGTGATACCGGCACCGTCGCCGACGGCGAACAGGTTCGGGATCTTAGTTTCCAGCTTATCATCAAGTTCCAGACGCGCACTGTAGAATTTTACCTCTACACCGTAAAGCAGGGTATCGGCATTAGCCATCCCCGGCGCCACCTTATCCAGCGCATAAATCATTTCGATGATATTATCCAAATGGCGTTTAGGCAGCACCAGGCTCAAATCGCCGGGCGTAGCCGACAAGGTAGGCTTAGTAAAGCTCTTTTCCAGACGTCTTTCATTAGTACGCCGGCCTTTGATCAAATCGCCGAAACGCTGCAGCAGCACGCCGCCGCCCAGCATATTGGAAAAAGAAGCGATACGTTTGCCGTATTGATGCGGTTCAGTAAACGGTTCCGTAAATTTATTGCTGACCAGTAAAGCAAAATTCGTATTATGACTGTGCAGCTTGGGATCGCGGAAGCTGTGCCCGTTGACTGTAATGATGCCGTCAGTATTTTCGGCCACTACATAACCGTTGGGATTCATGCAGAAAGTACGGACCAGATCATTATACTGCCGTGTCCGGTAGACCAGCTTAGCTTCATAGACTTCGTCAGTAATGTGTTTAAAGACCTGCGCCGGCACCTCTACCCGCACGCCTACGTCGACCTGATTGTTAATAAAGGACAATCCCAGTCCGCGGCACTGTTCGGTAAACCATTCCGCACCGGCACGTCCGGGAGCAGCGATCAGATAATCACAGCGAATATCAGCTTTATCCTCGCCGCGAACGCCCAGTTCAAAACCGTCACCGTGCTGTTTGATAGTTTCCACATGGGTATTACAGCGGATCTCCATTCGCTCAGCCAGATATTTATAAATATGCTCCATAATAATAAGGTTATTTTCAGTCCCCAGATGCCGGACCTTGGCGTTTAAAAGATGCAGATCATGTCCCAGCGCCAGACCGCCGATAGTACTGTTCTTTGTGCTGAAATATTCGCCGGGAGCGCCATGACGGCAATTAAGCTCATCAACATAATCAATCAGCTCGATTACAGTCTTTTCCGGAATATACTCGCTCAGCCAGCCGCCGAATTCAGTCGTAAAATTATACTTACCGTCCGAAAAAGCACCGGCACCGCCAAAACCGCGCATGATATCACAAGGGACACAACGCAGGCAATGATCCACTTTTTTTGCAGCCAGCGGACATTGACGCCGTTCGATTGGATTGCCTTCCTCCAGCATGATCAGACTGACCGTCGGATATTTCAGAGTAAATTCATAAGCTGCGAAAACAGCCGCAGGGCCACCGCCGATAATCGCTACATCATAGTTCTCGTACATAAAGGACCTCCATTCATTATGGTTTGATCACAAATCGTATTTTTTACTTTCATCACCCAGTGGTTCATCTTTTTTAGGGTCATTTTTAAAAAGCTCAATATTTTTCTTTGCTTCACGCAAAGCATCATCATACACAGTTTTAAACGGACTCAGGTCCGCCGGTTTACCGGCCTTCAGCCATTCGGTAACGACCCGTCCCAGCGCATAGGTAGTCCCTACAGCTACAGGTATCTGCAAGGGAGCAAACGGGATCAGTGTCGTCAGCGTACTGCCTACAAAATAAGCTCCTAAAGAACTCAGCAGGCTTACGGCCGCCTTTTCTCCGATTTCTTCTTCATAAACACTGCCTAATTTTATCACCAGATACACATCATTAGCAATCAGCGCCATTGTTCCAAGCAACGGAGCAACAACGATAACCCCGGCGCGGGCAGCAGCCCAGCGGCACAAAGTTTCAGCTTCCTCCTGACGCAGCCGGTCGTCAATGACAGTGACCTTAGTTTCCTGATTCATATCCATTTGCATACCCTCCTTCAGGCATAGTAAACCACTTATTATTATTCGCAATCTTCCCGAAAAATCCTGCTAAGTCCTGCCGATAAATACGCTGTCGGGCATAAAAAACCGCAGGCTGTAAAACCTGCGGCCAAATTTTTTTATAAGGGCAAAACTTATTTTTCCAGCCCGTCAGCCTGACGTTTGGCAATCACCTGACGCATATAGTCAGTAACCAAAGCCGTACTTTCTTCAAACAACACCAGCGCATGCGTAGCCTTTTTCTCTAAAAACGGGATCAGCTTTTCCAAATTTTCTTTCTGATCGACGATCGTCACCAAAACAGGCAGGTTGGAAACACCGGTAAAAAGTGATACCGGACGACGGTCGATCCCACGCACTTCGGTCGCATAACCTTCGATACCTTTAATGACGGTAGCGCCGGCGATCTTTAAACGGCGGGCTTCTTCAAGAATCGTTCTGTACAGGGGATCGTTGCCTACTATAACGTCCTCGCCCGTATAAATTTTAAGCATCCAGCATTTTTTGAATTCTGCCGTCATATAACTCACACCTTCCCATAAATTATTATTTTTCTTATTACTTTAATTATAGCACGCAGTTTCTGAAAATTCATGTTTTAGAGTATAAATAATAATAAATAATTTTTGTAACACTAGCTACACTTTATTCGTCCGCTTAAATTTCCTGCTGCCGAGTATTGGAATTTGATATAATAAAATAAGCATTTGACTATTCGACCACAAGGAGGCCTACCATGTCTGTTACCTGTCAGGATCTATTGACTTTAAAATATTTTGAACGTATCAAGCTGGTTGCCGGGCCAAACGGCCTGGACCGTACGGTCACCTGGCCCTACGTAGGACAGACTTCAACTGTCTCGCAATGGGTACACGGCGGCGAGCTGCTGTTTATTACCGGCATTGTGCACAGCGCCGATAAACTTAAGGATCTCATTTTAGAATGTATCCAGAAAAAATTAGCCGGTCTTGTAATCTTGGTCGGCAATGAATATATCAACTCTATTCCAGAAGAACTGCTGGCCCAGGCCGACGCAGCCGATTTCCCGCTTTTTGAAATGCCCTGGGACGTAAAGCTGATTGATGTAACGCGCGAAATAACCGACCTGATAATGCGTGATAAATTTGAAATCAAAAAGTCAAAAAACTTTCTGGGCCGCCTGCTTTTTGCTTCCGATGTTGATTACCGGCAAATGCTTGATACAGCGATCATCAACGATATCCAATTACTGGAATATAAATTTATTGCTGTTTTTAACGTCAGTCACCCCGCTGATGAAATCATGACAGATGCAGGCCATGACAGCCTTGAAGATAAACTGCAGCATTCTGTCGACAGTCTTTGTAAAGAGAAACAGCTGCCGGTCATCACATTGGTCTACGGCAATAATGTGATCTGCCTTGCCAGCGCGCCTACACAGGAAAAAGCAGCTGAGGCGGCAGCTTATCTGGAAACCGTCTGCGGTCTTTTAAGCCAGCTCTACAGCGGCAGCAACCTTTACCTCAGCTTTGGCCGTCCTTACGCCGATGTCGAACAAATCAAAATCAGTTATCAGGAAGCGCAGAAAGCGCTGCTGCTCTGGAAAAAGATGGGACGCAGCAATCACATTGTCTACTATTCCCAGCTTGGTTTATACCGCCTGCTGTTTAAAATCGATGATAAAGAAGAAATCCGCGAATACTATCACTATAATCTCGGTGTGCTCCTGCAGCATGACAGCAAAAATAATTCGGAGCTTCTGGAAACGCTGCGTCAGTACTTATACTGCAACGGCAATCTTGTTAAAACATCACAGGCACTGTTTATTCACCGTAATACACTTTTATACCGTCTTAACCAGATCCGTGATCTGCTGGGGCGCGATATCGACGATGCCCTGGTACGACTTGAGCTGCTGAGCAGCATCGTCGCCAAAGACTACCTGGAAGAATAGCAAAAGACCAGACCCTCAAGCAGCGGTCCGGTCCTTTACTGTTGTTTTATTTACAGGAGGATTTGTAGGTTTACTCAAATTTATCAGCCTTCCGGAACGGTAACTGCCTCTTCCGGAGGCTTTTTTTGTTTTGCCAGTGACAGTGTAACTACGCCCGTCATAATCAGGGCACAGGCAACGATCTTGATCGTAGTCACTGTTTCTCCCAAAAGCAGTACGCCGCAGATAATGCTGGTAATAGGCTCGAAGGTAGTCAAAATAGCGGCAGTAGAAGCACCGACATGCTTGATGCCTATCTGCAGCAGCGAGAGGGCTACCACCGTACACAGCAATGCAAACACAGTGGAAATAAACCAGGCCTGCGGCGTCAGAGTCGTCAAAGTCAATTCACCTGTTCCTATGCCAAAGATCCCCATAGCGATCGAAGACATCAGTGCTACATAAAAAGAAATTTTAAAAACAGGCTGATTTTTCAAACCGCTTTTATCCATATAAATGATATAAAAAGCATACGTAACGCCGGAAGCGACCGCTA
>OLPW01004223.1_pt1 | contig 10367 bp, 10 predicted proteins | sample 1672161 | NCBI WGS metagenome assembly OLPW01 (sample SAMEA3136654, study PRJEB25190) | human gut metagenome
ACCAATCTTACCACCTTTTGCATATGGCGCAAGAAGGTCGATAACTTTAATTCCGGTTTCAAGAATCTCTACTGCCGGGTTCTGTTCTTCGAATGTCGGAGGTTCTCTGTGAATTACCATCTTTGGAGCGTCTTTGATAGGCTCTCCGTCATCGATTGTCTCACCAAGTACGTTAAAGAGACGGCCTAATGTTTTCTCTCCAACAGGTACTTTGATACCGCTTCCCTCAGCAGTAACTTCCATATCTCTGTGAAGACCTTCACTGGCTGCCAGCATAATACATCTTACAACGTGATTACCAATATGCTGTGCAACCTCCATCACACATTTTTTATCTCCATTTTGTACTTCGAGAGCATCTCTGATTGCAGGCAATTCTTGATTTTCAAATTCAACATCGACTACAGGTCCAAGAACCTGAATAATTTTTCCTGTTTTCATCAAAAAAGCCTCCTTATATTATTTCCGCTTTTTATTTCTTCTTTTTCTTCTGCGACTTCGCTCCGGCTATTACCTCCGTAATCTCCTGCGTGATCGCAGCCTGTCTGGCTCTGTTATATTCAATATCCAGTTCTTTTAACATTTGTTTCGCACTGTTTGTCGCACCTTCCATTGCCATCATTCTGGCATTCTGCTCACAGGAAAATGCTTCTACTAACGCACCATACACAAAACCTACTACATAGTTTGGAACGATGTGGTCCATAACCTCTTCAGCAGAAGGTTTTAATGCAAGTCCCTCTAATGGGATATCAATCGGAACTGGAATCTTAAAGTCTGTTTTTTTCAGTGGCAGGAGCTGGGCAACCTGTGCCTCCTCCTGCATTGCATTTACCATGGTTGTATATATAATGTAAAGTTCATCAAGTTGATTTTCATGGTAAAGCTTTAATAAATCCTCGGCAATTCTTCTGGCACGGCTTAAAGATGGATCCTGAACAACGAAATGGAACTGTTTATCAATATTAATTCCTTTCTGTTCAAAATAATGCCGTCCTAATTCACCGAGAACAAACAGTTTATAATCATCTCTTTTTTCAAGTTCTTCTTCTGCAAGTTTTAAAATATTATGATTATAAGAACCAGCCAGTCCCTTATCTGCTGTAATGACGATATAACCGGCTTTTCTCTTTCTTTCCGGAATTTCTGCATTTGTCTTAAAATAAATGCTGTTCATATCTGGAAGATGTCTTAAAATTCGGCTCATTTCAGACTGAAGGGTATAGAAATACGGCTCTGTGTCCGCTAACATTTTTTTTGATTTTTTCAGTTTGGAGGAAGAAATCATATACATTGCATTTGTAATTTTCAATGTATCTTTGATACTTCGCATCCTGTCCTGAATTTCTTTTGCACTTGCCATACCAACACCTGCCTGTTATTTATCAGTGTATTCCTTTGCTGCTTCTATAATCTTTGCAATTAATTCATCAGTTAAATCTTTCTTTTTCTCAATTTCTTTTCCGATTTCAGGATGTTTGAGATCAAGATAAGAAAGAATATCTTTTTGATATTTCTTTACTTCTTTTGGCATAACGATATCAAAGATACCATTGTTTGCAAGACATAATGTAATTACCTGCTCATGTAAGGATAATGGATGGCATAATGGCTGTTTTAACAGTTCCATGATTGCACGTCCATGTGCTAACTGTGCCTTTGTTGCATCATCAAGGTCTGATGAGAACTGGGTAAATACCTCCATCTCTCGATACTGTGCCAAGTCAATACGAATACTTCCGCATGCCTTCTTCATTGCTTTTGTCTGTGCTGCTCCACCTACACGGGATACGGATAAACCAACGTTTACCGCTGGACGCATACCTTCGAAGAAAAGATTACTCTCTAAGAATATCTGTCCATCTGTAATAGAAATTACGTTTGTAGGAATGTAAGCAGATACGTCACCTGCCTGTGTCTCAATGATCGGAAGTGCTGTGATAGAACCTCCACCAAGCTTATCACTAAGACGGCTGGACCGCTCTAATAATCTGGAATGTAAGTAGAATACATCTCCAGGATAAGCCTCACGTCCAGGAGAACGCTCTAACAGCAGGGATATCGCACGGTATGCTACCGCATGTTTGGATAAGTCATCATATACGATTAACACATCTTTTCCCTGATGCATGAAATATTCTGCTAACGCTGTACCTGCATATGGTGCAATATACTGCAGGGATGCAGGTTCACTTGCTGTAGAGGATAAAACGATAGAATAATCCATTGCGTCATATTTCTCTAAGGTATTTACAATCTTGGCAACGCTGGATGCCTTCTGTCCAATTGCAACGTAAATACAGATAACTCCTTTTCCTTTCTGGTTAAGAATCGTATCTGTTGCAATAGAAGTTTTACCTGTCTGACGGTCACCAATGATCAACTCACGCTGTCCACGTCCGATCGGGAACATGGAGTCGATGGAAAGAATACCCGTTTCCATTGGGGTATCTACTGACTTTCTCTCAATGATACCAGGTGCTTCTTCCTCAATCGGACGATAACCATCTGCCTTAATCTCTGCGCCGCCGTCAATTGGCTCACCTAACGCATTAATTACTCGTCCAATGTATTCGTTACCAACAGGAATACCTGCTTTTTTCTTTGTTCTAACTACTTTTGTTCCTTCTTTGATTCCAGTATCACGTCCGAAAAGGATTACACCAATCTCGTTCTGACGGATATCCTGAACCATTCCTTTTACTCCATTATCAAAAACGACAACCTCACCGTACATCGCATGGTCAATACCATAAACAGTAACGATTCCGTCACCTACATATATGACCGTACCTGTCTCTTCACTTGTGTTGTCCACATCAAAATTTTCGATTTCACTCTGTATAATAGAGATTATATCTTCTGCACTGATTGCGCCCACAAGATTCACCTCCCTGTTAATTTTCTTTCTAACCGTCTGAGTTTGCCTTCATAACTGTGGTCATACTCTTCATAACCGACACGAACAACATAACCACCAAGAAGGGAAGCATCTGTCTCTTCCGAAAGAACAACCTTTTCATCTGGATAAATGCTCTCTAACTGCTTCTGAATTGCTTCTTTTTCTTCTTTTGCCTTGTCATCTGCATAAATGACTTTTGCGTGAAGAATGTGATTCATTTTATCCCAGTATTCATAATAGCAGTTAAAAATATCTGTAATCTGTCCGATTTCACCAATCCGGCACATCATCTTCATAAAATTCTCAAGAAGTTCCGGCATTCCACTCTGTCTCGCAATTTTGTCAATCACTACCTCTTTCGCTTCCTCTGAAACAACTGGATTTGTCAGAGTCTCGAGAAGGAAAGGAGCCTTCGTGAAAATTTTATGGGCTTCTTCCACATCGCTTCTTGAAATATTCAGACGGTATAATACTTTCGCATTATTTACTGCCTTCTGCGTCATGGGCCTCACCTGTCTCTATAATCTTTCTTGCGGCGATAAGTGCAAGTTTCGCAATCTCACCCTGCACTTCCTGCTGTGCCTGTTTCTGTTCTTTTTCGATATCTGCTTTTGCTTTCTCGATCATTCTGTCCGTCTTCGCCTGTGTCTCAAGCACTGCTTTCTCATGCTCTTCTTTTGCCTGATCTCTTGCTGCAAGAATAATCTCATCGGCCTTTACATTTGCCTTCTGTAATTTTTCTTCATAATCAGCCTTTAACTGAAGGGCATCATCCTGCGTTTTTTTAGCAGAATCAAACTGTCCCTGAATCAATTCTTCTCTCCGATGAATTACATTCATAACCGGTTTATATAAGAACTTACGAAAAATCGCATATAATACAAGAAGATTTATTACAATCATTACCATATTCCATGGATTTATATTAAGCATATTCTTCGTCCGCCTTCCTTTTTCATTAAAAATCTGTAAGTTTCCAAATAGCCTTTTAGGCTTTTATTATTTAAGGAAAAGGATGATTAATAATGCGATAACGAAACCGTAAATAGCTGTTGCCTCTGCTAACGCACAACCAAGTAATAATGCTTTACTGATCTTACTTTCTGCTTCCGGCTGTCTTGCGATTGCATCTGTTGCCTTTGATGTTGCAATACCAATACCTACACCTGCTCCAATACCTGTTAATGCTGCTAAACCTGCTCCAATTGCTACTAATGATGTCATAATATTTATCTCCTTTTACTCTATACTTTCTTTAATAAATAGCGATGTTAAAAATACAAACACATATGCCTGTATAAAACCATCAAATAAATCAAAATACAAACTTAATGGAACCGGCACCAAAACCGGCGCTACTATTTTAATAAGTTCCATGATAACGAATGCGCCTAAGATATTACCAAATAAACGCATACACAACGACAGTGGTCTGATGAATACCTCCAATATGTTCATAGGAAGCATTATTATTATCGGCTCTGCAAAGCTTTTCAAAAATCCCTTTACACCTTTCTGATGTATTCCTGCATATTCTACAAGAATAATACTCATCAGTGCCAACGCTCCTGTTACACCTACATCTTTAGTTGGTGATTTCAGTCCAAACAGACCAATCATGTTTGAGATTGCAATGTAAATTCCAACTGTCATCATATAAGGAATATACCTTTTTCCTTTTTCTCCTAACATATCGTAGAAGAAATTGTGTAATCCTCCGATAACAGTTTCCACAACCAGTTGTCTTTTTCCAACGTTTTCTACCTTTAGATTTCTTCCAAGGAAGAACGCTGCCACAATTAATACTGCCATAATAATCCACGTGACCACGACAGATTCGGCAACCGGAATTCCTCCAAAAATCGGAATTGTAAATGCTGTCTCACAATTTAATTCTGCCATTAATTCCTCTGACAGATTTCCCATTTTTGAACCTCCTCTCTTAGTATTGAACATATTTACGTGTCTGACTTATTTATCGGATATCAAACATCCAAGTTTTAATCGCACAAATTACTTCGCACCTTACACTTAAACATGTTACCTTGAAAATTGATTTCTCAGTGTAGAACCTTTGGCTGTTAATTGCCTGCACTAACATATATTATGTACAAATACCATACTTTTTTTATTATATTTACTATAATATTTTTTCTCATATAGTATAAAAGAGCAGATGCCACAGCCCTTCATCCGACCGTAACTCCACTCCCTTGTGTATATGTCATTGCCTATGCAATTATTGTCAAATATCTCTCACAATTCGCAATTATACTACTTTCTCCAAATAATGGTAGTCTTTTTTTTACTAATTGTGATTTTTTGTCAATTTGTCAATTATGTATATTGGCTATTTTTTACATTTTTTAAGATTATAAAGATACTTTTTTAGTGTATTTTGTATATTTTGTACACATTTTCATTATACATATGTCTAATTCTTATTCTTGTGATTATGCTTTTTTCGTCTATATTTTGTGAATTTTTCACAAAAAAATTAATGGTTTTTTATGTTAAATTACTGCTAATGTTTGCCATCATAATAAAAACATTAAACTCTCCATTTGTATGATCTACTTCCATTCTGCCATCATATTTTTCAACTACGGCACTAACCGAAGACAGACCTATTCCTGTATCTTTAAACTCCCGTTTTCTTGAATAATAACCCGAATGACCTTTCTTAATTTCACCATTGTACAAGTTCGAAACTAACATACATATATACTCATTACTTCTGTTTATTCTTAATTTTATTCTTTTATTTTCTTCTTTTTCGCTTGCTTCAATGGCATTTTCCAGAAGATTTCCTATTACAATACATAAGTCTGTATCACGTATCTTTAATTCTTCCGGTAATGCCACATTTAACTGTACCTCTATTCCATTATCTTTTGCCAGCAAAATATAATGATTCAAAATTGCATCAACTGTACTGTTGTTACAATAAACCATTGGCTCTTTTGTAGAATAAATCTTATTATATTCTTCCAAATATTCTATTAACTGCTCTATTTTATTTTCCTTTGCTAACTGATAAACAACATTAATATGATGATGTATGTCATGTCTGCTTTTTCTGGTTTTTTCTATTTTTTCAGTAATCATATTGTACTGCTCGGATTTCATGTCAATAAGCATTTTGCTTCTCTTAGCCTTCTCCTCTGCTCTGACAAATTTTTCCTCCGTATTCATATTGGAAAACTGCATTACACTAACAATTACAACACCTATACTTAATGTAAATCTTGCAATTACCTGATTTAAACGCATATATGTAATTTCGAAGTTGTTTTCACAATATGCCAAACTTACTATAGAGAAAATTATTGGAATAATCCAGGCCTGCCTCCACTGTCTTCTATTATCAGTTTTTACAACAGGAACTATATATTTCTTCCATAACATGTACATAAAAGGAAAACATATTGCTGATATTATAATTCTTAAAACTGCCGTATCCAAATAAGTCGCCGACTGCCTTATGGTTATATAATTATTAATATGACTTGCCCAAACCAATATAACAACACTTATGGGCAATAATAATCCATACACAAACAATGACTTTTCTATATAATCATCCACTAAAAAAATAACCAACGTCAAAACCACAAATATTTGGACCACTCGATAGGAAAACATAACATCCAAATTGTAAAACTCTGCCGTGGTTATCTTTTTAAATATTAACAAATATATTGTTAGTGCAATATAATTTAAAACTCCTGTTGTTATTACAGAAAATCTTAATCTGCCTTTAAATGGCATATATAAAAGAAATATCCATGGGAATACATCTAAAAAAACATTTGTAATTAACCAAAAACCGCTCATACTTCCCCCCTACTACTTTATGACTGTAATTTTGACTCTATTTCATCGCTCATTTCCAAGACTCATTCCATCAAAATAGGATTAAACTGTCCACACTGTCCTGTTTTAATCATTTCAACAGCTTTCTTGTGACTTATTGCTTCATTATAAATGTCTGCTAATATAGTCAATGACTCCAAGCTCATAAGCTTTTCTAATAAATGATGCTGACTTTTCATCAGAAATCATTATTACAGGAACATTTTCTGAGAGACTTTTCTGCTTCATATAAGTCAAAACTTCAAATCCGCTCATTCCACACATTTTTAGGTCAAGAAGTACCAATGCAATGTCTTCTCCATATTTGTTCAACATATCTATTCCCTGTTCGGCATTTGACCCATTAAGCATATCAAACTCTCCGCCTAACATTTCTGTCAATTCATCACAATCACTTTCTGAATCGTCAATTATAAGTATTTTAAATCTGTTAACATCACTAACATTATTGCCAATTACGTTCTTTTCATTTTCAGTTACAACCATATTCTTTTTAATCTTAGCCTTATACATTAACTTATCAGCCTTTTCAACGGCTTTCTCTATAGGCTGTCCACCTGAAATTACTCCACCTATACTTACTGACAATTTAAGTTTAGGATATCCCGGAACCTTGGTATTATCTATTGTCTCTCTTATGTGTTTTATTTTCTTAACAAAAGTATTTTCTTCAATTCCCGGCATAACAATAAGAAATTCATCACCACCATATCTTATTATTAAGTCTGTCTTTCTTATTTCCTTCTTTATTACACTTACAACTGTTTCCAGTGCAACATCCCCTGCCATATGCCCAAATGTATCATTATATAATTTGAAATCGTCAAGGTCTAACATGGCAATTCCTGAAACTCTTGTTTTCATCTTAATATTCTCTTCGTAATATTTTCTGTTATATGCACCTGTCAGAACATCAATATAAATCTCTTCATCTATTCCTGCTATCTTTTTATTATTTCCTTACGTCCGTCCTGATCTATTAAAACATCGCTGTCTAAGCAATTAATCATCTCCATAATATGAGGCACATTATCTATTTCAATATATTTTGATATCACCTGATACATATCAGAATTAATAAATTCAATCTTAGTTCTCTGCTTCTTATCAGCTAATACTCTTGCTGAAATACAATTTTCACAGCGTTTATCTCTGTTCCAAAATGAATAGCATTGGCATGGATTGTCCGGAATTTTTTTCTTTCTTAATGAATTAGCTTTCTCAAATCCTTCAACATCCAATATTCTTACAATTGAAAAAACTTTTTCAAGCTGCTCCATCATTTCTTTTGTCTCCTGCTTAGTCATACTTTCGTCCATTCCCATGTTTTTCCTCTTTCCTATTTATATTTATAGATTTAGTCTAAAAGTATATAATAAAAAAATAGAGCTAATCATATTTTAGCATTCATACTCCGTATTTCTAAAACATTAACTAGCTCTATTATAATAAATTGCACTATAATTTTAAATAGTTTTATATAATCTTTCCATTCTTTATTATGTGTTTAATTTCTAAATTTTTATCCAGCAATACTAAATTTGCGATTTTTCCCGGCTCTATGCTCCCAAATCTGTCATATATACCTATGGCTTTTGCCGGATTAACCGCTGCACACTTTATTGCACTTTCCAACGGAATATTCATTTTTTTAACCGCTGTTCTTACACAATTCATAAGATTAGTAACTGAACCTGCTATATTTCCTTCCTTTGTAAGTGTTGCCACATTTCCCTTCACTGTAACATCCAATCCTCCAAGTGTATATTGACCATCATCTAATCCACAAGCCATCATACTGTCACTTATCATTATGATTCTGTCATCTCCAAACATTTTAAATGTTGTTCTAACCGTTGAAGGATGGCTATGTACACCATCCACAATCAATTCCACTGTCACATCCTCATTGTCACATGCTGCTCCTATAACTCCCGGACTTCTATGGTAGAAATCATTCATTCCATTATATAAATGTGTTACATGTTTTGCTCCATTATCAAAAGCAAGCTTTGCCTCATCATAATCTGCCGCCGTATGTGCTACTGAAACTCTAACATCATCTTTAATAGCCTTTATGCATTCAATTGCCCCATCTGTTTCAGGTGCAATATCTACTAATTTAATAAGTCCTCCTGCTGCTTCCTGCAATCTGTAAAACATATCTGCATCAGGTTTATGAATAAATTTCGGATTTTGTGCTCCCTTCTTTTCCATTGAAATAAAAGGGCCTTCCATGTTTATTCCAACAAGTTCTGCTCCTTCTTTTCCATCATACTCTCTTGCTGTCTTATAAATTTCACTTAATTTTTCTTCCGAAAAAGTCATTGAGGCAGGACAAATGGTTGTAATGCCGTTTTTCAATTCATATTCAGCCATTTTTGAAATAGCCTCCTTTGTTCCATCGCAAAAATCGTATCCTACACATGCATGAAAATGAATATCTGTAAGACCCGGTATTACATATAAACCTGTTGCATCAATTATCTCTCCTTCACCTGTCTTAGATATTTTTTCATCTTCAACATATACTTCTTTTTCTTCAAATCTACCCTCTGCATTAAATACTAATCCATTTTTTATAATCATCTTTAATACCTCTTAATTTCTTTCACTCTTTTGTAATTTTCTTTGATATAATTACAACTTATTATAGGATTCCTGCCAAAGCCTCTTTATCTCCCACTAACGTTACATCATTGTGAAGTTGTAATACTGATGCGGGAACTTCCGGTGTTACAGGTCCCAAAAAGGCTTTCTTCACTATATCTGCCTTATCTTTTCCCGATACAACTATTATAATTTTTTTTGCCTGCATAATAGATTTTATTCCCATTGTATATGCCTGTTTTGGCACATCTTCCTCTCTTTCAAAAAATCTCTTATTTGCTTCAATTGTGCTCTTCGTTAAGTCAACACAATGCGTTTCCTTTTCAAAAGCCTCTCCCGGTTCATTAAATCCAATATGTCCGTTATGACCAAGTCCTAATAACTGCATATCAATTCCACCAAACTTTTCTATTATGTCGTTATACTCCTGACACGCCTTTTTTGAATCAGGTTCCAATCCATTTGGAACATAGGTATTTTCTTTCTTAATATTTATTCTGTCAAATAAATGTTTGTTCATAAAATATCTGTAACTTTGGTCATTATCTCCTGATAATCCTTTGTATTCATCCAAATTAATTGATACAACACTTGAAAAATCCAAATCACCTTTTTCATACCATTTTACAAGCTGATCATAAATTCCAATTGGAGTGGAGCCTGTAGCAAGTCCCATAACACTATCCGGCTTTAAAATAATCTGAGCTGAAATGATATTTGCTGCTTTTCTGCTCATTCCCTTATAATCCTCACCTACATAAATTCTCATAACTGATTCCTCCTAATATATTTTTTTTATTCTATTTTGTTCCGTTTTCTTCGCTGAACAAATCTGTAACAGACAAATTTCTTGCCATTAAAGTTTCACTAATATATCTCTGGTTCCAAAGGTCATCTTTTTTATATCCTGACGCATCTATATAAACCTGTTTTCCTGCAAAGTCTACCTTAACCAAAGTATAACTTCCTGAATATTTCC
>OLPW01004236.1_pt1 | contig 10339 bp, 1 predicted proteins | sample 1672161 | NCBI WGS metagenome assembly OLPW01 (sample SAMEA3136654, study PRJEB25190) | human gut metagenome
TTTTTTACTCATTTTTCAATCTTCCTTTCTTTTTGTTATTTTTTCTATTAATGAATAAATTATGTTAACTACTTTATCTGTTATGAATGTAAACTTGTTACTTACTGCATTTACAACAGAAAATAATCCATCTAAAGCAGTAACTTTCTCAGTAATATTATCAACAACTTTATCTATTTTATGTATTGTTATTGTTAACTTTATAGTTAATACTATTAATGCCACTAGTAAAATAGCACCTAATATATACAAAATTACTGGTAAAACTTCACTTGCAGTCACTATTATTCATCCCCTTCGTACATTGAATCTATTAAATTAAAGATATCATTATCTTCATCAGCACTTATATCTTTACCACCATTAAGTGCTTCATCTATGGTCTTTTCTTCTGGTGATACTTTTTCAAATTCTTTTGTATCCTCTAATTCTTTTTTTACAGTTACTCTAGTCGTTCTTTTTGGTGGTTCTTCTTTTACTTCTATTTTCTCAGCAGTGCTTTCAGTGCCATTGTGATTTACTATTTTTACATCAGTATCATTCGCTTCAACTTCTTTAGCATTAATTACTACACTTGGTTTTTCTTCCTTTTTTGGTATTTCATAGTCCACACCGAAATCAAAATAATTATCTTCTGCCTCCTCTAGTGTTACATCTTTTACATCATCTTTTGTCATGTCGGATAAAAGATTGTCATCATCACTAAGTAACTTTTTGTCAGCATTTTTGGTTATTTTTACTTCCTTATATAATTCACAATTTTCACATAAATTGTTTCTTATATCATCTGTTAAATTAGAAAAATCTCTAGTAGATGATGAATTTTCATATAAATCATTTAACGTATTTATACTAAGTATTGCTATTCCTATATCATTTACAACATCTATTGCTCTTGCTGCATATGAACCAGGTACTGCTGGTATAAATACTGATGCCATATCCCATAATAAAAAGCCTAAATTACCCCAACTTGGATTTGCTACCATGTTTCCTATACTAAATAGTGTACTTCCTATATCCGCTAATGTTTCTACTGCATGTCCATTTGGATCTATATATTTTAATGGATTATTATGTGTATATGTATATAGATTTTGTGTTAATGGCTCTTCTATATCTCCTCTTACTGTATCTTCTGATATAAACCTTTGTATTGCTGGATTGTAATATCTGCTTTGTAAATAGTAGTTTTCTGTTTCTTTGTCATAATAATAACCTGCATATCTATATGGATTTTCTACTCCTTCTTTTTCTTCTGTTATATTTCCATATTCATCATATTTATATGTATTTACTTTTGTATTATTTTCATCTACTAAGCTTGTTACATCTCCATGTCCATTATATAGATAGTAATAGTTATTTTCATTTTGTTTTCTTGATACTAGTTCTAATCCATATGTATTTACTGCTTTTTCTTCGTTTTCATTTCCTAACTCTAGTATTACCCTTGTTCCATCATATACATACTTTGTTGTTTCACTTGTATTTTTCTCTGTTCTTTTTCCTGTTTCATCATATCTATAACTTGCTATTTCGTTTCCATTTTTCTTTACTTTTTCTAGTTCATTCTTCTCATTGTATATATTTTTTAATACTTCTTCTCCTGTTGTACTTGTTATTTGGTTTCCATTTGCATCATATGTATATGTTGTTTCTGCTAATATTTCTAGATTTTTCTGACTTACTGTTCTTGTTAGCTGATTTTTTGCATTGTAAGTATATGCTATTACTGTTCCATCTGCTTGTGTTTTTGATGTTATATTATTTGCATAATCATATGTATATTTCTCTACTCCATTTACTTTTTTTATTCTATCTAGTACATCATATTCATATATATCATTATCATCTTTAGTTTTATTGTTGTTATTATCATACTCATAGTTGTGGCTCTCTATTATATTATCACTACTATCCTTTATAGTCAAGTTCTTTATTTCTTTATCTTTATAATATTCATATTCTGTTATGTTATTTTGTCCTATCTTTTTATTTAGACTTCCATTTGCATTATATACATATTCTGTTATTTCTTCTCCTGCTATTACTTTCTTTAGTCTTCCTACATTATCATATTCTTCTTGTTTTACATTTCCTTTTTCATCAGTTATCTTTATTTTATTTTGACTATCTAAATATTCATAACTTACAACATGTCCATTTTGATTATCTGTTAATATTCTATTTAAACTATCAAAAGTTTTTGTATTTGTACCTGATTGCAATATATTATCATTATCATCATATTCATATATTGTTTGTTTATCATTTACACTTTCTTTTATTAGCCTTCCATATACATCGTATTCATATGTAAATACATCTCCATTATTTGTTGTATAACTTATTAAATTTCCATTTTTACTATATGTTTTTGTTTCTTCATTACCTAATTGATCTATTTTCTTTATTTCATTTGATCTTTTATCATATTCATAAGTTATAACATTCCCTTTGGGATCTGTTTGAGTTAAGATATTTCCAGCATTATCATATGTATATGTTGTTGCTTTGTTTAATGCATTTACAACTTTTAGTAAATTTCCTTTATTATCATATTGATATGTAGTAATATTTCCTTTCCTATCTGTATATTTTACTTTATTGTCATTGCTATCATATTCATAACTTTCAGTATGTCCTTCTTCATCTGTTTTTGTTAGAATATTATCATTATTGTCATAAGTATATACAATCTCATTATTATTTGCATCAATTGATCTAGTCTGTCTTCCATAAATGTCATATTCTAATTTTTCTATAACATTTGAATATGCATCCTTACTTTCAATTAATCTATCTAAAGAATCATATATATATGTTGTTTCATTTCCTAAATAATCTGTAACTTTAGTATTATTTCCATTTTTATCATATTCATATGTTGTACTTTGATTTAATGCATTTGTTTCTTTTATTTTATTACCGTTTGCATCATATTCATATGTAGTTATATTTCCATTTCCATCTACTTCTTTTGTTTTATTTGATAAGTTGTCATATTCATATGATAAAATTATACTATCATTTTCATCTTGTTTCTTTCTTGTTTCCTTTGTAGTATTTCCAAGAATATCATACTCATATAATAATTCTAAATTACAATTATCTATTTTTCTTGCAATATCTTTTAAACTATTATATTGTATATTAATTACATATTCTGTATCTACTTCTTCTGATTGTACTAAGTTTCCATTTATATCATACGTATTTATTATTTCATTTTGTAATTCATCTTTTTCTGTTATCTTATTATTAAGTAAATCATATGTATATTCCTCTTGTGTAACATCATCAATATTTACTTTTAATAAGTTATTTCTTTCATCATATATTTTTGTTGTCACACTATTATTTCTAGCAGTTTCTTTTACAACATTTAGATTTACATCATATTCATAAGTAGTAGTATTTAAATTAGCATCTTTTTTACTTGTGCATTTACCAGATTTATTATATGTATACTCTAATACCTTATCCCCTGTTGTTTCCTTTAATAGGTTATCTAAATTGTCATACTCATATGATGTTGTAATTGTATTTATAGTTTCACCTACTAAGTAATTTATTTTTTTTGTTATAGGTTGGTTATATAAATTATATACATACTCAGTATTAGATTTATTATTTGGTAATGTTTCTCTTGTAACATTACCTGCTAAATCATACTCATATGTAGTTATAACTTGATTTGGTTTTTGTTCTTTTATCATATTATTTTGTGCGTTATATACATATGTTGTAGTATTTCCATTTGCATCTTTTAAAGATGTAATATTTCCCTGTGAGTCATATGTTTTTTCTTCAGATATTGTAATATCTGATTTTTTAACTTCTTTTTTTATCTCTTTATTAAGTTTGTTATATGTGTAATTTATAACTGTAGTATCAGGTAATGTTTCTTTTATTTTGTTATTTAAATTATCATATTCGTAAATAGTTTGTAATACTGCTAATTCAGTATTTGTTAAACTATTACCATATAGGCTAGATTTTTCAATGTACTCTTTTTGTGATGTTACTTTTCCAGCGTAATTATATGTATATTCGGTTGTCTTATACTTTCCATCAGATATTTTTACTTCTTCTTTTATCTTGTTATTTTCACTATCATAAGTATATTTGAATTCTTGTGAAGAAGAATTTGTTTTTAGAATAAGGTTGTTATTATCGTCATAAGAATATTCTGTAATAATATAATTTGTTGCTTCACCATTAAGATTTACCTTTTCTTTTCCAACTTTTTCTTTTATTACATTTCCAACTGCATCATACTCATATATAGTTAATTTATATTTATTCTCTTCAATTTCCTCATACTTTTTAGTAACTCTATTTAAATTATCATAAATATATGTTATATTTTTTCCTATCTCATTAGTTTCACTAATTAATCTACCAGCATTGTCAAATTCGTATGTATACGCTGCATCTTGTTTTTTATTTTGAGTTACATTTCCTCTAAAGTCTTTTATTTCAACATATGTTGTATAATTTGTATCATCTTGGTATTTTTTAGTAGTTGTCGTTGTATTACCTTCAGAATAACTATAACTTATTTCTTCTAATACATTTGAAATATTATTTTGTTCTAAAGTTTTCTTTGTCATATTATTTAAAACATCATATTCATAAATATAACTTGCATTATTTGCTCTATTTTCTTTTATTTTATTTCCATAAATATCATACTCATATGTTGTTACATAACCTTCTTCATCTATAACTTTTACTAAATTTTGAGCATTATCATATTCATAAGTCTTGAAATTAGCATTTCCGTTAGTTGTCTTAGTTATATTATTTTTGTAATTATATTCATTTAACGTTTGTATTCCATTTTCTGTGACTTTGGTATTATTACCAGAATTATCATATTCATATGTTGTTACAGTTCCTTTTGGAGATGTTTTTGATAATATCCAACCAATATTGTTATATACATAATTTGTACTATTTCCTAAAGCATCTGTTTCCTTAGATATGTTTCCATATTGGTCATACTCATAGCTTATAACTTTTCCTTTTTGATTAGTCTTGCTTTTTACTAGTCCTTTTATGCCTGCTTCATAATACTCATAATTTATCTTGTTACCATCCATATATTTTTCTTTTAATAATGTAATACCATCATCTGCATATGTATATTCTATATAATTACCATTTTCATCTGTCTTCTTAGTTACATTATTTTTATCGTTATATGTATAGGTTTTAGTTTTTCCGTTTATTTTTTCAGTTAAAACATTTCCAGTTGAATCGTATGTATACTCTGTCAACTTACCAGTATAATCAGTCTTACTTAATACTTCACCATATTTATTTAGACCATTTTCTAAATTATATGAAACTGTAGTTACTTTTCCGTCTGGTTCTTCTTGTTTTGTTATATATCCCCTAGTATCAAAATATTGTTTCTTTACCCTGTTATTTTGATCTGTTATAGTAGTAGTTCTTTCATTTTGATTATATACATAAGTATCAATCTTACCGTTTGCATCTTTTACTGTTTTTATTTTTCCTAAATCATCATTATTATTTGTATAATATGTTAATTCTTCTACTATAACCTCTTCATTATTATCATTTATTTCTGTAATTTTAGATAATAACCCTTGCTCATTATATTCATAATTTACATTCTTTCCATTTACACCACATACTTGTACTAACATTCCATTTGCATCATATATATATGTTGTAGTTCTACCAAGTGGATCTGTTATTTTACTAATTTTATCATTAGTGTAGTTTATAGTATATTCTCTAGAAGCATAATCTATTATACTATTAATATGGCCACTTGCTCCCACATTTATTGTAGTTACATTTCCATATTTATCTATAACTAAGTTTAAATTTCCATTTATATCATATTTATATTTAGAACCTGTTTTTGTTTCTAATGTATAAATCTCATCTGAATAACTTAATTTATTTCTTGTATTAGTTCCAATATAACTTCCATCTGATTGTTTTTCAAATATATTTGCACTTCCATTTGGCAAATATACATATTTTATATTAGGGTTATACACATGATCCACAATTTTAGATTTTAATCCAAAAGACCAACCTTTTCCAAAATCACCAATTTCAGTATCTTTAGAGTTATATGTTCTATCTAATGATAAATCCAAATTTGGAATTACAACTTCAAAATCACTATATGTTTTTGAATAGTTTCCTGTATAACCATTAATACCTGCTTGTCCAAAATGTTCACGTGCAATTTCTTTTCTCTCAGGTAAGAATTCTCTATAATCTAAATCTGTTTTTACAAATTCAGTATTAAATGGTACACTATATGAAGTAGTTGGTACTGATGGTCCACTTCCAACAGTTACACCATTTTCTACTCTAGTAGGCCCATCTGTTGTTCCCCAATAATTATATGTCAAATCTATTTTTTTACCAGAAGAATTTATACTCCCTTCTATATAATTATACTTAATTACATTTTCTTTAGCATTCGACATTATATATATAGCTGTTTTGGTTTTGGAACTTGTTTTTATATTTGTATTTAGTAAATATAGATTTCCAGAATTCCTTATAGAGCCATATGTGTCACTTGAATTATTAAAGTTAATTATAGTATTATTTGATAACAAAGTTCCTGAATTAGATATTTCTATATAGTTATTATTTGACTTTTCACTACTAGATGAATCCAAAATAACTGGTTCTTCTATAGTCCCATTACATACTAAAATTCCTTTAACTTTTAACTTTGTATTTAAAGATAATCTACAAGTAGTACCTTTATCTATATTCAATATGTTGTTATTTGGTATAGTAGCATTAACCATTACATATTCGTTATTATTGGTTAAATTTATATTTCCAATATTACCTTCTAAGCAAATAGCATTATATTTTGAATTTGTGATATTAATATTGTCAGTTATATTTTTAAATACGTCTGGGGTAGCATTTGTTGAATTTACAATTAAAGAATAATGATTACCATTTACCTGATTTTTTCTTATTTCAGTTTCAGTATATAAACTTGGAGTATATATAAATTTTCCATCTTTTATATTATTATTTAATATTGTTATATTTTTTAGCGTATTATCTGTACCAGATCTTACTTCTAGATTTCCTGTTATTTCATTATTTCGTACATTTACTTTCTCGTATGCTGTTATAGTTACATTTTTTCCTACTTTTGAATTTTGTATATCTACTTTTTCACCTAGCGAAACAATTCCACTTTTACAATCAATCATTTCAACTTTATTTAATATACATTCTCCTAAATTATATATATTCCCATTATTATATATATAACTACCACCGTTTTTTATTATTGCATTTTCTAATTTTAATTTTCCTGTACTCTCTACTCTTATACGTTTCCAGGTAGAATTACTTATTTCATTATCGTCTAATTTATCTTTTGCTGTTGTTATGATTATTTTTTCTTCTTCTGTTCCATTTACATTTAATTCTCCTTTTAATATTAAATAACTGTCTACTCCTATTCTTATTACACTTCCTGCCTCTACATTTACTTTTACTTTCTCTGGTATTTCTGTTGGAAATAAATATATTCTCTTTGGTAAATTATATGTTTTTTCATTATATGAAAATTTTTCCAAATAAATATCTGTCTTTATTTCTGAACCCACATTTGTATTATTTGATATACTATCTAATGCATTACTTGGGGCTAAACTCATATCTACTTTTATCGCGTATGAACTATTAGCATTATTTACTTCATTATTTTTAATCTCATCTATTACATTTTCATTTGGTGTATATGTAAATATTCCTTCTTTTATTTTATTACTTAATACTTTTACACTTTTTTGTGTATCATCTGTATTTGACCTTACCGTTACATCTCCTGTTATCTCATTATTCTGTACATTTACTTCTTCATATGCTGTTATTCCCATTCCATTTTCTATCTTTGAATTTAATACTTCTAATTTTCTTCCTCTTGAATTAATTCCTCCATTACAATTTATCATTTCTACATTATTTAATGTACATTCTCCTACATTGTATATGTTATTTCTTTCATTATACCCTTTCTTTATATTCTTTAATATTGTGTTATATAATTTTAACTTTCCTGTGCTCTCTATACTTATATATTTCCATGTAGAGCTACTTACTTCATTATCATCTAATTTATCTCCAGCTGATGTAATTATTACTTTTTCTTCTTCTGTTCCATTTACATTTAATTCTCCTTTTAATATTAAATAACTATCTAATGGTATTTTTATTACACTTCCTGCCTCTACATTTACTACAATATTTTCTGGAATTATATCAGTCCTAAAATAATATGTATCTTTAGGTAAAGTCGTATTCTCTGTAAATGAATTAATTACTTTTGCTGTAGAAACATTTGTAATATTTTGAGTTTCTACTACTTCGCCCTGTTCATTTAAAAATTCTACTTTAACATTGTATAAATTACCACTAGCTAAATTATCTATTGTATATTTAGAATCTGTTGTGTTAGTTAATAACTCATCATTTAAATAAATATTAAAACTAGATACTCCATCTGAAGCAGTTAGCCCAATAGTTACTTTATCTAATTCTTTATTTTGTATATTTGCCATATTTTCTGCTTGTTCTATAACCATATCATTTGAATTGCTAAATAATGGATAATTTATATAAAAGATAGCAAATACTGCTATAATAGCAAATGGTATAAATACTGCTTTACTTTTCCTATACATAAACACTCCCCTTTCTTAAATAATTATACATATTAAAAAATGAGTAATTTGTAATTTTTTGTCGAATGATTAAATTTTAAGTCGATTTTTATAAATTAATACAGCAAAAAAGAACCGAAGTTACTTTTCGGTTCTTTTTAATATTTATTTGTTATTTTACATCATGGAATGTTCTAGATATTATATCTAACTGATGTTTTTTAGATAATTTTACAAAATTAACTGCATATCCTGATACTCTAATTGTAAGTTGAGGATATTTTTCAGGATGATCCATCGCATCAAGTAAAACTTCTCTATCAAGCACATTAATATTAATATGATGTCCTGTCTTTTCAAAATATGAATCAAGTAATACTTTTAAAGTTTCAACTTTTTCATCCTCAGTCTTTCCAAGCACTGATGGAGTCATAGTAAATGTATATGATATTCCATCCTTGCTTTCCTCAAAATCAAGTTTTGCAACTGAATTTAATGCCGCAATTATACCTTGTTTTTCTCTATGATACATTGGATTTGCACCTGGAGCAAAAGGCTCACCTTTTTTTCTACCATCAGGTGTAGTACCTGTTTTTTCACCATATACAACATTTGAAGTTATTGTAAGTATTGACATTGTAGGTTCAGAATTTCTATATGTTTTTTGTTCACGTATTTTATTCATAAACATTGTTTGAATATCTATAGCAATCTTATCAACCCTATTGTCATCATTACCAAAACATGGGAAGTCTCCTTCAACATCAAAATCAACAATTATACCTCTTTCATCTTTTATTGGTTTTACTTTTGCATATTTTATTGCACTTAATGAATCAGCTACTACTGAAAGTCCAGCAATACCACATGCCATAGTTCTATGAATGTCTTTATCATGTAGAGCCATCTCAAGTCTTTCATATGCATATTTATCGTGCATATAATGTATAATATTTAATGCATCAACATAAACTTTTGCAACCCAATCAAAAATTTCCTCTAGTCTTTCCATAACATCATCATACTCTAAATACTCAGTTGTTATTTCTTTTAATACAGGTCCAACTTGAACTCCAGTTATTTCATCTTTACCAGAATTTAATGCATATAACAATGATTTAGCAAGATTACATCTAGCACCAAAAAATTGCATTTGTTTTCCTGTTCTCATTGGTGAGACACAACAAGCTATTGAATAGTCATCACCATAATATTGTCTCATTAAATCATCATTTTCATATTGTATTGAACTTGTTCTTATTGAAACTTTTGATGCAAATTTTTTAAATCCTTCAGGTAGTTTATTAGACCATAAAACAGTTAAATTTGGCTCTGGAGCTGGTCCTAAGTTAAATAACGTTTGTAAAATTCTAAATGAATTTTTAGTTACAAGTGTATCTCCATTATTATTCATACCACCAATTGATTCTGTAACCCAATTTGGATCTCCGGCAAATAAAGCACTATATTCTTTAGTTCTCATAAATCTTACTATTCTTAATTTAATAATTAGCTGATCCATAAGCTCTTGTGCTTCTTCCTCAGTTAATTTACCAGCTTCTATATCTCTTTGTATATAGATATCTAAAAAAGTAGATATTCTTCCTATACTCATAGCAGCACCATTTTGTTCTTTA
>OLPW01004239.1_pt1 | contig 10333 bp, 8 predicted proteins | sample 1672161 | NCBI WGS metagenome assembly OLPW01 (sample SAMEA3136654, study PRJEB25190) | human gut metagenome
TCTGCCGCACCTCGCTCGCCGTATCGGCACTTAGAATTATGCGGTATTGCCCTATGAAAAACAAAAAAGCTTTGGACGCAGGCTTGTGCGGAGCAAACTGTCCAGGGTGTATCCAAAAGACGCATATTTGCTGGTTCGAGCGCGAAAAGCCCGTTTGCCATTCTTTTGTCAGCGCCCTTGAAAGCCGTGCTTTTCTCCCTGCGCTGCCCGGACGCTGCTGCCGTTGAGAACCCCCGGCTAAGCCGGGGGCTTGAGGAAGCCCTAGAAGGGCATATTACAGACAACGCCCCTCAAGGGGCCTCGAACGGTTCGGCCAACTGCATTGCCGACTCGTGGCAGGCCCCTTAAGGGGCGTTTTACTTATGCCTTGGTATTCTTGCTACCCGTAAACGGGTCAATAAACTCTTTCAGGCTCATTTGATCCGCTATCTGATCTTCGTCAAGCTGATGCTTGATGTACTCCGCAATTTGCTTCTTATTTCACCCTACTGTGTCAACATAGTATAATGGCATCCAAGGAGGAGTAAAGCATGATGGTCGGCAAAGTGGTCAAATACAAGCTGAAAGGGGCTGTTGCACAAGCTCCAACAAAAAGACCAGAGCTATTTAGCCGAAAGGCTTTACAACTCTGGTCTTTTGCTTTAACGTTGGTAACTCTGAAAATGAGCTGAGGTCGGCACTTATTTATTTGTTAAGTTGGTCCAAAACTGGCTGCACAACGGCCATCTTTTCTTCAACCCAGGTGTTCCAGTTGTCTTCAAGCTCCCCGTCCTTGAGGATAAGTTTTGCATACTCATCGCCCAAATCCATTGTTGCCTGCGATTTTTCGCGTGAACTCAAAAACTCATATTCGTATTCTCTAGGCAGAAGCGTTGTTGTGTCACTTAATTCTTCGCGAAGTTTGTAGAAACCACGTACGGTATCCTGAATTTCATGACTGTAGTTAGGGCTTACCAGACTAAAGTCATCTGGTAAAATCAACCCGCCAAAAGAGGATTCCTTAGAAGGGTACTTACCGCCAAGCACACTTGTCGCACTTCCCTGGATGGAAGGATCAAGCAGAGAAACATAATTTCCATTTTCATCGAGCTTCCAATCGATTCCTTCAAAGCCCATATTCATGAAGTTCTGTCCTTCCTCTGTGCAGGTGTAGTCCAGAATATCCATTGCGCGTTCGAACTTTTCCTGGCTGATTGTCGGGCTGAACATAACTTGTCCCCAATAGTTGGAGTCTTCACGATAATGATACATACCATCATCGCCCACGAGCTGTGCGAGGTGGAGTACTTTGTCCGGATCCAGCCCCTGCTCAGCAAGACCATTTCGGATATAGGTAATCATGATTGCGTGACCGTCTTCCAGGGTCAGACCGGATGTTCCCTGAACGTAAAATTTCTGAGCACCCTGATAACGTGTATAGCTATAGAACTCAGAATCGAGAATACCTTCCTGGTAAAGATCCTGATACTTTTTCAATGCATCCAATGTGCGAGTGTCAGCAGGTGCCCACTGGAACTGGCCGTTTTCATCCTTGTAGTAACCATCTCCGATATTGCATGCTTCGGAGAATGTGGTTGTGGGATACAGCTTTACCATATCATAGGGCCGAATCCACCATGTTCAGAACTTCGGGAATGAGATTGGTCAGGCGGACATAGCGGCGGACGGATTCCCGACTCACGCCAGCGTCTTCGCCCACTTTCTCCGCAGCCAACTTCGACACAACTTGTGTAGAAGTTAAGTCAGTACGCTGGCCTTGGTGCTTGATGGCATCCATGGCCAAGGTGTTTGGCGATACCGTCTGCAAGGAATTGGACTTGCAGCGCCCGCGCAGTGATTTGCAGCGCGCAGAGGAACGCTGACCGCCATGCGCCCGAATAAGAATCGGCAGAACCTCTGGCTCTGGGCTGCCTTGCTGCTGCCGCTGCTCTGGCTGGCGGCAGGGCTGGCGCAAATCACCGAACAGGCGCACGGGCTGTCCGCCTTGGCGGCAGGGCTTACTGCGCTGTTGAACGACCCGCTGAACCTGCGTTGGTGCAGCAGCACCCCGAAATTTCTGCTGACGGTTTTGGTGCTGTACCCGCTGGGGGTGTATTGCTATCTGCTCGATCAGGCGGACCGCCGCCCCGGCGGGGAACACGGCTCTGCCCATTGGGGCAATGCCGGGGAATTGAACGAACGCTACCGCAACCGCAAGGACCCATGGCAGGAAATCATTCTTTCCCAGAATATCCGCCTCAGCAATGATTCCTACCAACACCAGCGGAATCTGCACGTTGTTGTGATCGGCGGTTCCGGCAGCGGTAAGACCCGCTTCTTTGTAAAACCGAATGCCCTGCAATGCAGCGGCTCCTACTTCTTTTTGGACCCCAAGGGGGAGCTGACATATTCCCTCGGCGGTGCTATGGAGAAAAACGGCGTCACCGTAACGGTCATTGACTTTGTGCATTTCCGCGGACATTACAATCCGGTAGCGTACCTGAAAACCGATGAGGACGCTATGAAACTTGCCTATGCGCTGGTGTTCAACACCAAAAAGAACCCGGCAGCCTCCGGCGGCGAAAACGAGTTCTGGGACAAGAGCGCTGTTATGTTTCTGGCATCGCTGATTTTGTATATCCTGTACGAATCCCCGCTGTATGAGCGCAACCTCAACACGATGATGGATATGATTCTGGAATGCAAGGTCAGTGAGGACGGCTACGACGAAAACCGTATGGATATTCTGTTCGGTGAACTGGAACAGCGCGACCCGCATCACCCGGCTGTGCTGCAATACCGTTCGTTCAAGCTCGGCAGCGCGAAAACCCTGTCCAGCATTATGGTCACGGCGGTATCCAATCTGCATATGCTGCAATCGGCGGCGTTTGCCGAGATGATTGCCACCGATGAAATGTTCCTGCCGAAGTTGGGCGTGGAGAAACGCGCCATCTTCTGCGTCATCCCCGACAATGACGATACCTTTAACTTTATGGTTTCGATTCTGTACACCCAACTGTTTGACCAGCTGTTTCGCCTTGCGGATTCCACGCCGGAATTCCACGGCACACTGCCGGTTCATGTACGCCTGATGATGGACGAGTTTGCCAATGTCGCCACGCCGGAGAACTTTGTAAAGATCCTTGCCGTTGCGCGCAGCCGCAACATAAGCTGCGATATCATTCTGCAAAATATTTCCCAGATCAAAAGCAAATACAAGGACGACTGGGAAACGATCATCGGCAACTGCGACAGTCTTGTTTACCTTGGCGGCAACGATTACAGCACCTTTGAGTACATTTCCAAGCTGCTGGGCAAGCAAACCATCCGCACCAAGGGGCAGAGCATCGGCAAGGGCAGCCACGGCTCGTCCAGCGACAGCTATCAGGTCACGGGGCGCGAGCTGATGACCCCGGACGAGGTGCGCCGCATGAAACGCAGCGACTGCCTTGTGATGATCAGCGGCGAGGCACCGGTGAGGGACAAGAAATACAACCTTTTTGACCACCCGAACCTGAAATACACACCCGACTACCGCAGCCCGCGGGGACTGCTGCATCGGTTTGCAACACCCATCCCCGCGCCGGAGGGCTACACGATGCCCCCGGATTATATGGCGCAAGCCGGCACCGTATCGCTCGCTTATGTGGCGGAGCTGACCTGCCCCGATATTACCGAAGATCTATATGATGAATTACAAGAATGGGAGGAATCTCTGTTATGAAAATCAAAAAACCTGTATCCGCACCGGAAACCCAGCGCAAAATCAAGCGTAGCTACCTGACGATTGCTACGGTTGCCGCTGCTGTCATTGTGATGGCTCTGCCTGTGTATGCGGACGACCCGCTGGCGACCATCAATGCACTGAGCGATTTTGTGTTCAGTGCCATTAAGGCGATTGGTGCCATTCTGCTGGGCTTCGGCATTGTGCAGATCGGTCTCGCCCTCAAAAGCCACGATGCCGGGCAGCGCGCGCAGGGCTTTATGACCTTCTTTGGTGGTGTCATCATCTACTTTGCCAAGGATATTCTGGATATGATTCTGTAAGAAGAAGCACTACGCTCATTATACTTGATTATTTTCCCGGAAAATGCTATATTATATTGAGCAAGATTCCAATACTTTCAATCAGTATAATGAGGTGATGAGTGTGGCATTGGTGACAAATGAGCAGGTAATTAAAGCCCTCCGAAATTACAATCCTTGGTGGAGAAATCCAAGCGCTGCGAAAGAAGAAGATCGACCACAGCATCGTGTTGCCTATCATGAAACACTGCGAATTATGCAGCATAAGACGATTCGGCGTTTTGCTGTTCTTTCCGGCGCACGTCGCGTAGGTAAAACGACCATTCTTTATCAAATCATCAATCACCTGATTGATAACGGTGTGAATCCGCGAAATATCTTTTATGCAACCTTTGATAACCCCGTACTGAAAATGGCGGGAGTTGATATGGTTTTATCTGCTTACGATTCCATGTACCCGGTAGAGGGTGTGCGCTATGTTTTCTTTGACGAAATTCAGTACACCGAAAATTGGGAACTCTGGATGAAAGTGATTTATGACAGTCGTAAAGACATTCGGCTGGCGGCCACAGGTTCGGCAAGCCCTATTATTGAGGATGCGTCAACCGATAGCGGAACAGGTCGTTGGACAGTCATTAAAATTCCCACGCTTTCCTTTTATGAATACTGCCAGCTTTTGCAGTTGGATGATATGCCGTTACTGCCGGACCACTTAAAAATCACAGATATACCTAAAATGGAAAATGCCGAGGTCGCGGATTTGATGGCGCGCTTTGAACCGTTAGTTAAGCATTTCAACCGCTATCTTACCATCGGCGGATTTCCGGAACTGGCGCTGTCCGATGATGATCTTTATGCGCAGCGTATGCTGCGTGAGGATGTTGTGGATAAGGTAATAAAGCGCGATGTGCTTACCTTGTTCAAAGTTCGCAGTCCACTGTTGATGGAAAAGCTATTCCTATACTTGTGCATGAATTCAACAGAAATCTTTAGTGCTACGACTGCGGCTAAAGAGTTAGATAATATATCCCCGAACACCATTGAATCCTATGTGGATGCCCTTGTAAAATCCAACTTGATTTATATGGCATATCCAATCGCTGTCGGAAGCAAGTCGGTTCTGAAAGGGCGGCCTAAGATTTATATAGCGGATGCCGCCATTCGCAATGCGGTTCTGATGGTAGACGACGTTCTGTCCGATGAGCGTGAGTTGGGGCTTTTAATTGAAACCACTGTATATAAGCATCTGGTATCGTTTTATCAAGGGACAGGCGCACAGCTTGGCTATTATCGAAAGGCAAAAGAAAATCAAAAAGAGGTCGATGCCGTAATTGAACTCCCGCAGCAAAAAATTCTGTGCGAAGTCAAATACAAAAACAATTCGCATATACCGCAGACGGATGGCATTGTAGAATTGTGCAATGATCCTAAAGCTGGCATTACAGATGCCTTTGTCATCACGAAGCAGCTGGAGGACTTTGGCGTGACGCGCCATGAAACTTCTCCTAAAATCTATCGAATTCCCGCTATTGCATTTTTGTACCTTATTGGCAAGGAAGAATCCGATGGAATGAGTGGCAGACTTTAAACCCTGCATTTTCCCATTGCACCCAACCGCATAATGTGTGATGGTGGAAAAAACACAGCGACCGTTTTGCTTTTCAGCAAGGCGGTCATTTCTTTTATCCGAAAGAAGGTGAAACCTTGAATCAAAACTGGATCGTAGAAAACCTGAACAATGCCTTTTCCACTTGGAACGGCAAACTGACAGAGCTTTGGGGGCTGGTGACAACCAGCCCTCAAACTTTTAAGGGCGGGGCGGTATGGGGTGTAATGCAAAGCCTGCACAATGCGATGATCGGCATCGGTTATGCGTTGATCGTGCTGTTCTTTGCCATATCGCTGTTCAAAAACACTGCCAACTTCCATGAACTCAAACGCCCGGAGGCTGCCGTGCATTACCTTATTCGCTTTGTGGCAGCCAAAACCTTGGTGGGATACGGCATGGACATCATGCTCAACATCTTTTCCATCTGCAATGGCGTGGTCAGTGATATGGCTGCCGGTATGGGCGGCATCTCACAGGCGATGGTCGCACTGCCCGGTGAGGTGCAGGCTGCCATTGAAAATGTCGGCTTCCTAGCCAGCATCCCTTTGTGGCTCGTCACGATTCTGGGCAGTCTGTTCATCACAGTGCTGTCGTTCGTGATGATCCTCACCGTGTACGGGCGGTTCTTTCGCCTGTATATGTACACGGCGCTGGCTCCCTTGCCGCTGGCGAGCTTTGCCGGGGAAAGCACACAGTCGGTCGGCATTTCCTTTATTAAGAGCTATGTCGGCGTCTGCTTGGAGGGTGCTGTCATCGTGCTGGCGTGTGTCATCTACGCCGCTTTTGTCAGCAGGCCCACAGTTTCAGGCGGCGAGGCCACCACAATAGTGTGGAGTTATCTGACCGAAATTATCTTCAATATGCTTGTGCTGGTCGGGCTGATCAAAGGCTCTGACCGCATAATCCACGAAATGATGGGGTTGTAAAAGTATGCAGATACCGATCAATAAAGACATCCGGCGCTACCAAGAAGAAATCTTTATGGGGCTGACCCTGCGCCAGTTACTTTGCTCCGGCATCGCCATTGGGTTGGCGGTGCTGATTTATTTATGGGCTAAACCGCTGTTGGGGCAGGAAACCGCCAGCTGGTTGTGTATCCTTGCCGCGGCACCCATTGCCGCCGCGGGATTTTTAAGCTATGACGGGCTGCCGTTTGAAAAGTTTGTTATCATCGTGTTGGAAAGCACGATTCTGTGCAGCGGTTGGCGGGTATGGAAAACCGAACTGCGCCCCAAACAAAAAGGAAAGGTGAAGAAGATTGCGTTTAAGTGAGTATGCGTCCACCCAAAGAACCTACGGCAGCCGCAAGGTGCCGCGCAGTGTGCAGCAGAGCATCCCCATCGACCGAATCTATGAGGACGGGACATGGCGCTGCGGCAATGTGTACAGCCAGATGTGGTCCATGCCGGACATCAACTTTACAATGAGCGATGAGGACAATAAAGCAAAAATCCTTAACCTGCTCGGCAAGGTGTATATGGGTGTGCCTTCTGACTGCTGGCTAAAAATCTGCATTGTGAGCCAGCGTATGGACGAGAAGTCCTTCCGCGAAAATGTTTTGCTGCACCGCAACCTTGACGGCTTGGATAAGTGGCGTGTAGAACGCAACCGCCGAATCCGACAATGCGTCCAAGACGCGGGCAATGTGGTGCAGCACAAGTATCTGATTCTATCCACCAACAAACAGAATGTCACCGATGCCCGCAGCCGTCTGCGGCAGGTGCAGGGCAACCTTCTGGCGGAGCTTTCCAATCTGGGCTGTACAATCAAACCTATGGCAAACAATGAACGATTGGAGGTGCTGCACAACTTTTTTCGCCGCGGCGAGGAAGGGCGCTTTCAGTTCAGCTTTGATGACTACGGAAACTTGGGCAACGATTTCCGCAACACGATTGCACCCGATGCGATGCGCTTTACAACCCAACACGCGGAAATAGACGACGGATTTGCCAAGGCGATGACGATTGCGCAGTATCCGCAGCAGCTGAGCGATAATTTTGTGGCGACGCTGCTCCAACAGGTGCCGTACATCGTTCTCAGCATTGATATTACACCGGTAGAAACCGAGGATGCAATGCGGGAAATCGAGGCATCCCAGATGAAAATCGACTCCGAAAAGTTCCGTGCCAACCGCCGCAATGTGGAAAATCTCGACTTTATGGCGACCATCTCTCCTCGCAACCAACAGCAGGAAAAGTACACAGCAGAGATCCGCAATGCCATCTGTGAGGGTGACCAACAGGTATTTATTATATTAACGAGATTATCGGGCAGGGACGCCACGATAACCAATCCTTCTTTGCCTTTACCGCCACCCCCAAGGGCAAAACGATTGAGAAGTTCGGCACCGAGATCGGCACCGGCATTTTGAGGTAATGCAGGGTGGGGTTCAGATTGATCCGTTACGTTTGCTGCCTTAAAAGAAGAAAGTCCTGATGCCGAAATTCGGCATCAGGACTCTTTACTGTTGCGTTTTACTTTCTGTAAACCACCGCTTCAAACGGTCGCAGACTTCCGGGGTTGCTGGCGGTGTTGTAGTTGCTGATAAGCAGCTCGGTGTTCTGCCAATCGTTCAGCAATGGGCAGGGTACGTCATGGTCGGTAAAGTTGCAAACCACGAGTATCTGCTCGTCGTTCAATGTGCGGGTGTAGGCGTAAATCTCTTCATCGTCGGGCAGCAGCAGGGCGTAGTGACCGTAGACGAAGGTCTTGTCCGACTTTCGCAGCGCCAGCAGGCGGCGGTAGAAGCTGTACACCGAGTCAGGGTCGCCCACTTGTTTGGCGGCGTTGATCTGTGGGTAGTTGGGGTTCAGCGGTATCCACGGTGTGCCGGTGGTAAAGCCTGCATTGGCGGTATCATCCCAGTGCATGGGGGTGCGGGTGTGCTCGCGGCTGATGTAGTTGGCCGCCTTCATGAAATCCGCTACGCTCTCGCCGCAGCGCTGGGTCTTTTCAAAGTAGGCATTGCGAGTCATAACATCGTTAATGGGGTCGATGCTGTCGAAATGCTTGTTCGTCATGCCCAGTTCCTCGCCCTGATAAATATAGGGTGTGCCGCGCATACAATGAATCGCCGTGGCCAGCATTTCGGCGCTTTCTCTCCAATAGGTCGTGTCGCTGCCGAACCGGCTGACAGCACGCGGTTGGTCGTGATTGCACCAAAACAAAGCGTTCCAGCCGCCGTGTTCCTGCATTCCCTCCTGCCAGGTCTGGAACAAACGCTTCAGCGCCCCATGGTCGGGGGGCATCAGCTCCCATTTTTGCCCGTTTTTATAGTCCACTTTCAGGTGATGGAAGTTGAAGCACATCGTCAGTTCATGGTTTTTCTCTGATGTGTACCCGATGCAGTTTTCCAGCGTAGTGGAGGACATCTCCCCGACAGTCATCATACCGTCAATACCGCCTGCGGCCACCAGTTCTTTCAGATACTTACCGACATTGCAGCCATCCGTATAGAAGCGACGGCCATCGCCCTCCAAGTCGTCTTCGTACAGTTCCGGTTTGGAGATAAGATTGACTACATCAAAGCGGAAGCCCTTGATTCCCTTCGCTTTCCAAAAGCGCAGGATGTCGGCCATTTCGGCACGCACAGCAGGATTCTCCCAGTTCAAATCAGCCTGCATGACATCAAACAAATGCAGATACCATTTACCCAACTGCGGCACATACTCCCACGCGGAGCCTCCGAATTTGGACACCCAGTTTGTGGGGCAGCGGTCGGGAGAGCCGTCCTTGAAAATGTAGTAGTCCTGGTATTTTTTATCGCCTGCCAATGCTTTTTGAAACCACTCATGCTCGGTGGAGGTGTGGTTGAACACCATATCCAGCATCAGGCCGATACCGCGCTTGTCGGCTTCCCGAATCAATTCGTCCAAATCATCCATCGTGCCGTAGCGGGGATCCACCGCGCGGTAGTTGGCCACATCGTAGCCGTTGTCCCGCTGGGGTGAAGGGAAAAACGGTGTCAGCCATAGGTAATCCACACCCAAATCCGCCAAATAGTCCAGCTTTTGGGTGACGCCTTTCAAATCGCCAAAGCCATCCCCGTTGGAATCATTAAAGGATTTCGGGTAAATTTGGTAGACAACCTTGTCCTTGAAATTGTACATTGCAAACCCCACTTACATTCAGAACCGAATCAGGCAACGCCTTTTTTCTTGCCGATGGCAACCGTCAGCACAAAGGGGACGACAATAGCAATCAACATGCACAGCGCAAAGCTGAGCATATAGGTCGGCTGGATAGACAGAATACCGGGGATACCGCCGACGCCGATTGCGTTGGCCGTGGTGGAGGTTGCCACACAGACCACTGCGGCGGTTGCGGAACCAATCATGCCGCAGATAAAGGGGAAATGATATTTCAGGTTGACGCCGAACATGGCAGGCTCTGTGACACCCAGATAGCAAGAGATGCAGGCGGGAACATTGACTTCCTGTGCGGCGGCATTTTTGCGCTGGAGATAAATCATACCGAGAACGGCAGAACCCTGTGCAATGTTGGACAGTGCAATCATCGGCCACAGCATGGTGCCGCCAAAGTCGGCAATCAGCTGCATGTCAATTGCGTTGGACATGTGGTGCAGGCCAGTGATGACCAGCGGGGCATACACGAAGCCGAAGATGGCACCGAACACAACGCGGAAAGAGCCGGAGATACCTGCATAAACCACCTCGGAGATGACAGAACCGATTTTCCAGCCGATGGGGCCGAGAACCG
>OLPW01004241.1_pt1 | contig 10331 bp, 6 predicted proteins | sample 1672161 | NCBI WGS metagenome assembly OLPW01 (sample SAMEA3136654, study PRJEB25190) | human gut metagenome
GTGCTTCATACTCTCCGATCTCCGGAATCGGAAGCTTTTCTTCCAGGTACAGTTTATTGTCTTCTGTTACCACTAAACCTTTCATAACTGATCTCCTTTTTACTATTTAATGCCGGTTGCAGCTACAGACTGCATAAAATATTTCTGGAATGCAAAAAACAGAATCAGAACAGGAATCATTCCAATCACGATAACACCCATGATCAGATTCCATGTCGGCTGTTTGATTACAGATGCGCCACAGATTGAACTTATTCCCAATGTTACTGTCCATTTGCCTTCACTTCTGACGGATAACAACATCCAGATCAGATTATTCCACGCAGAAATAAATGTATAAATTCCTAATGTTGTCATACTTGATTTCGTATTTGGCAGTAAGATCTTCCAGAATATCTGGAAATGATTTGCTCCATCAATTTTTGCTGCTTCAATTAATTCTCCCGGAACTGCCTGCAAACCTGCAATATAGATAATCATCATATATCCTATCTGTTGCCAGCACATAAGAATAATTAATCCCCAGAAGCCATATCTTGTTTCCATAAGAATTGAAGTATTAATTTTTCCTAAAACGCCATTGAAAATCATACTCCAAATATAACCAAGAACAATACCACCTATAAGGTTAGGCATAAAAAATGCTGTTCTGAATAAGTTTGCTCCCTTAATCCCCAATGTTAATAAATATGCTATTAAGAAAGCTAACACATTTATTATAAATAGGGATACTATTGCATACAAAGCTGTATACCAAAATGCATGTATAAATGACTCATCATTAAATGCATCCATATAATTTCTAAAACCTACAAAAGAAGCATCACCTATTGTAACAAATTTACAAAATGATAAATAAATACCTCTCAAGAAAGGATATATAAATCCAATGCAAAATGCTAAAAATGTAGGTGCTAAAAATAGAAGAAAGCATCTTTGAATAGGTTTGCGAAGAAGTTTAGAATTTACAGATGTTCCACCATTATGTTTTTTCTTTTTTCCTTTCACTTCAATCTCCTCCTAATTCTTATTCAAAATAGAATTTTCAAAATTTTTCTATTTTTTAATAAAGGGGCAGGCACTGCCTGCCCCACAATGTGTTAATAATTTAATTATGATTTTATATTTATCAATCTAAAACCTTATTACTTGTTAGCTGCTTTGTACTGAGTAGCCCAGCCCTGAACGAATGCTGTCTTAACATCATCCCATGATCCGCCTGCATCATATTTGTTCATTGCTGCTACAAGACTTGCTCTCCATTCATCTACGTTAGGTGTGTAGTTAAATGACCAGTCAACATTGTAATTTCCTGCTTCAAGTAAATCGTTAGCATTCTTTAAGAATACGTTACCGCTGTCTGCTGCCTTCTTATAAGGGATTGCACCAAACTGTTCTGCCATAACTTTTGTTCCTTCTTTTGATGTTACTAACCATTTCATAAATTCAAGTGTTGCCTTCTGATCTGCTTTTGAAGCCTTAGCATTAACTGCCCAACAGTTTTCTGTTCCTGAACAAAGACCTGCTTTTTCTTCACCTTCAACTCCACAGTAAATTGGAATCATCTGCATATCATCGTCTGAAATTGACTTTTTCAAAGCATCATATTCCCATGTACCATTCTGGTAGAATACTGCTTCGCCCTTCTTGAATTCGGCTTCAGCATCGTAACCACCTGTTGCCAAAGTTTTCTTGTCGTATTTGCTGTTGTTGATATATAAATCCCAAACATTTTTGAAGTTATCTAAGTATGTTCCCTTAATTTCTGCAGGAGCTTCTTTCCATCCGTCATCTCTTCCTTCATAGAATAAAGGCATATTAGCTAAATGTCCTGTGAATCTCCAAGATGAAGCGTCATCCATACCTGATGATGTAAATGCATCAAATCCAAGCTTGTCTGCTCTCTTGTGGATATCTTCTGCAACTGACTTTAATGAAGCGAAATCCTTAATGTCTGTAATTTCATATCCTGCTTTCTTAAGTAATTTCTTATTTACAATAATTCCGTAACTTTCATAACAATAACCCATTGAAGCAACCTTGCCGTTTTCATCTTTTAAGTTAAATGCATCTGTACTTAATTCTTTGTAAACATCTGTATCTTTAAGATCGATGCAATAATCATCCCAAGTCTTAACTGCTGCCTGGTTACCAACAACAAATAATGTTGGAGCTGCTGATTTACCCATCTCAGATGTTAATGTTGAATTGTAGTTTCCTGAAGCTGCTGTAACTACTTTTACTTTTACTCCATTTTCTTTTTCGTATGTCTTTGCAATTCCCTGTAAAGCTTCATCTGCTTCCGGTTTAAAGTTTAACCAGTAAACTGAACCCTTTGAATCTGAGCTTGCTTTGTCGCTCTTTGAACTGCTACCGCAACCTGCTAATAACCCTGCTACCATTGTTGCACACAATGCTACACTTAATAATTTCTTACGCATATTCATTTCTCCTTTTTATTTAAAATATGTATTTAGGTTATCCGTCATTTTCAAATAAATGTTGGTACTTACAATTTATTTGGAAACGTTTCCTATGTCCTGATAGTAGCACTTTTCGGAAACGTTTACAATACTATTTTCACCTTTTTCTCGCAATTCAGCCTTTTAGCTAATTTTTAGTTCTTTCTTTTGTGCATATTGTATAGTATTAGTAACGTTTTTATATATTTTTTATGCATTTGAAATATATTTGTTATTTTTCTTTCTAGTGAATATGCTATTATATGAGAGTATTTTTTTTGTTTTATTGGTATTTTTTTTTGAGTTTTTTCTTAATTTTTATAGTTTTCAGATACGATTTTAAAAGTATTTAATTCCATATATTTTAGATTTGTTTAATTCAGTTTTAATAAAGAAGAAGCCACACACTTATATGTGCGACTTCTCTTTTTAAGCTAAAAATTATTTATTATCTGAGCATAATATGCTACTGTTCCAATTTCCAAATATCTCTATTATATTCTTCAATTGTTCTATCTGATGAGAAATATCCTGCTTTTGCAATATTTACAAGCATCTTCTTAGCCCAATCATGTCTATTTTCATAATCAGTATAGGCCTGCTCTCTTGTTTTTACATATGCATCAAAATCAGGGAATGTCATAAACCAGTCTTTTCCAATAAGTTCATTTGAAAGTCTTTCAAGACGTTCCTTGTCACCTATGGACATAAGTTCGCTTCCTGTTATAAAATCAACTGCTTCTTTAATAACCGGATTATTGTTATAGTACTGTGCAGCACAATAGCTTCCGTTAGCATATCTTTCTACAACAGTTTCACTTAAATCACCAAAAATGTAAATATTGTCATCTCCAACAAGATCATGGATTTCTACATTAGCACCATCTTCAGTACCTAAAGTTACTGCTCCATTAAGCATAAATTTCATATTACCTGTACCACTTGCTTCTTTTGATGCAAGTGAAATCTGTTCTGAAATATCGCATGCAGGAATTAACTTTTCAGCCCATGTTACATTATAGTTTTCAACCATTACAACTTTAAGATATGGACTAACCTCAGGGTCATTATTTATTAATTCCTGAAGGCAAAGTATAAGATGAATTATGTCCTGTGCAATAATGTATGCAGGAGCTGCCTTTGCTCCAAAAATTACTGTTATTGGAGTTGTTGGCTTTTTGCCTGCTTTAATTTCTAAATATTTATGAATTATATATAATGCGTTTAATTGCTGACGTTTATATTCATGAAGTCTCTTAATTTGAATATCAAAAATAGAGTTTTCATTAATTTCTACATTCTGTCTTTCCATTAAGGCATTCTTTAATTCTGCTTTCTTTGTGTTTTTAATACTAAGAATCTTGTTTAATACTTCCTCATTGTCTTTATAATCCAAAAGTTTTTCTAATTCTGTTGCATCTTTCTTAAATCCATCCCCAATAAGTGATGTAATAAGCTCTGTAAGCTGTGGATTGCTATGAATAAGCCATCTTCTAAACGTAATTCCATTAGTCTTATTATTAAACTTTTCAGGATAGATTTTATAAAAATTATTTAATTCTACATTCTTAAGAATATCTGTATGAAGTGACGCCACGCCATTAACACTTGATGAATAATGAATGTCAATGTGAGCCATATGTACTCTTTCTTCTCTATCGATAATGTAAACTGAACCATCATCATACTTTCTTCTTACTTTATCATCTAATACTTCAATAATAGGAATAAGCTGTGGCACCGCCTTCTTAAGATATGATATAGGCCACTTCTCTAAAGCTTCTGCTAAAATTGTATGATTAGTATACGCACATGCCCTTGTTACAGCTTCAATGGCATCATCCATTTCAAGTCCTCTTTCTACCATTAAACGGATAAGTTCAGGAATAACCATTGTTGGATGTGTATCATTAATCTGTATAACCGCATAATCAGCTAAGTCATATAACTTGCATCCTTTTTCTACTGCTTCATCAAGAATTAATTGAGCTGCACTTGATACCATAAAATACTGCTGATAAATTCTAAGAATTCTACCTGCATCATCACTGTCGTCAGGATAAAGGAATAGTGTAAGATTCTTTTCAATATCCTCTTTGTTAAAATTAATTCCGTCTTCTACAATATTTTCATCTACACTTTCAATATCAAATAAGTGAAGTTTATTAGTTGTGCTGTCATAACCTGTCACATCAATATCATACATTCTTGAAGTAACATCCATATCTCTAAACTTAACTGTATATGTTACATCAGTCTTTGTAAGCCAACTTTTTTCTGTAAGCCATGGATCTGGAATTGTAGTCTGTGCATTATTCTTAAATACCTGTCTGAATAATCCGAAATGATAGTTTAATCCTACTCCGTCACCATTAAGTCCTAATGTTGCAATAGAATCCAGAAAGCAAGCTGCAAGTCTTCCAAGTCCTCCGTTTCCAAGAGATGGCTCCTTTTCAAATTCTTCTATTTCACATAAATCCTTGCCATTTTTTGCAAGTTCTTCTTTTATGTCATCATAAATTCCAAGATTAATAAGGTTATTAGACAAAAGCTTTCCTATTAAAAATTCTGCTGAAATATAGTATAATTTCTTCTTTGAATTTTTATGCTGTTTTCCTTCTGCCATTGTTTTTACCAAAGTAAGTAAAGCATTGTAAATTTCCTCGTTTGTACATTCTGAAATTGACTTATTATACTCTGATTTAATAATTTCCGAAAGATTCATTTTAATACCTCCAAAAAAAAATGTGGTTTTATATTTGTGACTATATTATAATACTGTTATCATTAAAAATATTGCATTATAGTTTTGTTTTTTTGCACAATACTATCTTTTTTGATTTTGGGAGGTACTTTATGGAGAAGAATCAATACGAAATTTACCACGAAAACAAAAAACATACGCCCAATGATTTTCCTTATAATACTTATCTGTGCTCTATTCCACTAGATTTCAAATCAGTTAATCTTCACTGGCATAACGAAGTTGAACTAATTGTAATCAAAAAAGGACAGGGGTTAGTTAATGTTAATCTTGTAACGTATACTGTTAACGCCGGTGATGTTGTTTTCGTCTTTCCGGGACAACTTCATTCTATTAGCCAAAAAGATTATAGTATTATGGAATATGAAAATATTCTTTTTAAGTCAAGTCTTCTTAAATCTTCAGGCTATGATTTGTGCAATGACAAGTTTATTCAACCTTTACTTTCAGGAAATCTAAATATATATCCTGTAATTAATAGTAACTTTGATTTTCACGACTCTCTCTATTCTTTAATTAACGAAATAGATAAATTGTGTGACAAACGTCCTTATGCATATCAGCTAGCTGTTAAATCTTATCTTTTTCAGATTTTTTATCTTCTGATATCCAATTGTGGGCGAAATGAAATTAAACCAATTAGCAAAAAAGCTCTTGAAAAAATAAAAACAATTCTTTCTTATGTTGCTGAACATTTTCAGGATAATATCTCCATAGAAGAAATTGCCGGTCATTGCTTCTATAGTAAATCATATTTTATGAAGTTCTTTAAAGAAACCATGGGGATGAGTTTTGTACAATATCTTAACGATTACAGACTCGAAGTTGCAGCAAAACTTCTCACCACAACTTCTGATGACATAATTAATATTGCAATAAATACCGGTTTTGATAATTTGTCCTATTTTAACAGGTGTTTCAAAAAGAAATACGGAATTACACCGGGTAAATATAGAAAAGATGCCAGAGATTAATTTTTAAACATTATCATAAATCTCTCCTCTAAAAGCAGTATTGTGTTATACTTTGTAAAAATTATGCAAGAATTATAGTTTTTTTTATTTTATAATAGCAGTATAATACACAAAGCAATATTTCCCAATATGATTCTATAATTAAAGAATTGTAAGATTGCAAGGCATGGAATAATCCGTGTAATCAAATAATCAATACAAAAGAAAGAGTTTGCCTTAATTAATATGGCAATAACGAGGTAAAAGCAATGAAAAAAAAGTGGTGGCATGACAAAGTAGCTTATCAGATATATCCAAAAAGTTTTCTAGACAGTAATGGAGATGGAATCGGAGATTTAAGAGGTATTATTTCTAAGCTTAATTATTTAAAGGATTTAGGAGTTGATATTATTTGGCTTTCTCCTATTTACAAATCACCTTTTGTAGATCAGGGATATGATATTTCTGACTATTATTCTATTGCTGAAGAATTTGGTACAATGGAAGAATTTGACGAATTGTTGGCAGAAGCTAAAAAACGTAATATGTATATTATTATGGACTTGGTTATTAATCACTGTTCAGATAAACACGAATGGTTCCAAAAAGCTTTAGCTGACCCTGATGGGGAATACGCCGATTATTTCTATTTTAGAAAAGGTAAAAACGGCAATCCACCTAGCAATTACCGTTCTTATTTTGGTGGCAATTGTTGGGAACCGGTTCCCGGAACTGACAAATATTATTTCCATATGTTTGCCAAAGAACAGCCTGATCTAAATTGGGAAAATCCTACATTACGCAAGAAACTTTACGATATGATCAACTGGTGGCTTGAAAAAGGTTTGGCCGGTTTTAGAATTGATGCAATTATTAACATCAAAAAAGATTTAGACTTTCCTAATCTTGAACCTGACGGTGCAGACGGTCTTGCCGGTTGTTGGCGAATGGTTGAAAATGTTGAAGGTGTTGGTGAATACTTAGAAGACCTTAAGAAAAATACTTTTGAAAAGTACGATGCCTTTACCGTTGCTGAGGTTTTCAATATGCATAAAGATGAGCTTTCACAATTTATCGGTGAAAACGGACACTTCTCTACTATTTTTGATTTTAGTGCCCATGCCCTTAGTAACGGTGCCCATGGCTGGTACGATGCACCTGATATTAATTTTAATGATTGGCGTAAAACCATTATAAACTCACAGCTTCAGGTTCAAAAATGTGGTATTGAAGCTAATATTATTGAAAACCATGATGAACCTAGAGGTGTTTCAAGATTTTTGCCTGAATATGCAAGAAATCCTCTTGGAACAAAGATGCTCGGAACTGTAAGCGTACTTCTTCGCGGAATCCCTTTTATTTATCAGGGACAGGAAATCGGAATGCAGAATGCCGTTTGGAACGATGTTAAAGAATATAACGACATTAACACAATTGACCAGTATAATCTCGCCATAAGTGCCGGTCTATCAGATAAAGAAGCTTTGGCTGTATGTAGCAAAATGAGTCGTGACAATGCCAGAACTCCTGTACAATGGAGTGATTCTGATAATGCCGGTTTTACAACAGGAACTCCTTGGCTTAAAGTTAATTCTAACTATAAGGACATTAACGTACAAAATCAGGAAAACGACCCTGACTCTGTTTTAAATTACTACCGAAAGTTAGTGGCTACACGTAAATCTCCTGAATACAAAGAAGTATTCACTTACGGTGTATTTGAACCTGCCTATGAAGATACTGAATATGTAATGGCTTATTATCGTGTATCAGACAACCAGCGCATCCTTGTAGCTGCAAACTTTGGAAAAGATGCTAAAACTATAGAATTGAATTTTCCTGTTAAAAAAGTTGTTCTTTCAAATGTTGGAAGAAAGGAAATTAATGAAGTTTCACTTAAATTAGATAGTTGTGAAGTTATAGTAATTGAATGTGGGGAATAGGTAACGCTATTAATTTTATTAAAAAAGGAGAGGGTTCGAATCACCCTCTCCACCAATTAAAATGTTTTCAATTTTTTGTAATTCTATAACTATTCTTAAAGACAACATAATTTACCAAAATTCAGTTAAAATTCATAATTCTTTTCTATCTCTCTAAAAAGAATCACTTCTTTCTGGTTCTTGCTATGCTCTCCTATCATTTTTTCCATCCAAACCATATCGTACCATCTGTTAAATTTGTAGCCACATTTTTTGAATGTGCCGATAAATCTATAGCCTAAATGTTCATGGTATTGAACGCTATTCTTTGTTAAATATTGGTCTTCTACTTCAGGATACCCAATACAGGCATAAAGATTTGTTATGTTCTGGGCTTTCAGTGCTTTCTCCAAAGCTTCGTAAAGTTCCTTGCCATAGCCTTTTCCCCATGCATCCTTATCTAAATAGATTGTTGTTTCAACTGCCCAATCATAGGCTGCCCTATCCTTAAATGTGTTGGCATAGGCGTAGCCTACTATTTTTCCGTCAACCTCTGAAACCAAATATGGATACATTGCCTTTATTGTTCTAATGCGATACTTAAATTCATCCAACGCAGGCGTATCATACTCAAATGTTATTGCCGTATTTTCAACATAATATGAATAAATTCTAAGTAACTCTTCTGCATCTTCTTCTGTAGCAAACCTAATCATAACTTCCAGCCTTTTCCAAACAATTTTCATAAAATTTTTAGTACCTTTTGTTTTTTGCCAATACCTTTTATTACTCATTGTTATTTTTCATTATTATTTCTTCATTGTAATTTTCTTTACTTTAGACCATTTTCCAATGTTTTTTCCGTTTATACCACGGATTCTAACATAATATGTCTTCTTATTCAATTTCTTAATTGTAATTTTAATGTTTGCTGTTGTTACTGTTTTTGTTCCGTATTTTTTACCCTTCTTAAACTTTTTGTTTAAAGAATACTGAACCTGATACTTTTTAGCATTTTTTATTTTGCTCCAAACTAATTTTACAGACTTCTTTTTTGCTTTCTTTACAGCAGGTGCTTTAGCCTTGGCCGGAACTAAATTATTTTCTGCGCCCGGTTTAATGGTACTTGAATTATTTGCACCAGAGTTATTTGCGCCAGAGTTATTTGTTCCAGGATTAGTTACTCCTGAATTGTTTCCACCCGGTTCAGTAGTTCCAGGCTCTGTTGTGCCAGGGTTACTATTATCCCTATTTATATTTAATGTCTGCTGCATTATTGTATATCCATAAAGATTGTAAGGATCAGATGTTTTTCTTACAAAACCCTCAGGCAATGCGTCCAATTCTTCCCATCCTTCAATTGGAATTGCTATTTTTCCATAGTCTTCAAAATCAATAAATTTAACTACAGTGAAATAATGTCTTGTTACACCATTTGAAGTAACAGTCATTTCCAACACACCATACTCTTTTCCATCATAAGTATAAATTTCATATGAATACTTCCATTTGTCAAGTTCCAGCGTGTCCGTGAAACTATCTTCGTTATACTCATCCTTCATTACAATTGTGTAGCCATTTTCTTCAGGCACAATATTACTTTGGTCTTCAATTTGCCTTGCAACATAGCCCAACTCTTCATCTTCAATTATTTCAAACATATCGTAACGGCCTGTGAGTTTAAAATTATCATCAAATTTGCTACGTCCACCATAATATTTGCCGTTTTTTTCGAACTTAGTAAAATAACATCTGGCTGTTGAATCCTTTGCCACAACATACACATTATTTGTCACTTCGGTAATATGTTGTTCCACTTCATAATTTTGTGTTAACTTACCATCAATTACAACTGCTTTGTCTTTATCAGAATTGTTCGCACCTACAATTTCAATAATAGGATAACCTTCTTTGGCATACATCTCCATCTGAACATTTTTCTCTATTTTAACCTTGCCTTCAGTATATTCAGCCTGAATAGTTATTGCCGTGTTCTCTGTTTTTTCACTATTAAGAGTAAGTTTGCCATCGCCTGTTATTGTAAGATTTCCACCATAACCGTCACCCCAGACAATAATCGACTTAAGGGAATTATCACCTTTTAAAAGAATCTTGAAATCGTCGCCCATTACATTCGTAATTAGCTTTTCGTCTCTTTTTACATTGTCTAATGTAAGAGTGTTGCTTGCCTTGTCGTAACTTACACCTTCAATTTTTCCAATCTGATCCT
>OLPW01004245.1_pt1 | contig 10319 bp, 5 predicted proteins | sample 1672161 | NCBI WGS metagenome assembly OLPW01 (sample SAMEA3136654, study PRJEB25190) | human gut metagenome
TTTTTTCACCTTGTTTAAATGCACTATTTTTATATTTTTTCTTTTTAACAGTTTCTTCAAAACTATTTGATAAATTAATTACAACTAATTTTAAATCATAATTCTGAAAACCAGCAGATAAGATAACAAAAGATTATATTAAGATAAAATATAAAAATGATGATGTTTTGTATGTTCCAACAGATAGCTTAGACAGTGTAAGAAAATATATTGGTGGTGGAGATACTTCCCCAAAACTAAATAAACTTGGAACGAAAGAATGGGAAAATACAAAATCTAAAGTTAAGAAAAATCTAGAGATAATTGCAAAAGATTTAGTAGAATTATATGCTAAAAGACAGCATGTTAAAGGCTTTGAATTTTCAAAAGATACCCCATGGCAAAAACAGTTTGAAGACGGATTTCCATACCAAGAAACAGATGACCAATTAAGATGTATAGAAGAAGTAAAAAAAGACATGGAAAAACCTGTTCCAATGGATAGGCTCTTGTGTGGTGATGTTGGATATGGAAAAACAGAAGTTGCAATAAGAGCAGCATTTAAAGCAGTTATGGATCAAAAGCAAGTTGCCTATTTAGTGCCAACTACTGTACTAGCTAACCAACAATATGAAGAATTTAAATCTAGGATGGAAGAATTTCCTATAAGAGTAGACTTATTAAATAGATTTAGAACAAAAAAAGAGCAAGAACAGGTAATAAAGAAGTTAAAATTAGGAGAATTAGATGTAGTTATTGGGACACATAGATTACTTAGCAAAGATGTTGAATTTAAAGACTTAGGACTTCTTATTATAGATGAGGAACAACGTTTTGGTGTTAAAGATAAGGAGAAAATAAAACAATTAAAAAATAGTGTAGATGTCTTAACTATGACAGCAACTCCAATACCTAGAACTCTTCATATGTCTATATTAGGTGTAAGAGATATGTCTGTAATATATGAGCCACCTCAAAATAGAAGACCTGTTCAAACATATGTGTTAGAATATGATGAGGAAATTGTAAGAGAAGCTATTTTGAAAGAGGTTGAAAGAGGAGGACAGGTATTTTACTTATTTAATAATGTAGAGCAAATAGCTAAAAAAGCAAATGATGTAGCAAAACTTGTACCAGAAGCAAAAATTTCTTATGCACATGGTAAAATGACAGGTAAAGAATTAGAAGAAATTATGGAAGCATTTATTTCAAAAGAAATAGATGTATTAGTTTGTACAACAATTTTAGAGTCTGGTATAGATATGCCAAATGCAAATACAATAATTGTAGAAAATGCTGAAAGACTTGGATTATCACAACTATATCAAATAAGAGGTAGAGTTGGAAGAAGTAATAAGCAGGCATATGCATATATTACATATAAACGCAACAAACTATTGTCAGAGGTTGCAGACAAAAGGCTAAAAGCAATAAAGGAATTTACTGAATTTGGCTCTGGTTTTAAAATTGCAATGAGAGACCTAGAAATAAGAGGAGCAGGAAGTATGCTAGGAGAAGTTCAGCATGGACATATGGAGCAAGTAGGATATGATACATATTGTAAACTATTAGATGAAGTTATGAAAGAAACACAGGGAATACAAGTACAAGAAGAAAAAGATATACAAATAGACTTAAATATTTCAAGTTACATACCAGATGATTTTATTAAAGATAGTAGCCAAAAAATAGAAATATATCAAAATATTGCATTATGTAGGACAGAAGAAGATATACAAAATGTTATAGATGAGATTATAGATAGGTATGGAAAAATGCCAGATGAATTGGAAAACTTAATAGAAATTGTAAGGATAAAAGAACTTGCAAGAAAGTCTTCTATTACAAAAATTGCACAACGAATGGAAAACATAGTATTCTATTTTGAAGATAATAATTATCCAGAAAACATGATAAATATCTTAATTCAAAGATATGGAATTAGAATTAAATTTTCTACAGGTATTGAACCATATATAACTTTGAAAAATGCAAAAAATGTAGTAGATGATGTAAAAGAATTTTTAAGAGCAGTATATGAGTGCAAAAAAGAAGAAACTGACAATATAAATAAGTAAACAGATGTAAACGGGTAAATTGTAAAACTGAAATATATTATTTTATATCTAAAAAAGATTTTAATTGTACATTCACTACAAATGTAAATAGATATCTACAAATAAAATCAAAATTTATTAATATATAGTAAAGCATATGGAAAGGAGGAAATATGCAAGTTATTTCAAGCAAGGATAATGAAACAATAAAATATATAAAGAAATTAAAAGAGAAAAAGTATAGAGAAGAAACAAATTGCTATATTATAGAAGGAATAAAGTTAGTAAAAGAGGCAATAGAAGAAAATGCAAAAATTAAGTATATATTAATTTGCGAAGACTGTGATGATGCTGTAAAGCTAGAACAAAATTTATTATATGATATTGCCAAAAATAATTGCTTATATGTTACTAAAAAACTATTTTTATCAATATCAGATGTAACAACTCCTCAAGGAGTATTGGCTGTAATAGAAAAGAAAAAGGGGACAGAACAAATTGATTATAATGATGATATAATAGTTGCATTAGACGGAATTCAAGACCCAGGAAATTTAGGTACAATACTAAGAACAGTGGATAGTGCAAATTTAAAACAAATAATACTTTCAAAAAATAGTGCAGATCCATACAATCCAAAAGTAGTACGTTCAACAATGGGAGCAATATTTAGAGTAAATATTATAGAAGCGGAAAATTTAGCAGAAATTTTAAAAGAAATAAAAAAACATAATTTTGATGTGGTTGTTACTTCTTTGGAAACAGAAGAAAGTATTTATAATTTAGAATATAAAAATAAAATTATAGTAATTGGAAACGAAGCAAATGGAGTATCAAAAGAAATTCAGGAAATAGCGGACAAAAAGGTAAAAATACCAATGCTTGGCAAGACGGAAAGTTTAAATGCATCTGTAGCTACAGGAATTATGGTGTATGAATATGTAAGAGGAAAAGTAAAAAAACTATGAGAATATCGAATTTGTGTAAATTGTAAAATTTATACAAATTATTCTATATATTCAAAAAGGAAGAAATTATAAAAATTTCTTCCTTTTAATTTTTTATTTTTGTTCTGGTAAGTCTAATTTAATATGAACATCTTGTAACTGTTCTTTAGTAACTGTGTTTGGAGCACCCATTAGCAAGTCTTGAGATTTACTATTCATAGGGAATGCTATAACATCACGTACAGTTTCAGAATTTGTTAATAACATAAGCATTCTGTCAACACCTGGTGCAATACCAGCATGTGGAGGAGCACCATATTGGAATGCATTAAATAATGCTCTAAATTTTTCTTCTATGTGTTCTTTACTATAACCTACAAGTTCAAATGCTTTTATCATTATTTCTGGGTCATGATTTCTTACTGCCCCAGAAGAAAGCTCTATACCATTACATACAATGTCATATTGATATGCTAAAATATCTAATGGTTGTTGAGTTTTTAAAGCTTCTAAACCACCTTGTGGCATTGAAAATGGATTGTGACAAAAATCTAATTTTCCATGTTCATTTAGTTCGTACATTGGAAAATCTACTATCCAACAAAAACTAAATACATTTTCATCTATTAAATTTAATCTTTTACCAAGTTCTGTTCTAATTTGGCCAGCTAAGATATTTGCAATTGGTTCATCATCTGCTATAAAGAATATAGTATCATTAACTTTTAAGTCAGCTAGTTCTAATAACTGTTTCTTTAGGTCATCTGGAATAAATTTATCTATTGGACCTTTATAACTTAAATCTTCTTGTACTTCTAGATATCCAAGACCACCCATACCAATTGATTTTGCAAATTCAAGCATTTTTTCATGGAATCCTTTTGACATATGACCAGTTACTTTTATAGCTCTAACAGCTTTATTATAAAATGGTTTAAAAGTACATTTTTGGAAAAAGTCTGTTAAATCTATAATAAATAATGGGTTTCTCAAATCCGGTTTATCACTTCCGTATTTTACCATAGCTTCACGGTAAGGAATTCTAGGGAAAGGGTATTGTGCTACTTTTTTGTTAGAAAATGTTTTAAATGTATTATACATAACAGGCTCTATTACAGAAAAAACATCTTCTTGGGTAGCATATGACATTTCCATATCTAATTGATAAAACTCACCAGGACATCTATCTGCTCTTGCATCTTCATCTCTAAAGCATGGTGCAATTTGGAAATATTTATCTATACCAGAAACCATAAGCAATTGTTTAAATTGTTGTGGTGCTTGAGGTAAAGCATAAAATTTTCCAGGGTGTAATCTACTTGGTACTAAATAATCTCTAGCTCCTTCTGGTGAAGAACTTGTAAGTACAGGTGTTTGAACCTCTAAAAAGCCCTGTTCAATCATTTGACTTCTTAAATATTGTAATACTTTTGCTCTTAACATTAAATTATCTTTTAATTTTGTATTTCTTAAATCTAAAAAACGGTATTGAAGTCTTAAATCTTCTCTAACTTCTTGGTTAGAATTAACTTCAAAAGGAAGGTCTTTAGTTCTTTTTCCTAAAATTTCTATTTTTTCAATAGCAATTTCAACAAGACCTGTTTTTATTTTTTCATTTACTGTTTCAGGGTCTCTTTTTCTTACCGTACCTTCAACAGAAACACTAGACTCAATTGGAATTCTTGAAGCAAAGTCAACATCCTCGCTTTTACCAGATGTAACAACTTGTGTAACACCATACATATCGCGGATGTCTAAAAATACAAGTCCACCAAAGTCACGTATTGTTTCAACAAATCCAGCAACTTTTACATGTTTTCCAACATCATCTAAACTAATTTCATTACAAGTATGAGTTCTATAAATACTCATTTTTATTCCCCATTTCGTTTTAGTAATTTAATAAAATATATAAAGCGTAAAAACGCTCTATATCACATAATTTTACACTAGTATACCACAAAATGTCAATATTTATAAGTAAAATAATACTTTGCATAGATAAGGGGTGGTATAAATTATAATATATTCAATACTAAACATTTAATATTGAATATATTATAATTAGAAAATTTATTCATCGATGTGTTTCATTTCTTCAAATCTTTTAATTTTTTGTGTAGTTGTTTTTATTAAAGGAGTTGTAGTAATTGTTACATATTGAATATGTTTATACTTAGGTATTTCGTTATTTACCTTTTTTACTTCTTCAGACAGAAGACTAAATATTTCATCTTTACTTTTTCCTATTAATGATTCATTATCTTCAGAATAAACTAATTTTACACCAAGTTTTAGGTTTTTATTTTCTTTTTTTGCATAAACAAAACTTTCTGTAATTATATCTGAATTATTAAGTAAGGTTTCAATTTCATGAGGAAATATTTTTTTACCATTGTCTAAAACTATCATATCTTTAACTCTACCAGTAATATGTAAAAAGCCTTTTTTATCAAACCTACCTATGTCGCCTGTATGAAGCCATCCATCTTCGAAAATTTCATTTGTTGCATTTTCATTTTCATAATAACCAAGCATTACATTTGGACCTTTTACAAGTATTTCACCATTTCCCTTTTGGTCTGGACAATCAATTTTAACTTCTTCACAAAATAGAGGAAAACCAACACTGCCGGGATTTCTATATTTGTCATTTTCACAAGCAATAACAGGGGATGTTTCTGTTAAACCATATCCACCGATAACAGCAATTCCTATATTTTCAAAGAATTTTATTACTTTTTTATCAACTGCAGCAGCACCATATAATATTAGTCTCAATTTATGTCCTAAACTATCATATATTGACTTAAAAGCTTTTCTTCTAATATCTATGTGGAATAACCTTAAAAAATTAGAAACACACATTAATATTTTAAAAGGAATTGTTAGGCCTTTTGATTTTATAGTTCTATTAACTTGTCTGTATACAATTTCCAAAAGAGCTGGTACACATACAACACCAGATATATCATATTCTAAAAGATTTTTTGGAATTTGCTTAATACTGTCTGCATAGCAGATGTTACAACCTGTAAAGTTACAGTATAAAAATGTTGCTGTACATTCAAAAGTATGGTGCAATGGCAAAAATGAAAGTACATTATCATCATCACGCATTTTTATTAAAGTGGTCATTGCAGAAACATTTGAACAAATATTTTTTTGAGAAAGCATTACTATTTTACTTTGACCAGTAGTACCTGATGTAAAAAGTAAAACAGACATTTTATTAGGATCTATTTTTATTTTAGAAAAATCGTTATTGCCATTTGCAATTAGTTTTTTACCGTCATCTACTAATTTATAAAAAGATAAAATATTATCTTCTTCTTTTTCTAAATCCATACAAATATAATGTTTTATATTTGTTTTTCCATTTTCTCTAATTTTTTTAAATGTGTCTATAAAATGTTCTTCAAAAATAACAGCTTCAGCATTACTTCTAATTAAAGAAAGTTCTATTTCATTAATAGGAAGTTGATAATCCAAAGGAACTCCAATCATACCACCAGTTTGAATAGCCATATAGCTTACAGACCAAGGGTATTTGTTGTGACTTATAATTGCAATTCTTTTGCCATATAATCCTAAGTCTAAAAGTTTAGTGGAAAAACCAATAATGTCATCAATATATTGTTTATAAGTTATTTTTGTAATTTCTTTTGTTTTAGAATCTTTAAAACAAAATGCGGTTTTTGAAGAATATTTGTGAATAGAATTTAAAAAATCTCTAAAATTGTCAATATATATTTCTGGATATAATTTATCTTTAGATGGAACAAAAACTTCACTCATAGTAAAACCTATCCTTTCTTTATGTATTAAACTATTATTTATTAATAATAACTACTATGCAAAAGAGCATGGTAATTGTTAAAAATTTAAGTAATAATTATTTAGAAAATTGCTAAATAATTATTGTACACTAGGTAGTATACTAGTAAATAGAAAAAATAGCAATAAGTTTGCAGAATTTCCTTGAAAGACAAAGTTTATACTTGATATAAAAATATGTGTTATGATATACTGCTTTATAGTTTTTATACAAGAAACAATTGATTTGGAAAAACAATTACGAGTATCTCACAAACAAAAAGAGAAAGGAATGCATTTTAAATTGGGAAAAAATGTACTAATAACAGAAAAGCCATCTGTAGCAATGGAATTTGCAAAGGTGCTTAAAATAAATACCAAAAGACAAAATGGTTATATGGAGTCGGAAAATTGGATTATAACATGGTGTGTAGGTCATTTAGTTACAATGTCATATCCAGAAAAATATGATGAGAAACTAAAGTTTTGGAGACTAGACACTTTACCATTTATGCCAAAAGAATATAAGTACGAAGTTATATCAAATGTGCAAAATCAATTTAATATAATAAAGGGAATTTTAACAAGAGAAGATGTAGAAGTAATTTATGTAGCAACAGACTCTGGGCGTGAAGGAGAATATATATATAGGTTGGTAGACCAAGCAATTGGAGTAAAAGGCAAAGAAAAAAGAAGAGTATGGATAGATTCACAAACAGAAGAAGAAATAAATAGAGGAATTAAAGAGGCAAAGGAATTATCTGAGTATGATAGTTTATCAAATTCTGCATATTTAAGAGCAAAAGAAGACTATTTGATAGGAATTAACTTTTCTAGATTACTTTCTATAATATATGGTAGAAGGCTTGCAAAGGAACTTGAAGAAGAGAAAGTTTCTGTTTCTGTAGGACGTGTTATGACATGTGTACTTGGTATGGTTGTGGAAAGAGAGCGAGAAATAAGAAACTTTAAAAAAACAAAATACTATAAAATAGTAGGAACTTTTGGGAAAGAAGATGGAAACTTCAAAGCAGACTGGAAGTCTGTTGAAGGGTCTAAAATGTATAATTCACTAAAGTTATACAACGAAACAGGTTTTAAAAAAGAAAATGATGCTAAAGATTTTATAATTTCTTTAAAAGATAAAAAATCTATAGTAAAAGAAGTAAAAAAATCAAAGCAAAAAGAAAATGCTCCACTTTTATTTAACTTGGCAGAAATTCAAAATGAATGTACAAAAAGATTTAAAATAAAACCAGATGAAACATTAGAAATTATTCAAAACTTATATGAGAAAAAATTGGTTACATATCCAAGAACAGATGCAAGAGTACTTTCTACAGCAATTGCTAAAGTTATAACAAAAAATTTAAATGGAATAGCAAAAGGATATAGAGATGAAGATATACAAAAATATATAAAGAAAATGTCAGAAGAAAAATATTCAACAAACCTTTTAAAAACAAAGTATGTTAATGACAGCAAAATTACAGACCATTATGCAATAATTCCAACTGGACAGGGATATGAAAATTATGATGCTTTGCCACAACTACAAAAAGATGTCTACAAAGTAATAGCAAAAAGGTTTTTAGCAATATTCTATCCACCAGCAGAATTTAATAAAATATCTGTTACAATTGATGTAGAAGGAGAACAATTTACAGCAAGTGGAAAAGTATGTATAAATTCAGGATATCAAGAAGTATTAAAAGAAGAAAAGAGACAAGAAAAAAGTACAATAGAAAGTAAAAATAGTTTAGAAGAGAAAGTAAAAAATGAAGAAGAGCAAGAAAGTAAAGACAGAATAGATGAAGGCCAAAACTTAGAAATATTAAATAAGCTAAAAAAAGGGCAAGAGTTAATAGCAGTAAATTATGAGACAAAAGAGGCAGAGACTTCACCACCATCAAGATATAATTCAGGTTCAATTATTTTGGCAATGGAAAATGCAGGAAAGCTTATAGAAGACGAAGAGCTAAGAGAACAAATAAAAGGAGCAGGGATAGGAACAAGTGCAACAAGAGCAGAAATTATAAAAAAATTAGAGAGAATAAAATATATACAAATAAATGACAAAACACAAATAATTACTCCAACTAATAAAGGAGAAGCAATATATGATATTATATATATGTCTATGCCTGATATGTTAAACCCAAAGCTAACAGCAAGCTGGGAAAAGGGGTTAGATATGGTTGCAAAAAATGAAATAAAACCAGATGAATTTATGGAAAAATTAGAAAAGTACATAAAATCGAAGTTTGATAAGTTAGTAGTAAAATGGTAGAAAGTAATGTGCTTTTTAGTAATATTGAATTTCCAAACAATAAAAGTAATATTTTTTAGTTCGACTGCGGACGCACAGCTACTTAAAATTTGTATACACAAATTTTAAGACCTTGTCTCACAAAAAATACTACTTTTTATTGTTTTATATTGTTAATGATAATTATATAAAAGTAATATTTTTAGTTCGACTGCGGACGCACAGCTACTTAAAATTTGTATACACAAATTTTAGAGAACTTGTCTTACTAAAAATATTACTTTTATTGTTTTGTATTGTTAAGAATATTTAATAAAAGTAATATTTTCAGCTCGACTGCGGACGCACAACTACTTAAAATTTGCATTCACAAATTTTAAGACCTTGTCTTACTAAAAATATTACTTTTATTGTTTTATATTGTTAATGATAATTATATAAAAGTAATATTTTTAGCTCGACTGCGGACGCAGAGCTACTTAAAATTTGTATACACAAATTTTAAGACCTTGTCTTACTAAAAATATTACTTTTATTACTTTATTGTTAATAGTATTTTTTTAAAATACAGAGTTGATTGCAATTAAAAATGAAACTAATAATGCAATTAAATTGTAATATAAATGTAATGCAAAAGAAATATACAATCTTATAATGAGATGATATAATTATTCTACACAAGAAAATATAAAGTAACAAATTTTTCTACATTTATTTATTAATTGTATAGAATAAATTAATAAAATAAAACAGTAAAATATAAAACGAGACAATAAATAAAACAATAAAACCAGTAAATAAAGTAACAAAAAAGAATAAAAATAAACAATGCAATAAAAATATGATTAATAAATAAATTTTGTGGAATAATAACAAAAGAAATAATGGGAGGAAGAACATGGAAAAGGAAATGAAAAAGAAAGAACAATTAAACTTAAATCACCAAATAGCAAGTAAAGGAGAAAGAGGAATAACGTTAATAGCGTTGGTAGTAACAATTGTTGTACTTTTGATATTAGCTGGAATAACAATAAGTCTAGTGTTTGGCTCAAATGGAGTAATAAAGAAAGCCCAAGAAGCAAATGAAAATACAAAAATAGCTCAAGTAAGAGAACAATTAGAACTAGCAAAAGGACCAGAATATATAGAAGGAAACGGAAAGTATAATCCAGATAGTTATTTTGAAAGGATAGAAACAGAAGGAATAATAGGAAATAAAGACACAGATGTAATAGACAATGGAGATGGAAC
>OLPW01004248.1_pt1 | contig 10316 bp, 8 predicted proteins | sample 1672161 | NCBI WGS metagenome assembly OLPW01 (sample SAMEA3136654, study PRJEB25190) | human gut metagenome
ATTGGAAATAACAGAAATGACAAAAGATGTTACAGCTGGAAAGATATTTGTAACCGCTTTTCTGGACTTTAAGACATATAAAAAGTTTGCAGAGGATCTTGCGTGGGAAACAGAAGTCTGGATCGCTGAAATGCCAGAGCATATGATACATCTGAATGGGGATCGGTTTATGGGACCAAGGTGATTTTGCAAAATTTGCAAACTAGGCTAAGGCTACGACAAGTATACTTTACTGACAAGTAGTTTTCAAAACCAGATCTCGTTTTATTATTGACACAATAAAAAATTAGTGATACCATGATTCAAGGAAGATAAAAACTAAGCGAGAGCTTGTGAAAAAAATAGAAAGGTGCAGTTTTATGTCAGAGTATTGCATTATAAGTGATGGCTCCTGTGATCTGCCAAAGGATCTGGCTGCCAAAGAAAATATCACGGTTGTACCGTTTTATGTATCATTTGATGAGAAAAATTATATGAAGGAAGGCGTGGATATTGGTGTACGCGATTTCTATCAGAAAATGGTAGATAATAAAGGTGTATTTCCAAAGTCATCTCTTCCATCTGTGCAGGATTATATGGAAATTTTTGAGCCTATTATAAAGCAGGGAAAGGGAATCGTTTGTATCTGCATCACATCGAAGTTCAGCGGTTCTTTACAGTCAGCAACTAATGCAAAAAATATTCTTCTTGAAACATATCCAGATGCCAAAATTGAAGTGATTGATTCGATGGTTAATACTGTTTTGCAGGGATTATTTGTACTTGAAGCTGCAAAAATGTGCAAAGCAGGCGTGCCGATGGAGGCTTGTGTGAAGGAGCTTCTTGATATGCGTGAGAGCGGAAGAATCTTCTTTACAATTGGAAGCATTGACTATTTAAAGCATGGCGGACGTATTGGAAAGCTTTCTGGCTTGGCAGCATCAGTGCTTGGAATTAAACCGTTAATTACCTTGAAGGATGGCGAGATCTATAACTCTGGCATTAGCAGAAGCAGAAAAGCTTCCATGGCTAAGGTAATTGAGCTTTTAAAGCAGTATATAGAAGAGCGAAAGATTGACATGAAAAAGTGGCAGCTATGTATTGGCTTTGGTTATGACCGTGAAGAAGCTGTTGCATTTCAAAAGCAGATTTTGTCAGAGCTTGGAGGCATAATAACAGAGGCAGAATGCCCTTGTTTTCAGATTGGCGCGACAATTTCAGTTCATACAGGTCCATATCCGATTGGCGTTGGACTTATCAGAAAGCAGACGCTTTGTTAAAATAAAAAATCCCAGCCGTGTTTTACCACGGTCTGGGATTTTTTATGTCATATGGATACTTAATGCTTGTAAAAAATTGTTCGGTCATATGAAATGTCTCTGCAAGTGCACAGACCTTATCAGCCAGACATACAAGCCAGGCTTCACGGCAGGCTGGTGGAACAGGTGTCAGCGGAAACATGTGGCGCAGAATGATATTTTGAGTGCGGTCACTTAAATTCCAGTCAGCAGTGGCATTGATTAGAGCACGCTTTGGATGGGTAAAACCATGCAGACGATGGCTGGGATCATTCTCATGCCAGTCATAAAGAAAATAGTCATGTAAAAAAGCGCCCATAAGCAGGCTTTGCTTGGAAACAGAAAGATGAAGACGATACGAAAACCATAAGCTTACATAGGCAACGGCAACGCAGTGACTGTAAACACTAGTATCACCGTGCTGGATAAATTGTCTTGTCTTAGAAAACTGTCCTGAATTGCTGATATAGCGAAAGAAATCATTGAAGTAACGGTCTCTGGCAAGTCTGCTGTGCATGTCATGTCCTTTCTTTGATGAGGTCAAAATTTATTAGCTGTCGCTATTATAGCTAAGGTCAAGGAAAAATGCAACTGGTATTTACAGCAAAGCCCGAAGGTGAAGGGCTTTCGTTGCATGATGTGTGAACTATAATCAAATAATCCATTGAAAAGAAAAAATTACTATGATATACTTTTAACAAACCATAGAAGCAGTGAAAAAATTTTTCTGCAACGAAATGAGATGGAGGATAAAAATGAAAAAATATTGTTTTGGAATTGATGTAGGCGGAACAACCGTAAAGATGGGACTTTTTACCACTGAGGGAGAACTTCTTGATAAGTGGGAAATACCAACAAGAAAAGAAGATGGAGGCGCTTATATTCTTAACGATGTAGCAGCATCTGTAGAAGCAAAGTTAGCTGAAAAGAATATCGAAAAGGAAGATGTTGCTGGAGCAGGAATCGGTGTTCCAGGACCGACACTTGATACTGGATATGTATCCATCTGTGTAAACTTAGGTTGGAAGGATAAGAATCCGGCAAATGAGTTGTCAGAGTTATTATCAATTCCTGTAAAGGCAGGAAACGATGCCAATGTTGCAGCTCTTGGTGAGATGTGGAAGGGCGGCGGCGAAGGCTATCTTGATGTTGTCCTGCTGACACTTGGAACCGGCGTAGGCGGCGGTATCATCATCGACGGCAGGATCTACACCGGATTCAACTACTGCGGCGCCGAGCTGGGACACACCGTTGTCCACTACGGCGGCAGACCCTGCAACTGCGGCCGTAAGGGCTGCTTCGAGGCGTATTCCTCCGCTACTGCGCTCATCAACATGACCAAGGAAGCTATGGAAGCCGACGAGTCCAGTAAGATGTGGGAGATATGCTCAGGCGATATCAATAACGTCGACGGCAAGACCGCGTTCGACGGCTGGCGCGCAGGCGACAAGAGCGCTTCCGGAGTCGTTGATATGTACATATCCTACCTCGGCTGCGGACTTACAAACATCGTAAATACTTTCCAGTCGGAGATACTCCTCATCGGCGGCGGAATCTGCAAGGAGGGCGACAACCTCATCAAGCCGCTTGAGAAGATAATCGCAGAGGAAAGCTACTGCGTAGACCCCAAGAGGTCGACAAAGCTCGGTATCTGCCAGCTCGGAAACGACGCAGGTATAATCGGCGCGGCGTTCCTCTACACCCTCGCTGAGTAAGGAGACGGTATGTTTTTTCTTTCACAGGACGGCATGCGTCTGGTCGAGAGCAGCCACCTCTACATAAACGAAAGCTCCATCTTCGCCGTGATAAACGGCGGCGAGGACGTGGAGCTTGCACATTTCGAGCTTTACGGCGCGGCGCAGGAAGCGCTCCGCAGCGTGTACGCCGCCATTGAGGACAGCGAGGCAGTTTTCTCCTTCGCGGAATGACAGCAGCGTTACCGGCATAATCTATATCAGATCAGCGCCACGCGGATGACATGTTTGTGCGGCGTCGGCAAAATTCTACTACACACCGGAGGTCACACCTTGAACTATTCCCAACTGATCGCTGCCTGCCGGAACGACGGCATTCCCTGCGAGGAAAACGCGGCGCTCGCTCCATATACTTCCATGAAGATAGGCGGAGCCTGCGACCTGCTCGTAAAAACCGCTGACGAGAAACAGCTCCTGACCGTGCTCAGGCTGTGCCGCAGCGAGAATATCCCGCACTTTATCCTCGGCAGGGGGAGCAACCTGTTGGTAAGCTCCGCAGGCTGGCGCGGGGCTGTGATCCTGCTTTCCGGCGAGAAGCCGGAGGTCGAGGTGCGCGGAAACGTTCTCACCGCCTGGGCGGGAGTTCCGCTGTACGCGCTGTGTTCCGCAGCCCTGGAACACTCGCTGACCGGGCTGGAGTTCGCGTACGGGATTCCCGGCTCACTGGGCGGAGCGCTCTACATGAACGCCGGGGCGTACGGCGGCGAGATGAAGGACGTCGTGACCTCATGCCGGTACGTCGGCGGCGACGGGGAGATACATGAGATGTCCGCTGCGGAAATGCAGCTTACCTACCGCCACAGCGTTTTCAGCGGGAGCAGCATGGTTATAACCTCGGTCACGATGGAACTCGTCCCCGGCGACAAGGCTGAGATAAAATCCCGTATGGAGGATCTTATGCAGCGCCGCCGCGACAAGCAGCCGCTGAACTTCCCGAGCTGCGGAAGCACGTTCAAGCGTCCGGAGGGATATTTTGCAGCCGCGCTTATCGAGGAGTGCGGTCTGAAGGGATTCACCATCGGCGGAGCGCAGGTCAGCGAGAAGCACAGCGGGTTTGTTATCAACCGCGGCCACGCTACGTTTGAGGACGTGATGGCGGTGGTGAACGAGGTAAAGCGCGTAGTCCTCGAGAAGAAGGGCGTTGAGCTGGAATGCGAAATGCTGATCCTTCAATAGCAGTTACCTGACCCAGAAAAGGAGCAACAGATGGAATTCGTTATAGTGACCGGGCTTTCCGGCTCGGGTAAATCCTCGGTGATGAAGGCGCTGGAGGACATCGGTTTTTTCTGCATAGATAATATGCCGCCGCAGCTTATCCCGGATTTCGCCGCGATGTGTAATGAAAACGCCGAGATAACAAAGGTCGCGATAGTCACTGATATACGCGGCGGCGCGATGTTCTTCAAGCTGGAAGAGTGCATCACGAAGCTGCATATCCGCGGAATAGACGTAAAGGTGCTGTTCCTGGAGGCTTCCCGCGAGGTGCTGATGAAGCGTTACAAGGAGACCCGCCGCAAGCACCCGCTCGACGAGGTATCCGGCGGAGACATCGGCAAGGCTATCGACGCGGAAGCTGAGCTTCTCAGCAAGATACGCCTCAATGCAGACTACATAATTGATTCCACGATGCTCAGCACGGGGCAGCTCAAGGAGCAGATCGCGGGTCTGTTCCTCGAGAAGGCTTCTGACGGAATGATCGTTAGCTGCATGTCGTTCGGGTTCAAGTACGGCTCCCCGCAGGAGGCTGATCTTGTTTTCGATGTCCGTTGCCTGCCGAATCCGTTCTACGTTCCGGAGCTTAAGCACAAGACCGGGCTTGAAAAGGAAGTTCAGGATTACGTTATGAGCTTCCCGCAGTCGCAGGAGCTTCGGGACAAGCTGTTCGACCTGATATCCTTCCTGATTCCGCACTACGTCACCGAGGGCAAGAGCCGTCTTGTCATCGCGTTCGGCTGCACCGGCGGAAAGCACCGCAGCGTTACATTTGCAGAGCTTACCGCGGCGTACCTCCGGGAGAAAGGGCTGAGGGTCAGAACTCTCCACCGCGACGCTGAAAAGAAATAACGCAATGCTCGGCGGGGCTTCCGGTCAAGTGAGCGGAATTATATTATCAAACGACAAACAGGCAGGAGCCATAATGCTCCTGCCTGTAATTTTGTTTAGAGGTGACCTTTACTTCTTAGCTTCCGACGGCAGTTTTACCGACTTCCTATAAATGAACAGCGAGATAACGGCGGTTATCAGCTCGGTTACCCAGAATGCGTTCCAGACGCCGTTTGCTTCAAATGCGCGGCTGAGCAGGAACGCCGCCGGAATTATCACCACAATGAACCTGCACAGCGAGATTATAAGCGACGGAACTCCCTTGCCAAGCCCTTCAAGCGAACCAGAGGCCGTAACGGACACCGACGACACGATAAATCCCGCGCTGATTATGCGCAGAGCGGTCTCTCCGGCGGCGATGACGTCGGGGCTGTCAGTGAACATTCCCATTAGATGACCGGGTATCAGCAGGCAGATGGCGGTGCCGACCGTCATTATACCGCAGCTCATTAGCAGAACAATGCGGAAAAGCTGGCTGACGCGCTTATACTCTCCGGCGCCGTAGTTGTATCCGATAAGCGGGCGCATTCCCTGGATTATTCCGCTTGTGGGAAGATACAGGAAGGTTTGCAGCTTGTAGTATATTCCCAGAACCAGGACGTACACCTCGGAGAACGCCGCCAGAATTGCGTTCAGCGCGGAGATGAGTATTGACGGCAGCGCGAGGTTCAGCGCCGCGGGAACACCTATTGAGTACAGCCTGCCTATCATTCTGCCGTCGGGGGAGAGGTGCTTTTTGCTGAGTTTCACGCTTATCGGCCGCAGGAAGTACACGACGATATAAATTGCAAGAGAAATACTCTGGCCGATTCCGGAGGCAAGCGCGGCACCATTGATACCCATTTCGGGGAATCCCCAGCCGAAGATCATCATAGGGTCGAGGATAATGTTGACGATACAGCCGCACAGCAGGCTCACCATTGAGGTTTTCATGCTGCCTACCGCCTGGAATATTTTCTCGAATGCCATGCCGAGGTTTATCACTACCGAGAACAGAAACGCGACATTAGAGTACTGAAGTCCGAACTGTATTACCTCCTGGTCGTTGGTGAAAGCTCCGAGGAACGGCGGCATTATCAGAATGCTGACAACGGTGAGTATAACTCCGTGGATAGCTGCAAGAAGCACTCCGAGCGTAGCGGCGCGGTCTGCGCGCTCCTTGTCGCCCGCGCCGGAGTAAAATGCGATCACGGCGTTTATTCCAACTCCGAAGCCGATCCCGGCGGCGTTGATGAAATTCTGCACCGGGAACACCAGCGACAGCGCGGTCATTGCGCTGTCGCTTATTTTGGCGACGAACAGGCTGTCCACGATGTTGTACAGCGAGTTCACAAGCATTGAAATTACCATCGGCAGCGCCATTGAAAGCAGCAGCGGCAGCACCGGTTTTTCCTTCATAAAGGTGTTGTCCATTTTACCTCCTACCCGGAAAATCGCACAAAAAAACCACACAGCATATGCTGTGTGGCGAAAAGGGGAGCGCGTCCGGAAAAATCCACATCTTAATTTTACGTCGCTTATTATAACATACAATACGGAGGTTGTCAATTGTGAAAAATACACAAATATCCCCGCAGGTGTTCTGCGGGGATATGCTTATAGATTTTCGTCGATCCACTTTGCGCGGTTGTTGATGAACTTCCTGAGATACAGCACCTGGTCAAGATAGGTGTTGCAGTTTTTCATCGTCAGCGGCTGGAATCCGTTTGCCACGCCCAGGGTGTTCCAAATATCGAAGTTCTCCTCAGCGGAGGGTATCACCATCGGCTTGTAGGCGTCGATGGTGCCGAGCGCTGCGTTCACCATCGTGTCGCGGACATCGTTCCAGCGTGTGCGCGCCTTGTTCCGGAAATCCTCGTCGGTCATGAGGTAGTTGAACCATGTAACGCCGATGTAGCTGCTGCTGTCCATGCTGCCTATCGTAGCCCAGTCATCGTACTTCGGATTATCCATGTACATATTGCCGAAGGCCAGGTCGAAGTCCCATATAGGCCCCATTTCAAGACGGCTGAGGGTAGGCTTTGTTATGTAGCAGCTCCGGCGGAAGCAGGAGTCAAGATTGTAGCTAAGCTCATGCACCAGGAACCAGTCGATGAAGCTGTCTACGTTGATGTACTTTTCATAGCCGTCCAGGGTGGTTATTGCGGCGTCGGCCTTGCACATATAGTCGTAGATGAAGTCGAAGTGCTTCTGCGTCCACTGGTAGTCAGCCTGTGGATCCTCCTCGGTGTCGGGGCTTTTTATCTTGATGTTCACTCCGCAGCCGGAGGGCAGATTGAAGTAATTCCAGCCTTCCTTATCGGTGGATGGGTCTGCGCCGCCTATCTCAAGAAGGTATCCGGTCTCGACATTCGCGAGGCTGTCGTCTATCGCAATCCGCGATGTCTTGACTTCAAGCTGCTCGCCGAGCGTGTATACGCCCTGATATATCCCGTTCATATAGACGTCCACCGGGATAGCGTGCGGCACGAAACGGAAGCTCCCGAGGGAACGCGCCATTTCAAATGCGGTGGTGTTTCTCAGCATGGATTCGTCGGCGTAATTCGCGAGGAGCACCCAGCGCTTCGCCTCGGACATTCCAAGCAGTGACGCTTTGTCGTCAAGCTTGATTTTGTAGGGCTTCTTCGGCCATTCCCAGGTGGAGTGGCCCCTGCCGCGTATCTTTCCGGTGAGCGCTTCTGTGCTTTCGTACCTTCCGTTTGTCATTCCGGCGTCTATCTGAACCGTGCAGTCGGCGTAATCCTCCTTGATGATCGCCGACGGGTCGGAGGTAGTGAGGTAGACTGCGGGTATCAGCTTGTCGGTCTCCTGACCGAAGCTGCCTGGAATCTCGCGGAGCATAACGCTCCAGTCGTCGGAGCGGGGGGTATAATTCGCGGGGATATATTCATCGGAGATCGGGATAACGCGACCCTCTCCGTCGCGGGTATATTTATCAACGCTTTCCGTGCCTGGCTTGGAGCAGCCGCTTACCAGCACTACAGCTGCGAGTGCCGCGGCGCAGATCTGCCTGAATTTCACAACAAAGCACCTCCGGGAAATCAGTTCTCATACACTAATTATATACTATTCTCTATTTTCTGTCAACAAGATTTCATATTTTTGTAGGATATACAAAATCTGTGCCTTCGCTTATGTATAATATTTCAAAGAAAAACCGGAGCATTCGCCCCGGTTTTAGTTCAATTCAGAGTTTTATCTCCGCTGAGCAGCTTCAGACTGCCGTCAACAACGGCCGCGCCGGTGTAGCCTGTCTTGTCGTCGTAGAGGGTGTGCAGGCTGCGGGAACGTCCCAGTTCCGCGAATTCGTCGACGACTGAAACGCCGTCGAAGTAACGGTATGCCGCGCCGGAGCAGTCCGTGCCGTTTATCACGAAGCAGTTTGTCCCGCTGAACCGGAAGCTCTCCAGCTCGGAAGCGGTCAGCGCCTTGGCGAAGCTGTCCGCCTGGACTGCCTTTTTGCTTTCCAGTTTGTACAGGGTCAGCGTGATACCCGTTTTGCTTACCGCGCCGCAGAGCGCGTAATCTCCGCTTACCACGCCGTCAGCCGACGTGAGATCGAGCGCCTTCGGTGAGGACGTATCGGAGATATCCACCGCCATAACAGTGGAGCCGCCGCTGCCTACGTACACGACATTCCCGCTTATCCGGAGATGATCTATCTCCCCGCCGGTGGTGAACGCCGCGAGCGGCTTCAGGGCGCTGTCCCTGAGGTACACGGTAACGCCGCCGTCGTATATCTCGGCGTCGGCGATGACTCCGTTTCCTGCCGCGCAGGCGGTGATCTCCGGGAGCGCGGCGCTTACAAGGCTGCCGCCGTCAGATGTGAGTTCAGCGGAGCCGTTTTCGCGGGTCATTGCGGCGGTGAAGCTCTCCGCGCCGCTGTATATCGGGGAGCCGAGCGCGGCAAGGCGCTTTTTCTGCTCGCCGTTTTCAGCGGCGTACTCGCCCCAGACTGCGTAGCTGCAGCCGTCCGCCGAGCCGCTCACCGCGATTTCAGCAGGGGAGAACGCGGTGAGCTGACCGTTCTTAGATCCGTATGGGAGGTACTCAAGTACGTCGTCCACGGTGAACGACTTCGTGAATCCCGGCGTGTAAACGCTTCCGAGCCGAATGATGTCCTCGCCGCAGAAAATATCCGTGAGCGTACCGGACTGCCCGCAGCTCCAGATTTCGCCGCTGCCGTCCACGCCTATGAGACCGCACTTCGCATCGCCGGAGTACACCGCGGTAACGCCGGAATCAGTCTGCACGACCTTAACGAATTCCGCGCCCTCCGGCGGGAGCACATGAGCCGCAAGCCCCCCGGAATCCAGTGCGTAAACGCTTATCCCGTCAGGCTCCGCAGACCACAGCGTGTTTCCGCTGCTGAATACGCCAAGCTCCTTGCCGGAGTTTATCAGCATATCGCCGAAAATCTGCTCGTTTTTCGACAGCTTCTGCGTTTTTTCGCTGCTTATTCTGCCGTTTGTGTACGCGGTGTAAATTTCCGAGAAAACCGCCGCATTATCAGAGGCGAACTGGAACTCTCCTCCGGAGCTTCCAGGCGCTGTGAAGCCGAGAATATCCATCAGCGGGTCAATCGCGAACAGAACCGCCGCGCCGGCGGCTGCGGCTATGATCGCATTCCTGCGCGCTTTCGGGGAATCCTCCCTGACCTCCGCCGGCTGCTCGGGCTCCGTTTCTGGAGCCGTCTCCTCTTTCCGGCGCTTTCTCTGCCGGGCGGTGTACTTTTCCTCAGGTTCGTCCTCAATCTCTGCAGCTATTCCGAGTTCCTCCGCGAGGTCGTCGATTGTGCGTTTTTTCTGACGTGCGGTCAGCACCGGAGCTTCCTGATCGGGTGATTCGTCCTCGTAGGATTCCTCGGTGCGGCGCTTCTTCTGACGCGCTGTCCGGACGGGTCTGGGCGGTTCGGAAGGCTCAGTAGGCTCAGTGGTTTCAGCAGACTCTTCCGGTGTGGATTCCTCCGCTGCGGGGGCTTCCTGCTCAGTCGATTCCTCAGATCCAGCCGGATCTTGCGGCTCAGGCTGTTCTTCCTGTCGGGACTCAGCCGCCGCTTCCAGTTCGCCGGAGTCTATACGCATGGTTATGGTGTGCTCCCAGAGCTGACGCGCCGTGTATAGCATACGGGTGTAGTCCTTCGGCGTAAGCCCTGAGCTTTCCAGCGTGACGATGAGCGTTT
>OLPW01004249.1_pt1 | contig 10312 bp, 7 predicted proteins | sample 1672161 | NCBI WGS metagenome assembly OLPW01 (sample SAMEA3136654, study PRJEB25190) | human gut metagenome
CCCTTTTCTCCCCCTTCTTTTCCGGCAAGGCGGAAAAGAAGGGGCCGCCGGAGGCTTGACCAGCTCCCGACTATGCAGAAAAGCCCCCCTGTCATGCGCTTCGATCGGCATAACAGGGGGACTGCATGGGTGTCATTATTTTTTGCTTGCGGCGTAATGCGCCGGGTACCAGCGCTGGAACCAGGCTGTGAACGCGCCGAGGAGCATGGGCAGCACGGAATTGAGCGCGCCGGTCAGATACGAGACGGGTGTTTGCAGCAGATACCACGTCCAGACCGGCGTGAGCAGATACAAGACTGCCCAGCAGGCTGTCAGAATGCGGTTCGTGCGCATGAACAGCGGATTTTGAAGCGCTGTCTCGCCGCCGTAGCCGTTCATGGAATAATACGCCGTCAGCGGCATGGGCAGAAAGACTGTTACGCCCCACATCAGGCCGAACAGAAGATACGACGCGGGCAGCAGCAGCGTGAGCGGCAGCGCGTCCTGAAGCGTCAGCACGCAGATCGTGCCGACAGCCAGAATCGAACACGGCTCGAAGATGGTCAGACGGTATTTCAGAAACGCGAACGGCAGCAGCGCACAGACCGCGAGGCCGATGCAAGCGCCAAGCTGCGCGTGGATAGACAGCGCGATCCAGATCGCCATCCACGGCAGCAGCATGAGCGTCATGTTCGTCTTCTTCCGGGGCTCGGCGGACGGCTGCGGCGCGGCGGCTCCAAGGCCGAAGATCTCGTCCCAATGAAGCATGACCGAAAAATCACCGGTCACGCGGTACTGGTGCTCCATCATCGCCTGCTTGCCGTCAAGCTCCCCGCTGCCGATTTTTTGCCAGACGGAAAGCGGCGTTTCGATGCGCGTCGTGCAGGGCAGGAAGTCTGATTGCAGCACGCGCTGGCCGTCCTTTCCGAGCACGATCTGGCAGGTTTCGCCGGTGTCCGTATAGAAAAATTCCAGAACACGGTCCCTCCCGTCCCATGTCGATGGGTCATAGAGCGCGGCCATCTGCCGCGTAAAGGCCTGCGCCGGAGACAGCCTCCCGGCCTCCGGGGTCTTTGCTGCGGCAGTATCCTCCCGGCTGACGCCCCAGCTGGCGTCCGCCATCTGCTCAAATACCGCGCGCGGGAACAGCGGCTGGCGCAAGGCGCGGGCCGTTTCCGGCAGGATCGCGCCGCGCGCAAACTCCGCGCCCGCCTGTTTGACCAGCTCAAGATACGCATCCGTGCGCTGGCGCAGCGCCGGGACGCGGAACAGCTCGCCCTGTCCGCAGTAGACGGACGTATAGCCATCCTTGCCGCAAAGCCGGGAAATCTGCGCGTCCACCGCGTCATAATTGCCCTCGGCGGTATAGAAGCCGCAGGTCGAGATCACGACCTGCCGCTGGCCGGAGCGGTCGTACCGGCTCGGGTGGCCGCCGGAGTCCGTGTCGGTCATAAACGGCAGCGACATCGGCAGCTGCCGGTCGATGAGCAGCTTGAGCTGGCCTGGAATGCTGAAATAATAGAGCGGAAAGCTCCAGACCAGCACGTCGGCGGCAAGAATTTTTTCGATCACACCGCCCATATCGTCCTGCAAAACGCATTTGCCCGGCGTTTTGCTCCAGCAGGCGAAGCAGCCGCGGCACGGCAGCAGATGCAGCTTTCCGACCTCGATGGTCTCGGCCTCCACCGGCTGCGTCTGCCGCAGGCCGTCCAGAAACGCGCTTGTGAGCCGGTATGTATTGCTTTTGTCCCCCTTGGGACTTCCGTTCAGGACCAGAACTCTCATACCATTTCCTCCAGCCGTTTGATGCAGTCCTCGGCCCAGGCGATGCACATCTGCGCATAATTTCTGCCGAACTGCGCCGTAAAGGCCCAATATACAGGCGCGCTGGCGTCGGTCAGCTTGCCGTAATCCTCAATGCTCTGCGGTACGCTGTCCATGCTCCGCAGCCACGCGCGGCAGCCGTCCGCATAGGCGCGCAGCATTGTGATTGCCTGCTGCGGCGGGAGATTTTCAGCAAAGAAGACCTTCATCAGAAATTCGCTCTTATAGCCGTCTGCCGTCTTTCCCTGCTCCGACAGCCAGCGCTGCAGCTCCGCGCGTCCGGCGGGCAGGATGGAATAGACGTTTTTATTCGGCTTCCCGTTTTGAATGACCGTCTCATGCGTGACAAGCCCGGCATCCTCCAGCTTGCCCAGCGTCAGATAGATCTGGCTGGTCTGCGCAGGCCAGAAAAACTGCACGGAGGAATGAAACGCCTTTGTCAGCTCATACCCGCTGCACGGGCCATAATTCAAAAATCCAAGGATCCCATGCTGCAATCCCATTGCGGCCCTCCTTTATCATCTAATTATTCTATATTCCAATTTTATAATATGCATCTGCATTTGTCAACACTGCTTTTTGTTTTACAGCACTGGCACGGGAGCTGACCCGAAGGGCCCGAGGGGATTCGAATGCCGTAAATTCCGGAGCACGCTGAACCTTGCAGCATATCCCCTCCGGCTTTTGGGATCTGCGGCGAATCCGTACTGCCTCACAAATTTTAAACGCAAGGCTGATTTACAGCAGCCATTCAAAGGCAGCCACTTGTAAATCTGATGTTCCGTAACAGGCGGCGCGTACCATAGCGCTCGTAAGGTGAGTATGTGTGTTCGTAATACCCAAAAATAAGGACTTGCCTAAACCGTACCCGCAGGACGCACCAAACGCGTCCAAGCGCCCCTTTTCTCCCCCTTCTTTTCCGGCAAGGCGGAAAAGAAGGGGCCGCCGGAGGCATGACCAGCTTGCAAGTATTCACGTCATCTTCCTCTGACAGCGCAGTACCGCCCGGCCATGCAGATGCACAGCCGGGCGGCAGACAGTTTTTTTCTTATTCCGCAAGCGCGGCGCGCAGAACGGGATTTCTCGCCGCCTGCACCTCGTCGAGACGGCGGACAGGGGTATTGTGCGGCGCGGTGTGGAGCGCTTCGGGGTCCTCATGCGCGAGGCGGGCAAGCGCACGGAAGACCTCGATTGCCTCGTCCATGGTGGCCTTGGATTCCGTTTCCGTCGGCTCGACCATGAGCGCCTCGTGGACGATCAGCGGGAAATACATTGTGGGCGGATGAATACCGTTGTCAAGCAGACCCTTGGCGATGTCGAGCGCGGAAACGCCGGTTTCCCTGTGCAGCCGGTCCAGCGTCATGACGAACTCGTGCATACACGGGCCGGGATAGGCCATATCGTAGACATCCTGCAGCGCGGCCATCATGTAATTCGCGTTCAGGACCGCGTTGCGGCCCACCTCATGCACGCCCTCCCGGCCAAGCATGGTCAGATAGGCGAACGCCTTGACGACGACGAGGAAATTCCCGTAGAAATCCCGCACCCGGCCGACGGACTGCGCAGGCTGCGCAAAGCGGAAGCCGCTTTCGGTCTTTTCCGGGATGGGGCCGGGCAGGAACGGCGCGAGGAACGCCTTGCAGCCAACGGGGCCGGAACCCGGCCCGCCGCCGCCGTGCGGCGTGGCAAAGGACTTATGCAGATTCAGGTGGATGCAGTCAAAGCCCATGTCGCCCGGACGGACGACGCCCATGACAGCGTTCAGATTCGCGCCGTCGTAATAGCACAGGCCGCCCGCGTCGTGGATGATCTTCGTGATTTCAAGGATATTCTTGTCGAAGATGCCGACCGTATTGGGGTTCGTGAGCATCAGTCCCGCCGTCTGCGGTCCAACGGCTGCGCGGAGCGCCGCGAGATCGACGCAGCCGTCTGCGCCGGACGGGATATTGACCACGCGGAAGCCCGCCATGACGGACGAGGCCGGATTCGTGCCGTGGGCGGAGTCCGGGACGATGATCTCTGTCCGGGCCGCATCGCCGCGTGCAAGGTGATACGCCTTGATGAGCAGCAGGCCGGTAAACTCGCCGTGCGCGCCTGCGGCGGGCTGGAGTGTGAACGCGTCCATGCCGGTCACCTCTCCGAGCAGCTTTCCGGTTTCATACAGCAGCTCCAGCGCGCCCTGCGCCGTCTGCTCCGGCTGGAGCGGATGGAGCCGCGCAAAGCCCGGCAGCGCCGCAAGTGCTTCGTTGACCTTGGGATTATACTTCATCGTGCACGAACCCAGCGGATAGAAGCCGTCGTTCATGCCGTGGACGCGGTGCGACAGCGCGGTATAGTGCCGGATAAGCTCATTTTCGCTCACCTGCGGCAGGCGCAGCGGCTTTTTGCGCGCCGGCGCCAGCGTCACGACGGGCACATCGCACGCGGGAAGCAGCGACAAGCCATGGCCGGGCGCGCCCTGTTCAAAGATCGTCTTCATCGGCCGCTCACCTCCTGCAAAAGCCCGATCACATGGTCGAGCGTTTTCTTATCTGTCAGCTCCGTCACGCACCAGAGAATTCCGCCCTCCACCGGCAGGCCGCCCAGAATCCCGTGCGCCTCCAGCACTTCCAGCGTCCGCTCGGGGCATGGGCAGGCAGTGACAAACTCGTGGAAGAATTCGCCGGGATAAACGCGCTTCCAGCCGAGCACTTCTTCGAGCTGCTGCGCAAAATAATGCGCGCGGGACGTGCAGAGCGCCGCGGCCTGCCGCAGTCCGGCTTCGCCCATGGCGGCAAGATAGACGGCGGCAGTCAGCGCGCAGAGCTGTTCGTTCGAGCAGATGTTGGACGAGGCCTTTTCCCGGCGGATGTGCTGCTCCCGCGCGGAAAGCGTGAGGACATAGCCGGTCTTCCCCTCCGTGTCGTGCGTCTGACCGACGATGCGGCCGGGGAGCTTACGCATCATGGCGCTCGTCGCGGTCATAAAGCCGAGGTACGGGCCGCCGAAGGCCGTGTCGAGGCCAAGGGGCTGCCCTTCGCCGACGGCGATGTCCGCGCCGCACTCGCCGGGTGTTTTCAAAACTGCCAGCGAAATGGGGTTCACGCCCATGATGTATTTGGCCCCGGCTGCGTGCGTGATCTCGCCGAGCAGCTCCGCGTCCTCCAGCAGGCCGAAGAAATTCGGCTGCTGGACATAGAAGCAGGCGGCATCCGCACCGAGTATGGCGCGCAGCGCGTCCGGGTCTGTTTTGCCGTCCTTCATCGGGACGACAGTTAACTCTGTCCCGGAACCGAAGCAGTAGGTCTTCATAACGCCGAGGACGTTCGGGTCGATTGCTGCGGAGACGTAGGCCTTTGTGCGTTTGCGGTCGCGGCACATGGGGATGGCCTCTGCGGCGGCAGTTCCGCCGTCATAAACGCCCGCATTGGACACGTCCATGCCGGTCAGCTCACAGAGCATGGTCTGGTACTCGAAAATTCCCTGTAAAATGCCCTGGCTGATCTCGGCCTGATAGGGCGTATAGGCCGTCACAAATTCCTCGCGGGTCACGACGGCCTTGACCGCCGCGGGGATATAATGCCGGTAGCTGCCCGCGCCGCGCAGACAGGTTTTGAATACGCGGTTCCGCTCTGCCAGCGCCGAGACGGCCTCAAGCGTTTCCAGCTCGCTCCTTCCGGGCGGCAGATCCAAGTATCCGTCCAGATACATCTGCTGCGGCACGTCCCGGAACAGATCTTCTACGGACGATACGCCGATCGTCCGCAGCATCTGCTCCCGCTCCGCGGCTGTCGTCGGGACAAAGGTGCCCATCAGTGCTCCTCCTTCGTGAACGCCTCATATTCCTCCGCGCTCAGAAGCTCGGAGAAGTCCGTGATATGCTCGATCTTCATGATCCACGCCTCATAGGGGTCGGAGTTCAGAAGCTCGGGAGAATCGTCCAGCTCCTCGTTGACCTCGGCGATCACACCGGTCACGGGGCTCATAACGTCGGACACGGCCTTGACGGATTCGACGTCGCAGGCCGTTTCGCCCGCAAGCACCTCGTCGCCGGGCTCAGGCAGATTGACGTAGACCAGATCGCCCAGCTCGCTCTGGGCAAAGTCCGTGATGCCGACAAGAGCGGTCGTGTCGTCGAGCATCTTGACCCATTCGTGGTCGCGGGAATACTTCAGTTCAGCGGGAAAATTCATAATTTGTTCCTCCAATTCTGTTTTGTGGGGTTGATTGGTTGAGTTGGTGGGGGGGGAGAAAAGGGGCGCTGGATATGCTTCGCCATATTTGCAGGCAGTGCGGATTCGCACAGTATAGTAGGGGCCGATGCCCACATCGGCCCGTTGGGAAGCTGCGAATTCGCCGAAGATTTTCGTAAAACGCGGTGCAATCTGCCGGGCCGATGTGTACCGGCAAGCGGCAGACCCACATCCGTAACGCTCCTTCGTCGCGAACGGCTGTGACCGGCATCGGCCCCTACACTGAGCAGGCAAATTTCTGATAAAGTGTACTCTATCCGCTCAGATGCCCGTAGCCTCGGCCAGGGCGGAAATGAGCTTTTCCGTTTCTGCGTCGGAGAAGCAGTAGCGCATATCGGTGAAGCCCTCGCGCAGGCGGGCGGCTTCCTCCCGGACGTCCGCATTGCGCAGGATGCAGTCGGCGATCAGGTGCGCAAGGTGCGCAAACTGCTCCCTGCCGAAGCCGAAGCGGGTCATTTCGTTTACGCCCATGCGCAGCGCGCCGGAGGCAGTGAAGCCCTCCTCGTCGGGCGTGGCCTGATAGTTGCAGATGATGTTGTTCTCCTCGAGCCGCTTCGCGATCTCCGGGCCTCTGGCGTAGCCGACGCGGACAATGACCTGATGCGTCTCGGTGTAGCCCACGGCCGGGTCGCCCGCCACGTCAAGCCCCTCGGCCTTCAGGCTGGCGGCGAAGCTCTTCGCGTTCTCGATCACGGCCCTCTGGTATTCGTCCTTGAAGGCGTTCATTTCATACGCGGCCATCAGCTGGCCGAGCAGCGTTCCGAGGTGATGGTTGGAGACGCTGCCGGGGAAGGCGCGCGTTTCGATCGTCTCCCAGAGGCCCCATTTGAGGTCCTCCGGCTTGTAATTCACGCCGATCACGCCGCGCTGCGGGCCGAAGAAGGTCTTGTGCGTCGAGCCGGTGACGATCTCCGCGCCCTCTTCAAACGGCTTCTGGAAGTGGTCGCCGATCAGGCCCAGCACATGGGCCATGTCGTACATGACGGTCGTGCGGATGCCCTGCTCGCGGATGAAGCTTACAAGCTCTGCGACCGGCTCCTTGTACAGCACCATGGACTTGCCGAAGATCACGAATTCCGGCCGGTACTGCGCAAGCAGCAGCTTTGCCGCCTCCGTGTCGATGCGGTACGGGTCGTCGGCGCAGACGGGGAAATTGACGACCATCTGCTTTTCGGTGACGGGATCGACGGCGATATAGTCGTGCAGCGCACCCATGGGCTGTGCGGACAGATGGCCGCCGCGGACGATATGGTTGTTCATGACCCAGCCGAGCCGCTGCGGCGTGCGCTTGCGGTCGATCCGGTTCTTGAAGTCCATGAGCGCGGAGAAGACGGCGGTATTGGACATCTGGCCAGAGGTCACGCGCGTTTCGACCTGCGACGCGCCGAGGAACTTCTTCATCTCCTCAACGAGCAGTGCCTCGACCTCGCCGATGAAGTTTGTGCCCTGATAATAGAAGATCTCCGCGTCATAGAACGCCTTCTGCTTTTTATGCTCGGCATAGCGGTTCGACGGATCGGAGGCCGAAAGCAGGCGCACGGCGCGCGACTGCGTGTTTTCGGACGGGATGAGATTGATGCACCGGTGCTGCCGCCAGAGATGGTTCTCCTGCGCTTTTTTCAGGAGCGCGGCAGCCTTTTCGGCATACGGCGCGTCGCAGTGCGGCGCAGCCGGGGCAGGATGATCGGGCAGGATGGGACGGACATAGGGCGCGGCGTCCTGCCGGATGTGCCACGCGACGACCTTGGCCGGCTGCCGCTTGCCGCGAATGTCGATCTCAAGATCAAAGTCCTGGCAGATGCGCGAATCGAGATACGCAAGGCCGATGGAGCGCTTGCCCGTCTCGGAGGTGATGACCGTTTCCAGTCCCTCGCCCTCCGTCTTGAAATAGGGGATCATCGTGCCGGAGGTCACATAGCCGACGGGCTTTCCCTCTGCCCATGCGTCCCTGCTGTAGACCGGGAAGCCCTTGCGCAGAACGCCCTTGCCGGAAAGATAGACCGGCTGGATGCGGTATGGAAGATCCGCAATTGCGGAATAATCGCGGTTCATGATCCTCTGGAACGCCTCGAACTGCCGCTTCAGCGCGGCGCGGCCAATGAAATCGCCCTTTTCCTCCGCGAACGAGACGGCAAATTTGGCCAGCGGCACAGCATAGACCGGGATCTCGCCGCCAAGCTCGCACTCCCCCATTTCATGGCCGTAGAGCGGCAGAGAAGCTTCCATGCGCAGCGTATCGCGCGCGCCGAGCGCGGTGGGTCTTGCCCCGAGTTCGATCAGACGGTCCCAAAAATACCGGGCGTCCCTTGATTCGCAATAGAGTTCATAGCCGATAGGTTCTCCGGTATAGCCGGTCTTGGCAACGCGGACGGGACGGCCCTCCATGGTGAGCGTCCCCAGCGCGTTCTTGACGTTTTCCCGCGTAAGCGCCTTGCCGCCCGACAGGGTCATGAGCAGCTTTTTGGCCTCCGGGCCCTGCACGGCGATGGCGGCATAGCAGTCGGAGACGTTGGTAAGCGTGACGTTATAACGCTCGGCCTCGCGCATCAGGTGGGCGAGGTCCTTGTCGATGTTGCCCGCGTTGATGACGAGGAAATACTTTTCCGCCTCAAAGCGGTAGAGATATGCGTCGTCAATGGCGCAGCCGTTCTGATCGGGGATGATGCAGTACTGCGCCTGATTGAGATCCAGCGCCTGCACGTTGCTGGACAGGACGTGCTGCAAAAACCGGACCATGTCCGGCCCTTCGACGTCGATACGGCCCATGTGGGACACGTCGAAAATGGCGCAGTGGCTGCGGCAGTAGAGATGTTCGGCGACGATGCCGTCCGGGTACTGGATGGGCATATCCCAGCCGCCGAAGTCGACCATCGTGGCCCCGGCGTCCAGATGGGCCTGATAGAGTACGGTTCGTTTCAGTTCGCTCATGGTGTTCCTCCCTTTTTCCTGATCTCGCGCAGGCTGTGCGCCTGCGGGTATGCAGTGCTTCGATAATCCTTATCCGCCCGGTCCGCCTCCAGCAGATCCAGCCGGTCCAGTTCCTTGAGTTTGCGGTAAATGCGCAGCCATGCGCATTCGTTTTCGGGGTTGACCTCGCAGCGGCCGTTCCGCTGTCCGCCGCACGGCCCGTGGACGAGCGATTTTGCGCACTGCGTCACGGGACAGATGCCGCCGGTCTGGCCGAGCATACAGTCGCCGCACATCCGGCAGGCCTCGCGGAAGACGCCCGCACGCTCGATCTGTCCGAGAAACAGCGTGTCATTCGCGGGGAAGACCGGGACCACGGTATTGGCCGCGACAGTCTGTGTGCCGTCGCCGCAGGCCAGACAGACGATGGCCTCCGCGCCGCTGTCGCGCAGGGGCTTGAGATCGCGCTTGACGAGCAGCATATGGCAGCACTCGTCCGGCAGGACCGTACCGACTGTCTCGATCCCCTGCTCCTGCAGCAGCTGGCGCATCTGCTCCAGCTCCTTTTCTCCGCCGGTCTGACAGGCTGCGGCGCAGCTGGCGCAGCCGACCAGCGCGACGCGGCGAACACCGCGCAGCATCGCAAGCACCTGCTCCACGGGCTTTTTTCTTGTTACGATCATATGCTTCTCCTTAAAAAACAGAAAACAGAGCGCGCCAAAAGAAGGCGCGCTCTGTTCGTAAACCTGAAAGATTCTCCCGGCCAGCCGGGATTGCTTCTTCGGTGCTGCGGATGCAGCTTTCCAGAGTTCCGTCCGGAATCAGTTTTTTTGCCTGAGAGTTCGTTGCGCGTTCCCCTTCGGCGGCATGCGGATATGCCCTCTCCTGATTCGTTCATCCGGCTAGATTCAGTTGTCTGAATTTGTACATTCTGACGAAAATCGCTTTTGTTCATCTGCGTATCTTATCTACTTTTTCAGTCTATCGTATTTCCAAGAAAAAAGCAAGCACTTTTTGGGAAATGCGCAAAAACAGCCCCCAACAAAGGGGGCTAAGGGCGACGTCAAGCGGGGGTGTCGATACGAGCATGATCGTCAGGACGAAGGACTTTGATAAGCCGGTCGTGCAGCTCAAAAAGGGCGGCTATAAAATGAAGCCGGGACTGGTCTATCTCGGGTTTTCGACGGACTTTCTGATCGAAGAAGCCGACCAGTGGCGCGGCGCGTGCTGGAGCATGATCAAGGAGCGGTCAGATTGCAGCTTTCTCTTCCTGACGCAAAAAGTTTGGTACAAAAGCCCTCTGAATACGGATAAAGGGCAATGTCATCAACTTAAGACCGGTGCATTTGTTTTATGCGAAAAAACGGCAA
>OLPW01004251.1_pt1 | contig 10311 bp, 10 predicted proteins | sample 1672161 | NCBI WGS metagenome assembly OLPW01 (sample SAMEA3136654, study PRJEB25190) | human gut metagenome
ACCGTTTTTATCTGTCTTTGGCAGGTTACAAACACCGGAAGCTGCCTTTTGATCTGTAGTGGCATCCAATGTCCCATAATCATACAAATAGTGTTCTAACGCATTTTTCGCAGCTACTTCATCCGCTTTTAAAATAGCTTCCAGTGCATCTGAAATCTGCTGTCCGGTATAATGCAACACACCGGTATTGTGGCAGGGATATGCCTCCCCCTGTTTGCTCATATCAACCGCATTTTCCTTCATCAGCTTCAAAATATCTGCCAGTTTTTCCGGAATCTCATAGATCAGTTCCACGGATGTCTCTGTTCCTTTCTGAACACTGTGTGTCTCAATATTACCTACTCTCAGACAGGAAAACTGCACACCTTCCATGGCATAATCTGCCAGTTTCTGTTCAGCCACCGTATCTTTTTCTCCTGTTGCCACATACATATCCTCCGAATAATCTCCTGCTGCCTGTGCTGCTGTCATATCATATTTTCGGATAGCAACAGATCCTTTTTTCAGACTGTCAATAATATCAGCATGCTCCAGTGCATCCTGCTTTGCTTTTTGGCTGATTGAGACAGGAAGTCCCGCCGCTGCCACATTCTGTACCACTGGAGCAGTACCCAGAAGCAGTGCAAGGGTCATGGCTCCAAGCATAATCGTTAACTGTTTTTTCTTCATTCTAGTTCCTCTTTTTCTTTCTGTTTTTATTCTGTCTCTCCTTTTTTCGTCGATACAGAATGTCAAATCTTCATTTCTTTCCGCTCTTATATGCGATTTTTATTTTTATTTATGTCAGTTATAATTACATATGTGTTCACCTCGTTCCTTCGGTTTCGAAAATACGATCCAGTTATCCTGATAGTAAAGCGGATATTCGCATTTTCCTCCGTTTTTCACTTCATCAAGACCTGCAATCATGCGCATAACAGCACTTTTTCCACTCCCGGATGGACCAGTCAATATTACAAATTCTCCGTCTTCAATCTGGAAATTTAAATCTTTTACTGCCTCATATCCATTCGGAAATGCGCGATCTACATGTTTTAATGTCAGACTTGCCATCTGATCAGCCCCTTTCTTTGTCTTCCCCTGACTACTGTAATTCAGGCTTTTTATCCATCATTACTTTTTTACAACAACGCCTGGTAAATGTCCCTCTTTCCGACTCCCCGGTCTTTCGCGACCATTTTCATTGCTTCTTTTTTCTGAATCCCCTGATCCATATAATAATCCATATGTTCCTGAATGGACATTTCTTCCCATTTCTGGCGTTCTTCTTCTATCTGTTCTTGACGGCTCTTACCCTCAATGACAAGCACGCATTCCCCTTTTGGTTCCTGCTCTTTATAATATTCCACTGCCGCACTGATCGTTGTTGCAAAGACTGTCTCATGCTTTTTCGTAAGCTCCCGGCAAATGCGGATTCTTCTATCACCCAAGGTCGCAAGCAGAAGCTCTAATGTCCGGACCAGTCTGTGTGGTGCTTCGTAGATAATCATAGTTCTTGTCTCTTCCGTCAGTTCGTTCAGCACTGCCTGTCGTTCTTTTTTATCTGTCGGAAGAAATGCTTCAAACGCGAATCTTCTTGTGGACAATCCGGAAATGGTCAGCGCTGTGATGCAAGCTGCTGCCCCCGGAACTGCTGTCACAGTGATTCCTGCTTCCTGACACATTGCCACCAGCTCCTCACCCGGATCGGAGATTCCCGGTGTTCCCGCATCCGTGATCAGTGCAATATCTTCACCATTTTCCAAGTGCTCAATCAACGTATGCGCTTTTGCAATCTTGTTATATTCATGATAACTGGTCATCGGTGTGTGAATATCAAAATGATTCAAAAGCTTAATGCTATTGCGGGTATCCTCTGCTGCGATCAGATCAACTTCTTTCAAAATACGGACACAGCGAAATGTCATGTCCTCCAGGTTGCCGATCGGAGTTGCACACAGATATAATGTTCCTGACATATAATTCTCCTTTTATTTCATCCCGTACAATTTCAGTACTTCTTCCGTATACTCCCCGTCTTTCGTGTAGACTATGAGCGGCGGGTCTACGGCGAGGCGTGGTTTTCCGCCTTTGAGGCCTTCGATAAGAACCATGTTTGGCTCTTTGTCTGCATATGGGTGGACGAGACGCATGCGTTTCGGCTCGATTCCGTAATTGCACATTTTTGTAAAGATTTCCGGCAGGCGGAAAGGACGGTGCACCATGTAGAAACGTCCTTTCATTTTCAGTACTTTTGCACTTTCTCGCAAAAGATCATCTAATGTGCATAACGCTTCATGTCTTGCGATATACAAAGCCTCGTTATCATTTTTCAGGCCGTGTTCTCCAATCATATACGGTGGATTGGATACAATGACTTCATACGAATCATTTCCAAATATGTGACTTGCCTCTTTGATATCACCGGTAACGATATCTATTTTGTTCTCCAGCCCGTTGTGTGCCACGCTTCTTCTTGCCATATCAGCACTTTCTTCCTGAACTTCCAGACCTGTATAATGAAGTCCCGGATTCTTTGCTTCCAGTAAAATCGGAAGAATTCCGGTTCCGGTCCCAAGATCCAGTGCTCGTTCCCCACGTTTTACTTTTGCATAGGAAGACAGAAGCACGGCGTCCATGCCAAAGCAGAACCGACCGGGCTTCTGTATAATCTCATAGCCCTTCACCTGGAGATCATCCAGGCGCTCATCGGGCTTCTTATTAGTCATCATTTAACTTGGAGGCACCATTTTTCTCCTCCAGGGCTTTTAACTGTGCAAACTCCTCTTTCGAAAGCTTTGCATCTTTTTTCTTCTTTCTTGATTTGAATCTCAGCTCACCTGCCGGATATTCACGGATTTCTTTTTCATCGTTATCCAGCGTCACAATAACCTTTACGATCTGACGCAGTACGTGAACGGCCTGAACTTCACCATGAAGTCCTTCCGGCGTCGTCACATGATCTCCAACTCCCGGAAGCTGACGGTTCAGCTCTTCATAGGTCTCTTCTTCGTTAGTCAGACAGCACATCAGTCTGCCACAAACTCCGGATATCTTTGTCGGATTCAGAGACAGGTTCTGCTCTTTCGCCATCTTGATCGATACCGGTGCGAACTCAGACAGATACGTGTGACAGCAAAGTGGTCTTCCACAGATACCAATGCCTCCACGAATCTTCGTCTCATCACGGACACCAATCTGACGAAGCTCAATACGTGTACGGAACACGCTTGCCAGATCTTTTACCAGCTCACGGAAATCAATTCTTCCATCTGCGGTAAAGTAAAATAACACTTTATTATTATCAAATGTATACTCCGCATCTATAAGCTTCATTTCCAGACCGTGTTTACGAATCTTCTCTAAGCAGATGTTAAATGCTTCTTTTTCTTTTTCTCTGTTTTTCTCTTCTTTTTTGTAATCCTCTTCGTTTGCAATTCGAATCACAGATTTTAAAGGCTGTGTGATCTTGTCGTCTTCTACTTCTTTCGGACCTGTCACAACCTTTCCGAACTCAACACCGCGAGCCGTCTCTACGATGACACGGTCTTGGGGTTTAATCTCTAATTTCCCCGGTGAGAAAAAGTAGATCTTTCCCGCCTGACGGAATCTTACTCCGATTACTTTTGTCATAAATCTAGTTCTCCTTTATCGTCAGGAACAAAAGCTCCATGACCAGATCAAAGTTAACATTTGCTTTTAATCTGGCTTTTGCTTTGTCAAGGCTGTCCAGAATCGTCTCAATTCCTTCATAAGAACTGCGTCTTGCCTGCTCACGCATGCAGTCGATCTGATCTTTGAATACAACCTTATCTATTTCCCTTGTCGCTTTATATAACAAGACATCTCTGTACCATACCATGATCAGGTCAAGATAGTCGTTGATTTCAACTTTATAAAGAGTGCAGCGTTTCACTGCCTCCACAAGCTCACTGATATCCATCTCATTTATATGGCGCATCAGGTTCAGGACTTCGTCCTTGAGCTCATTAAAATGCTCGGAACCTGCCAGTTTGATAGCTTTCCCAAGGTTTCCCTGTGCAAATGCAGCGCAGACTTCAGCCTTGTAATCTGGTACTTCCATTCTCTCCATGAGATATTTTTTAATCAGTGCATCTTTGATGTAGCGAAGTTTTAACATGACACATCTGGAATTAATTGTCGGAAGCAATACGTCTGCATTTTCCGTCAGCAGAATAAATACTGCATACTGTGGCGGTTCTTCAATCGTCTTTAATAACGCATTCTGTGCCTGTACCGTCATAATATCAGCTTCCGGAATAATATAAACTTTATACGGACCCTGATATGGCTTGATCGCAACTGTATTATTGATCTGTGTGCGCACATCATCGACTCCGATGGATCCCGGCTTCTCATGTGTCACCCAGATAATATCCGGATGGTTATTCGATTCTGCCTGTACACAGGAATGACATTTATTACATGGTTCCGGTCCATGTTCTTCACATAAAAGTGCCATGGCAAATAACTTTGCCAGCATCTTCTTTCCGGTTCCGCGCTCGCCATTCACAATGTACGCCTGTGATACCCGATTCTCGGCAACTGCATTCTGCAAATATTGAATTACATCTCTGTGTCCTACTACATCTTTAAAACTTCCCATATCGTATGTCCTCTATAATTTCATCTAAGCATCTTTTTTGGTCATCATTGTAATAACGCTTCTTTATTCCCGCAGCTCTCAGATGCTCCTCGGAAAAATCTTCCGTATCTGCGAGAAATCTTCTGCACATCTCCGCGTAACGTGGCACTTCCTGCTGCCGCTCTCTCGTAAGTGCACGGTTCAGCCGCTCGCCGTCCTCTACTTCGATGTACACCGGAACAAGATACGCCGCTCCGTAATATTTCTTTAACTTTCCATAGGACTCCAGCGTTCCGATCATCAGATAGTCGGATTCTGCCAGATTGACCTGTCCATCTTCTATTGTAGCATATTTCCATGCTCCGTGAACAGTATTATAAGTACGAAGTTCAACAACCTTTCCCTGTCTCTCGAAAATATGCATCTGTTCATCTGTCACAAAATGGTATTCAACGCCTTCTCTTTCACCTTCCCGCTTCGGTCTGGTCGTGTAAAGCGTCACTGTCTGAAGCATCGGCAGCTCTTGCTTGATCTTCCGGAATAATGTATCTTTTCCAGATGAACTCTTGCCCATTATATAATATATCTTACCCATGCGTCCATACCTCTATGTATCCTTCTTTTTCTACTCCCTGTATCTCATATGTTCTTTCCATATACCATTGAAAATGTTCCCGGATCTGCGCTGTGATCCGTTCCCCCGGCACCAGCATCGGAATCCCCGGTGGATAGAGATACGCGTACTCCGCGGAAATGTAGCCTTCGCTCTGTGTCAATGGCACAACCTGAAACCCATCTGCCCCTGCGTCTTTCATGCTGATGACCTGCGCCGGTGAATAGATTACTTCCGCCTGTGGCAGATATCCCGGTTCTATATCGTAATTTTTTTCTTTCTTTTGCGACTTTTTGATTTCTTCCGGCACTATGTCTGAATCTACAGTGTTATAAGCCCCCTGTAAAGGTTTATATTTCTTATCCAACTCATAAATTGCTTTTATAAGCCGTTTCATTCCTTCATCGGTATCTCCGACCGAAGTCATGGCAATTACATAAGTCCCCGCGGCCATCTCCATTTGCAGGTGGTACTGATTTAATAAATCTTCCTGCAATTGAATACCTGTTGCTTCTGCACCATATGTATCCGCAAGTCCTTTCGTAAGTCCTGCTACTGATAATACAAGCTTTGACTTATCATAATGTTTGGTCTCTGCCAGCCGGATATGTTCACATTTTCCAAGTTCTTCTCTACATCTCTTCAAACGCTCCACATACGGGTCAAAAGTTTCCTCGCAGTGATGATCCAGCATCTCCATGCACTGATCGATTCCCGCCATCAGAATATAAGACGGACTGCTGCTCTGTAACATATGCAGATATCGTCTCACCTTTTCCCGGTTTACCAGATTTCCATTCATGTGGAGAAGTGCTGTCTGGGTAAATGCCGGAAGTGTCTTGTGAACACTGTGGATTACAATGTCTGCGCCTTTTTGATTTGCATTTTCCGGAAAATAGGGATGAAAACCAAAATGAGCCCCGTGTGCTTCATCCACGATCAGCGGCAGTCCTTTTTCATGTGCGGCCTTTGCTATCTCGGCCACATCCGACACAATTCCATCGTAAGTCGGAGATACAATCATGACTGCTCGGATCTGTGGATACCGATTAAGGGCCCTCCTCACATCCTCTGCGGATATCTCAATATTCAACTGTAACTCTGAATCAAACCTGGGATAGAGATACACCGGATTCAACTCATTCATGTAGATTGCATGATAGACCGATTTGTGACAATTGCGCGCCACAAGAATCTGATCTCCTTTATTCGTCACACCCGCGATAGCACTCAGAATTCCAACTGTACTTCCATTTACCAGAAAATGTGTCTCATCTGCATGATAGATTCTGGCTGCCCGTTCCTGAGCCTCTTTCAGGATTCCTTCTGCATGGTGAAGATCATCAAATCCTTCAATCTCTGTAATATCTACAGTATAAGGATCCGCATCCCAGGACATATGCATCTTACGCTTATGTCCCGGCATGTGAAATCCATAATAGTCAGAATCGCTATACGCTTTTAATTTTTCGTATATCGTTGCCATTCTTATAATCTCTTAAGAAGTTCTTCTCTTTCTTTCTCGTATCCTGGTTTTCCAAGAAGTGCGAACATATTCTTCTTGTAGCTCTCAACACCCGGCTGATTAAATGGATTTACTCCAAGAATATATCCGCTGACACCGCATGCGAACTCGTACATATAGAATAACTGTCCAAGTGACTTCTCGTCCTGCGCCGGAATTGTCACTTTCAGATTCGGAACCTGTCCGTCTGTATGTGCAAGAATCGTACCATTCATAGCACTCTTATTTACAAAATCCATTGTCTTGCCTGCAAGGTAGTTCAGTCCGTCCAGATCCACCGGCTCCTCACCGATTGTGATCTGCTCTGTCGGCTCCTCCACTTCCATAACTGTCTCGAACATGATTCTGCTTCCATCCTGAATGAACTGTCCCATAGAGTGAAGATCTGTTGTAAGGTCTACAGATGCAGGAAAGATTCCTTTCTTATCCTTGCCTTCACTCTCTCCGAAGAGCTGTTTCCACCACTCAGATACATAATGCAGGCTTGGCTCATAATTTGCCATGATCTCAACCGCTTTTCCCTTACGGAGCAGAATGTTACGTGTTGCTGCATAGAGCATTGCGTCATTTTCCTCAAATGGATTCTCAAGTGCGAATTTTCTTCCTTCTGCTGCACCTTCCATCAGCTTGTCAATATCAGCTCCGCTGACTGCGATCGGAAGAAGTCCAACAGCTGTCAGTACAGAGAAACGTCCTCCAACATCGTCCGGTACTACGAACTCTTCGTATCCTTCCTCATCAGCAAGTCCTTTCAGAGCTCCACGAACTTTGTCTGTTGTTGCATAGATTCTCTTAGCAGCCTCAGCTTTGCCATACTTCTTCTCCAGCATCTCCTTGAAAATACGGAATGCGATTGCAGGCTCTGTTGTTGTTCCGGATTTGGAAATGATATTAACTGAGAAATCTCTGTCTCCAATCACTTCAATCAGGTGTTTCAGATATGTACTGCTGATGCTGTTACCGGCAAAATAAATCTCCGGAGCTTTGCGGATCTCTTTTGATACTACATTATAAAAGCTGTGTCCAAGAAATTCGATTGCTGCTCTTGCGCCAAGATAAGATCCTCCGATACCGATTACTACCAGCACCTCTGAATCTGACTGGATCTTTGCAGCGGCTTTCTTGATTCTCTCGAACTCCTCTTTATCATAATCAACCGGAAGATCGATCCAGCCAAGGAAATCATTTCCTGCTCCCTCCCTTCCCAGGAGTTCAGCTTTCGCAGCCTCGGTAATCTTCTTCATAGATTCCATCTCATGTGCGCTGATAAACGCATCTGCCTTTGAATAATCAAATGTTACTTTACTTCCCATTGGACTCGTCCTCCTTATGCTACCTGTTACGTTCTAGTTCTTGTCTCGAAGAAATCTGTATAATTTTCTTCTTATAAATGTGACAGCTCACAGACAGTCCTTGTTTCACAAAACTAACTTTGAGCCGTTATCTATATTTTAACAAATCAGTCTCTTATTATCAAGCCATAAACTCCTCCAGGATTTCTCGGATACGCTGATTTCTGTTTGCCTCGTCCTGCGCCTTTGTCTCTTCCGATTCTATTGTTTTTTCTATTTTTTCTGTTTTACCTGGTTTTTGCGATATAGCTGTCTTTTTGACTTTCCGGTCATCTTCCACCTGCAGCGGTTCTGTCTTATACATCGCCCAAAGCAGACTGTCCATAGATCCAGGAAATTCCTGCTTTGGTTCCTGCTTCTTCTGATTCACAGATTCACCTGGCAAGTTATCACCCTCTGCCCTTCCTGCATTTTCTGGCATTCTGGTATTCTTCACAATTCCTGTATTTTCTGGCATTCTGGTATTCTCACCCATTCTCTCTTCTTCTGACATTCTGGTATTCTCACCCATTCTCTCTTCTTCTGGCATTCTGGTATTCTTCGTCATTCCTGCATTTTCTTGTGTTCTGGCACTATCCTCTATTCTCGCTTCTGCTGATCTTGCCTCTTCTGCCAGAACTTCTTTCTTGTATGTTTTTTCATAGCGATGCTGATAAATATTTTCCAGATAATCTACCATATAATTTCGTACTGCCTCCAGCCGGTACTCCTCATCCGTCAGCATATGTACCAAGAATACGATTAACGCCATCGCCACGCCGGTTCCGCCGATCATAGCCGTCTGCTCTGTCGCCCCTTTAATCCGATAACTTATGATTGCGCCAACTCCGCCAAGAATCAGACAAAGTCCGGCACCTGCCATCTGTAACCGCCGCCATGCATGGAGCCTGACTCCACCAACCCGGTATTCATAGAGATACTTGTCCACAAATACACCTACGTTTTCCACCTTTTCACTGATCATACAGGTGTGCTCGAATTTCGCCCGCACAAGCCGCATCAACGGATGATTACTCTTCCCCATACTTTCCGCTGCTGCCACCAGCTTCCTAAGTGTTCTTCCAACGACCACCTTTGACACAACTCCGGCAAATGCACTCATTCCCATCAGTACATAGATCACATGTCTGTCTAACATTAATTCTAACATGATAAAAGCCCTCCTTTTGGCACCAATTATAATGGATTTTCCAAAAGAAGGGCGAAAAACCGTTCCCCATAAAGCGACATCTGCACACCGCAGATTATGGTATTTTTTCTTATATTTTATCGAATCATTTATTCTCTGGTTTTAAATCATCGGGAGCAATTCCTTTACAAGCGCCACGCTGTGGGCAATTGCCTGTTTTTCAAACTCTGGATAGTCCATCGTTGCACTGTTGTCAGCTTTATCAGAAATTGCTCGAATGATGACATACGAAACTTTGTTAAGGTAAGCCGCATGCGCGATTCCCGCGCCCTCCATCTCTGTGCAAAGAGCCTGAAAATTCTCCACGATACGTACTTTCACTTCTCCGGAAGAAATGAACTGATCTCCACTTGCGACCCTTCCTGTAAATGTATGGATCTGCGGATTTGCTTTTTCATTTGCCTTCACTGCAAGCTCTACCAGATGCGGATCTGCCGGGAATGTGCGCGTATCCATTCTTGGCACCTGGCCGATTGCATCTCCAAATATGGTTGCGTCCATATCATGATGCACCGCATCTGTAGAAATCACCATATCACCAATGTCAATTCTTGCATCCAGGGATCCTGCAATACCTGTATTGATCAGCGTATCTACGCCAAATTTATCCACCAGGATCTGCGCGCAGATTGCCGCATTAACTTTACCGATTCCACTTCTTACGACAACCGCGTCCTTCCCACAAAGAGTTCCTTTATAAAATGTCATGGAAGCAAACTCTGTCACTTTAGCATCTGCCATCTCACTTTTCAGAGTTGCAACTTCCTCTTCCATTGCTCCAATAACACCTATCATCCGATTTTCCTCCTGCTATGCATTTTTACTGTGCGATTCCCGCACAGTTCCTTTATCCGACTGCCTTTTCGCTATCATTACAAACATTTCCTGTTATCCTGTACATTATCCCCTACCCCATGCACAAATGTCAAGCATTGATGCTCTTTACTGTACCTGGGTATTCCTCTTTGTATTCCTCTATGTACTCTTTTTCATATATATGATGCCAGGGTCAAAAGGTCTAAATCCACATGAGCTTGCTCATAAGTG
>OLPW01004255.1_pt1 | contig 10299 bp, 7 predicted proteins | sample 1672161 | NCBI WGS metagenome assembly OLPW01 (sample SAMEA3136654, study PRJEB25190) | human gut metagenome
ATGCCCAGATAGCTCAGTTGGTAGAGCAGAGGACTGAAAATCCTCGTGTCACTGGTTCGATTCCGGTTCTGGGCATTTTTATTTTATGTAAACGGAAAGACTGCGTATACCGCAGTCTTTTTTCTATATTTTATTATTAGAGAAAGAACTCTAATGCAGAAGAGTAACTGTAGATTTATGATTTGATGATAGGGAGAGATTGATTTGGCAAGCATTGGAGATGTAGCAAAATTAGCTGGAGTATCAAGAAGCACTGTTTCACTTGTGTGTAATAATAAAGGATATGTATCTGACGAAACCAGGAAAAAAATTGAAAAAGCAATGAAGGAATTAAATTATATTCCAAGCGAGCTTGGCCGTAATCTGAAGATGCAAAAATCAGGAATTGTAGGAATTATTGTTCCAGATATCGCACATCCCTTTTTCAGTACGTTTATTAAATACGCAGAGAAAGAACTGTATTCCAGAGGGTATAAGGCACTGGTTTGTGGAACAGCTGGGCGTGAAGATGTAGAAGAAGCTTACCTTCAGATGCTGGATCGTAGAACTATGGATGGCGTGATTATGGGAGCTCATTCACTGAAGAAGGAGAGATATCTTAAGATTGACAGACCAATCGTAACAATTGATTGTTATTTGGCAGATTATATTCCGACTGTTCATGTAGACAAGAGACAGGTTGCAGAGAAAGCAGCGTCGCTTTTTCTGGAGAAGAACAGAAAGAAAGTCGTACAGCTTGTAAGTTCTCATACGATTAAGAACTATGAGGATGAAAAGGAGAAGGTATTCCGCGAAATACTTCAGAAAAAAGGTTGTGAAGTTGTAGATATTTCTGTGGGATATAATACATTTACTACTGAAAAGTATCAGGATGCTGCAGCTCGTGCATTTGAGACATGTAATGATATGGATGGAATTCTTGGTGTTGATATGGCTGCAGCTGCCTGTATGAGAGAAGCGCAGTTACGAGGAAGAAAAGTTCCAGAGGATCTCAGCATAGTTGCGATTGATGGAACGTATATTACAAAAATCGGACCAGAAATTCTGACTGCGATTGTTCAGCCAATTGAAGAAATGGCTCAAAAATTAGTGTCAATGATCATCTCGCAAATTGAAGGGAAAAAAATTGAAGAAGTTGAATCTATTTTTGGCGTGACAGTCCAAAGTGGTGAAACATGTTAAATTACATGTTACTTTTTACCAAATATCACGACTTTAATTTGTTGAAAAATACAGAAAACAAAAAGAATTGATTAAATTCATTGACAGCGAAATGGTAATGATCTATTATAATCAACAGATATCGAAACGATTCGATAAACAAAAATAACAGTGGCCGATAGGAAATATTCCAAGGCCACTATAAAAAACAAACATATCGAATCGATTTGATAAAAACGATATATGTTATAATAGCACAAATAGGAGGTAATGAGAGATGAAAAAAGATCCTGTAAAGACAGCGCAGGAAATTCTGAAAGCATTTGGCGGAAAAGAAAATGTAATCAGTGCGACACATTGTGCAACCAGGCTTCGCGTGGAAGTAAAGGATGCATCTATTATTGATGAAGAGGGGATGAAAGAGATTCAGGGAGTAGCAGGTTATTTCTCAAAGAGTGGCCAGCATCAGGTGATTCTTGGAACTGGATTTGTGAATAAAGTTTGTGCTGAGTTTCAGAAACTGGCAGGAGTGACAGCTGGAGATGCTGAAGTAACAGAAAATGGGGAGAAGGAAAAATTATCTTTCCAGAGTACAACAAAGATGATTTCTGATATTTTTATTCCTATCATTCCGGTACTTCTTGCAACAGGTATTCTGATGGGAGTAAGAAGTCTTCTTGTAAATGGATTTGGAATTGAGTTATCACCATCTTTTGATACAGTATTTTCTGTATTAACAGACACAGCATACACATTTATCCCAGTATTAGTTGCATGGTCTGCATGCAAGAAGTTCGGTGGCTCACCGATCCTCGGTATTGTACTTGGGCTGATGCTTGTATCACCAACTCTTCCAAATAAATGGGATGTGGTAAATGGAGTTGCTGATCCGTTAAGTTTTGTCTTTGGACCGTTGCATTTAAATATTACAGGTTATCAGAGTTCTGTAATTCCTGCATTATTCATGGGATTCTTTGCAGCAAAACTGGAGAAGAAGTTACATCAGGTGATTCCGGATATCTTAGACATGCTGCTTGTACCATTCCTTACTTTACTTGTTTCACTTTTGGCAGGACTCTTTGTTGTAGGACCGGTTCTTTCAGGAATTGAAAAAGGAATAACAGATCTGATCCTTATGATGCTGAAACTTCCATTTGGAATTGGAGGAATCGCTTATGGAGGACTGATTCAGATTCTCTGTTCTGTAGGTATGCATCATACAGTAACACCGATTATTGTAAGTATTTTTACAGAGACTGGTGTAGATTATATTAACCCAATGGGATCTGCAGCAATCGCAGGACAGCTTGGAGCAGGACTTGCAATTGTCATGATGCAGAAGAATAAGCAGAAGAGAGCTAATATGATTCCAGCTCTGATCCCGGCATTATTCGGAATTTCCGAACCTGTTATGTATGGTCTTACATTCCCAAGACTTAAGCCATTCTTCATGGGATGTCTTGGAGGTGCTGTAGGTGGTGGATTCGCAGCAATCGTTGGTTTGTGTGCAAAGGGAACCGGAGCGTCTATGATCCCTGGTATGCTGCTTTACCTTCAGGGAGGAATGATTGAGTATATTATTGTATTACTGCTTTCTGTAGGAGTTGCATTTGCAGGCACATGGCTGATTATGAAGAAGAATCCAGAAGCAGTATAAAGGAGTAAATTTATGTTTCAGTATGATTTTTCAAATCATCAGAACCGGCATATTCGGATTACGGATATGCCGGCTGAATATTTTCAACGGATACAGGAGACAACCAGGAAAGATCCGTATTATCCGGTATGGCACATTGCACCGAAATGCGGTCTGATGAATGATCCGAATGGGCTGTGTGAGATTAATGGGATACACCATATTTTTTACCAATGGTTTCCGGCTGGACCGGTACATGGGTTGAAACACTGGTATCATTTGACAACAAAAGATTTTATTCATTATGAAGATCATGGTGTGGCAATGTACCCGGATACAGAATCAGACTCTTACGGGTGTTATACAGGAATGGCATTAAAAGAGGGAGAAAAAGTACATGTTTTCTATACAGGAATTGAAAATGAAGAGATGATCCCATGTACCTGTTATGCCAGATTTGATGGTGAGAAACTGACAGACCGGAAAAAGATTGTAGAAATGGATCCGGATCAGACGACAATGAATTACCGTGATCCATATGTCTGGAAAAGGGACAGTGAATACTGGATGCTGACAGGAGCAGAAAGTAAAGAACATGAAGGAATTCTGATGTTGTACAGAGGTAAGCAGGCAGATTCATATGAGTACGCCGGAAGAGTGAGATTACTTCAGAATGGACAGGAAGCAATGTTAGGTTACATGTTGGAATGTCCAAATTATTATGAAGAGAATCAAAAAGGAGTGCTGTTCTGTTCTCCAATGGGAATTTCAAGTGAGAATAAATATGATTATAAAAATGTGTTCTCCGTAGTTTACATGATAGGAAAACCATTGGATACAGAACGAAAAGAATTTCAATTTTCAGAAATGTATGAACTTGATAAGGGATTTGATTTCTATGCGCCTCAATCGTATGAGGATGAAAAACATCGAAGAATTTTATTTGGATGGCTTGGAAATTCTAAGAGCGAATATCCAACTGATAAGAATAATTGGGCTCACATGTTAACACTTCCAAGAGAAATTTGGATAGAGAAAGATAGGTTGATCCAGCAGCCGGTAGAAGAGCTAAAGCAGCTTCGTGCAAATGAAAGAAGCATTGCAGAGCATATAAAGGTTGAAGAATGTTCTTTTGAGCTTGAAGGAAATACAGAAGGTGCGTTTTCTATAGAGATAGGAAATAAAGATGGTAACTGTTTGATTTTAAGCGCAGATGGGGAAGAATATTGTCTGGACAGAAGTGGTATGACAGAAGTGTATGCGGAGAAGTTTGGAACGATCCGTTATGCAAAACAGTTAGAGAAGAAACAGACTGTCCGGGTTATGGTAGATCATTCCAGTATCGAGATTTTCTGCGATCATGGGAAAACGGTATTTACTTCGAGAATGTTTATAGATCATGTTTCTTATGTAAAGGTGAAAAATCTGAGCGGAAAGTTCTATGATTTGAAAAAATAAGATTGTGTCTCGCCATTTAGAATCGCCTGTAGCGATACGGCGAGATGCATTTTAAAATTAAAATCTGAAAAAAGTGCTTGCATTTATATAAGACTTATGATATTATTACTTCTGCGAGTGTTTAAGGGCGTGTAGCTCAGGTGGTAGAGCACTTGACTTTTAATCAAGTTGTCCGGGGTTCGAATCCCCGCACGCTCACTGTGAATATAACGCAAACTTAATGAGAATTAGGTATTGCGTTTTTATTTTCTTATGCGGATGTGGCGGAATTGGCAGACGCGCTAGACTTAGGATCTAGTGTCCCCGACGTGCAGGTTCAAGTCCTGTCATCCGCATTTTTATGCAAAACCTCGGAATAATAATTTCTGAGGTTTTTTGCGTTGACGAGTTTATAAAAAATATAGTATGATTACTAAAAATAGTAGAGAACAAAAGAATTGATAAAGGAGAGACATATGCAGAGAACGAAAAAGATAACCGCATTTGTACTTGCGATTGCTCTTTGCGTGGGGATGCTGCAGACACTTGGGGTGAATGCAAAAGCCGCGGACACGGGTAAACATATGGACGTATTATTTACACATGATACGCATTCGCATCTGAACAGTTTTTCTACGATCGTTGATGGAAAACAAGAAGAGGTCGGAGGATTTGCAAGGCTCAAGACTTTAATTGACGAGCAGAAAGAAAAAAATCCGGATACGCTCTATCTGGATGGTGGAGATTTTTCTATGGGAACGTTGATCCAGACGGTGTATGAGACAGAGGCGGCAGAGCTTCGTATGCTAGGCTATCTTGGATGTGATGTGACGACCTGGGGAAATCATGAGTTTGACTATCGTTCCAGTGGACTTGCTAATATGCTGAATACTGCAAAGGCTTCCGGTGAAAATGTTCCGTCACTGGTCGTTTGTAATGTGGACTGGAGCGCTATGGAGAAAGCGGGCTTAACGGAAGGACAGCAGCAGATTAAAGATGCATTTGAGAACTACGGAGTGAAAGATTATGTAGTTGTACAGAAAGGTGATGTCAAAATAGCAGTTTTTGGTGTATTTGGTAAAGATTCGCTGGATTGCGCGCCAACATGCGAACTGCTTTTTGAAGATCCGATCGAGGCTTCTAAGAAGACGGTGGAAGAGATTAAGAAAAATGAGGACGTGGATATGATTGCCTGCGTATCTCATAGTGGTACCGTGGAAGATGAAGATAAATCTGAAGACGAGATTCTTGCGAAAAATGTGCCGGATATAGATTTGATTATCAGCGGACACACACATACACAATTAGATGAGCCGATTCAGCACGGAGATACTTATATTGTTTCCTGTGGAGAATATGGAAGAAATCTTGGAACGATTTCTATGACGCAGAAAGATGATGGACGCTGGGACGTGGATACTTACGAGTTGATTCCGGTTACGGATGAGATAAAGGCGGATGCTGCAACACAGGAGCGGATTGATGAGCTGATGGAGACGGTTGATACGAATTATCTGTCACATTTTGGATATACAAAAGATCAGATTCTTGCGGAAAATGATATTGAATTCAGCAGTGTGGACGATATGTATAATGAGCATGAGGAGCTGAATCTCGGAGACATCATGTCTGATGCATATGTGTATGCGGTGGAAAATTCCGAGTACTATGACGGTGATCCGGTCGATGTGGCGGTTGTTCCGAGCGGAACAGTACGTGATACTTATACAAAAGGGGATGTCACGGTCGAACAGGTCTACAATTCATTTTCACTTGGAATTGGGAAGGATGGGCTGGCGGGTTATCCGCTGATCAGCGCTTATCTGACAGGAAAAGAATTGAAACTTGTGGCGGAAATTGATGCGTCTGTTTCAGATTTTATGACGATTGCCAGACTTTATTGTAGCGGTCTTAACTTTACATACAATCCGCATCGCATGATACTCAATAAAGTGACAGATTGCTATCTGATGGAAGCGCAGGGGGAAGGAAACAGAGAAGAGATAGAAGATGACAAGCTGTATCATGTGGTGACAGACCTATATACAGGGCAGATGCTCGGTGCTGTCATGGACACATCTTATGGACTGCTGTCTATTACGCCGAAGGACAAAGATGGAAATCCAATCGAAAACCTGGAAGATCAGGCAATTATGGAAGGCAATCAGGAGCTGAAAGCATGGGCTGCTATTGCCAGATATATGGAGTCCTTTGATGATACAGATGGTGATGGTATTGCAAATGTGTCGGAATATTATAATGAAAAACACGACCGCAAGGTTGTGGAAGACAGCTGGAATATTATTGATCTTGTAAAACACCCGAATAAATTTTTGGCTATCATAGCGGGCATTTTTGTACTTGTAATTGTGCTGATTATTTTGCTCATATTGCTGGTTAAAAAAATTGTGCGGAAGATAAAAAATAATTAAATGAAATAGATTTAAATGATAGACTAAACTAAGAAAAACCACCCTCTAAACTTTTGACGAGTTGGGTGGTTTTTCTATAATTACTTAACTAACGAAGTTTATAAAAGATACAGTTTTGAATCTTATCTTACTATAATTTTCCTGACCACACAGCTTACTACTCCTGCAATGCACAGCGGCAGTAGTGTGGCTTTCAGCCCACCGTAAATAGACAGTCCGCCTTGTACACCGGTAAGCCAGCTTGGAGAACTTGGAATCAGGTGACTGAACATGGCGGCCAGATAGGAACCGGCGTAAATGATAACAAAGGACAAAAGCCCGCGCCCGGTATCCAGGCGGTTGTTGTGCCTGCTTCTGGCGCGTGTGCGGCTGGCAGCCCAGAAGAAGTTGAGCAGTTCATAACCGACCAGCACAGCTCCGACAGCCAGGTATGCGATTAGTGTGGTATCTTTCGTCTGTCCGAGTAACAGGATTTTTCCATAAGAACCGGCGTTACTTAAAAATGCTTTCAACAATGTCAGAATGATGAGAGCGATTAAAATCAGTGTGGCTGCCCGGAGAATGGTTCCGACTAATTTTTTAGTCGCGTTAATGCCGGTCTTAGCAATATTTGCAACCGGTTTTCCTACATTGGGCAATCCGCAACGCTTTTTCTTCTTGGATTTTTTGGAATCCGGATCCTGTTTGTCGTTGCGCTTTTCCTTTTTTGAATCTCTGCCGTTGCTGTTATAGTCATAATCATCATAATCGTCATCATAATAATCGTCATCATCATCATCATCATAATCATCATAATCATAATAGTCGGTGTCGCCATCATAACCGTCATAATCGTCGTAATCATTGTTATTATCAGAACTATCTTCACTCAAATAGCTCCCAAGATCCTCCAGATCTTCATATACAACTTCGAAATCATCATCGAAGTAATTGTCAAATTCATTTGTCTGTTTCTTTTTGTTTCCCATAATCACTTATACCTCCCTGTGAGCAACTCATATTTTATAATGAATGCAAAAGGGACTCAAGAGATGTCACACAATCTTCACGAAACCGTAAGAAAATCTTCAGAAATGTGGAAAATGAGTGAGGACAGGGCATTGATTTTGGAAAAATTGTGTTATAATATGAATACCTGTGGATAAGTGCAATATGTATGCACTCAAGAAGGTGGAATCTTACAGATTTAAAAGTAGTAGGTTGAATTGGAGGTAATGGTATGGAATATGAAGGTAGAATTTGTCGTGCGCCAATGGAACGTGCATCTTACATGCTGCCGGTCATGGTCGGCTGCTCTTATAATAAATGTAAATTCTGTAATCTGTTCAGAGATTTAAAATATCGTGAGCTGCCGCTTGAGCAGGTCGAAGAGGAACTGCAAAGGGTGAAGAATCTGGGAGGAACTCCAAGGAAGATATTTCTTGGAGATGGTAATGCATTTGGATTGAAAATGGATCGTCTGCGTGCGATACTTGATTTGATCGATAAATATTTTCCGGATTGTCAGATGATCAACATGGATGCGACTGTAACAAGTATACGGCTGAAAAGTGATGAGGAACTTCAGGAATTATATGACCGCAAGGTGAGACATTTATATCTGGGGATTGAAAGTGGTCTGGATGATGTGTTGAAGTTTATGAGAAAAGAGCATACCCAGGATCAGGCGTATAAAGAAATCGCAAGAATCCAAAGAGTCGGATTGATTTTTGATGCACATGTTATGTCTGGTGTTGCCGGTAAAGGCAGAGGTCAGGAAAATGCAATTGCTCTGGCAGAGTTCCTGAACAAGACGCAGCCGGATCGTATTGTTAACTTCTCTTTATTTCTTCATAATCAGGTTGCACTTTATGAAGATATCAAATCCGGAGCATTTATTCCGGCAGATGAAGTGGAAAATATGGAAGAAGAGCGTACATTGATTGGGCTTCTGAAAGAAGGACCGGACGGACATCAAATGCTTTATGATGGATTTAATGACTTCCTGGAACTTCGTGTGAAAGGGAAAGTTCCGAAAGATGCACCACGTATGATCGAGAAGCTGACAGAGGCAATTGAAAAATATAAAGACGAGCCGCCGATTTATGCCTATGTAAGAGGTGATTGTCCGGATCTGTCTATGTGTGACGGTGGGCGTTGGCTGTGGGAGATGGATGACAGTAAGCTGGCACAGTATAATGAAAAGGAAAAGAAACTGAGCTGATGAATACAAGAGTAAAAGGATTCATATATTTATTGCTGTCCGCAGTCTACTTTGGTTTTATGCCATTGCTTGTGAAAGCGATCTGCGCGGATGGAAGCACGATAGTGGGAGCATTATTTTTAAGGTTTGCCCTGGCAATCATTCCGCTGTACATTTACCTGAAAGTGCGGAAAGTTCCGATGGAGCTATCTGTAGAGAAAGGAAAAAAGATTTTGTGTGTGACGGTGTTTGGCTATGGCATCACAGCGCTTCTTTTGTATAGTGCGTACGATTATATGCCGTCAGGTATGGCGACGGTCATTCATTTTGGATATCCGGTTTTTGTGTTGCTTGGCAGTCTGATTTTCCTACGAAGACGTGTGCCTAAGCTGAAAATTGTGTGTGTTGGTCTGTGCATGATCGGTATTTTCCTGTCCTATGCAGGAAGCGGCGGTGAGGCAAAGCCGATGGGATTTGTTTTTGCGCTTATATCCGGAATGACGTATGCATTTTACATATTATATCTGGAAGTAGGCGGGCTGCAGGATATCCCTGCTATGAAGATGATATTTTATATGAATATTGTTGGCTCCATTATGGTATTTTTGATTGGAAAAGTATCGGGAAGTTTTGTACTTCATATGAATATAAACGCATGGATCGCGGCATTTGTTCTCTCTCTTGGCGCAGCATTTATCGGAGTGGGATTTTTTCAGTATGGCGTACAGTATGTGGGAGCCCAGGATGCGGCAATTTTAAGTACATTTGAACCGGTGACCAGTATGATCGTGGGGATTTTAGTCCTGCATGAGAGTGCAAGTCTTTCGTCGATGGCAGGCTGTATACTGATTCTTATATCCGTGACGGCAACTGCGTTCGCTAAGTCATGATAGATTTTTTGAATAGTGATAGAGAAAAAAGAACGAAAAGTATTAGAATAAGCATGCTTTTCGTTCTTTTTTTTGTTGGCAGCGTTTGCTATTAAGGGAAAAATGTGGATTTATTGACAATAAAAATATATAAAGACATTACTATTTAAATAATCAATTGGACAAATAGCAGATTGCACGTTACACTATTCCCGGAGTTAAAAATGTTTTGAGTGTACAGGCTCAAATACACAAATTTTGCTGGGAGAATGAGAGGAACAAAAGCATGTTAAAATCTTATCAGAGGTAGGCTTAATAGTGGCCACACAGGCAGTATCATATTGCCACTATTTTGAGAACAGGGGAATTCTCCTGGATAAATACAGGTGTTACTATCGACCTCACATCGATATTGACATTGATACATTTTGTAAAAGCGTGCTGTCGCCAGGCACGCTTTTTTCGTATCTAAAATTGATGATATCAGTGCAGAAAACGAAGTAATCAGCAGTGATTCTGATAGGAATATGTCAGCTTTGCTGACCAGAATCACGCGCCAAGTCTCACGGATGTTCGACTTGA
>OLPW01004261.1_pt1 | contig 10285 bp, 7 predicted proteins | sample 1672161 | NCBI WGS metagenome assembly OLPW01 (sample SAMEA3136654, study PRJEB25190) | human gut metagenome
GGTTGCTGAAATTTCGTCAGGCCCGGACCTGCGCGCCGCATTTCTGCTCGAACTGCCGGGTGAGGTTCGCCATCACACGCTCGATGGTCCGCTCGTCCAGCGTACGGGTCTTGTCCTCCAGAATGAAGCTCAAAGCGTAGGACTTCTTGCCCTCGGGAAGCTTATCGCCCTCGTAGACATCGAACAGCGAGACGCTTTTCAGCAGCTTGCGCTCGGCGGCGAAGGCTGCGTCGCGCAGCGAGGAGAAGGTCACGGACTTGTCCACCAGCAGCGCCAGATCGCGTCTGACCTCGGGGAATTTCGACAGTTCCCCGGCAGCAATCTTCAGCTTCTTCGTGGATTTCGCAAGGGCCTCGAAATTCATCTCCAGATAGTAAACATCCTGCTTGACGTCGAGCCGGCGGCGGATTTTAGCACTTACCGTGCCGATCTGCAGTAGCTCCTTGCCGCCAAGCGACATCGAGAGCGCCTCGCCGAAGAGATCGTTTTGCAGCGTCTCGGTCCGGAGCGCATAGATATCGATGCCGAAGCGGCGCAGGAGTTTCTCGGCCACGGCGCGCAGGGTGAAGAACGACGCCTTCACGGGCTTCGCATTCCACGACTGCGGCGTCGAGACGCCCGTGACGGCGATGGCGAGGCGGTACTCCTCGGAGTAGGCCGCCAGGCGGTTTTCGTCCGTGCGCTTCGACTCGTCGTAGAAATAGCAGTTGCCGAACTCGTAGAGTTTCAGGTCGCCGTTGCGGCGGTTGGCGTTCAGACCGACGGCCTCCAGCATGTTGAACAGCAGCGTCTGGCGCATCACGTTCAGGTCGGCGCTCAACGGGTTGAGAATACGCACGCAACGCTCGGCGGGACAGGAGGTCAGGCCCTCGTAATAGGCGGCTTTCGTCAGCGAGTTGGACATGATCTCGGTAAACCCGTTGGCCGTGAGGAAATCGGCCGCGAGGTTCATCAGACGGTTGCGGTCGGGTTTCGGCGCATAGGAGAGCGTCGAACGGACCTGCGTGGGGATTTCGACGTTGTTGTAGCCGTAGATGCGCAGGATGTCCTCCACGAGGTCGGCTTCGCGCTGCACGTCGACACGGTAGGGCGGCACGGCGACCGTCAGCACGCCGTCTTTCTCGGCGAGGATCTTCACCTCCAGCGCCGCGATGATCGTGCGGACGACCGTTTCGGGAATCTCCTTGCCGATCAGCGCGTTGACCCTTGCCAACGAGATGTCGAAGACGAAATCCCCGATCGGCTCCGGATAGATGTCCGTGATGCCGCTGGAGATCGTACCCCCGGCCAGCTCCTTCATCAGCAGGGCGGCGCGCTTGGCGGCGTAGACCTGCATGTTGGGGTCGATGCCGCGCTCGAAGCGGAACGAAGAGTCGGTATTCAGGCCGAAACGCTTGGCCGTCTTGCGCACCCACACGGGGTTGAAATAGGCGCTCTCGATAAATACGTCGGTCGTGGTGTCGCTCACGCCCGAGTCCAGTCCGCCGAAGACGCCGGCGATGCACATGGGACGCTCGGCCGAGCAGATCATCAGGTCCTTGTCCGTGAGTTTGCGCTCCACGCCGTCCAGCGTCACGAAGGGCGTGCCCTCGGCGCAGATGCGGACCACGACTTCGCGGCCCTCGATCTTCGCGGCGTCGAAGGCGTGCAGGGGCTGGCCCAGCTCGAACAACACGAAATTGGTGATGTCGACCAGATTGTTCTTGGGATTGATGCCCGCGGCACGCAGGCAGTTCTGCATCCACTCGGGCGACGGACCGATCTTGCAGCCCGTGACCGTAACGCCGGCATAGCGGGGCGCGGCCTCGGAATTTTCGACGCGGACCGCCACCTCCAGGTCGTGATTGTCGGGAGCGAAGGCCGAAACATCGGGCAGTTTCACTTCGGCATTTTCGCCGCGGCTCTTCAGGTAAGCGGCCAGATCGCGCGCCACGCCGATGTGCGAAGCGGCGTCCACACGGTTGGGCGTGAGTCCGATCTCGATCAGGTAGTCGTCCTCGACATGCAGGTATTCCCTGGCCTCCATGCCCACGGGGGCGTCGGCCGGAAGCTCCATGATGCCGTCGTGCGAAGACCCGATGCCCAGCTCGTCTTCGGCGCAGAGCATTCCGAGCGACTCCACGCCGCGGATCTTCGAACGTTTGATCTTGAACTCCTCGTCGCCGCCGTCGGGGTAGAGCACCGCGCCGACCGTGGCGCAGAGGACTTTCAATCCGGCCCGGCAGTTCGCGGCGCCGCAGACGATCTGCAACGGCTCGGCGGCTCCCACGTCCACCGCGGTGACGTGCAGGTGGTCCGAATCGGGGTGATCGGCACAGGTCACAACCTCGCCGACGACAACGCCCCGAAGGCCGCCTTTCACGGTTTCGATCTTCTCGAAGCCTTCGACTTCGAGGCCGATGTCCGTCAGGATTTCAGCGATCTTTTCGGCCGGAAGATCGGTCGCGATATAACGTTTGAGCCAGTTATACGAAATATTCATATCGTTAAGTTTTGAATTTGCGGATAATCATGCAAAAATATAAATTTTTCCGCAAAGTACGGTAAAAATTCCTTACATATATAGGTGTCGAAAATAATTCGTAAAAAATTTGCATTTTACGAACCGACCGCATATATTTGCAGAAACAAAGCTGAAAGATGATCCGCAATTTCAACATACAGGCATGGTGGTGGCGCTCGTTGACTCTCGTGGACAATGAGTGCGGCTCAGTGCGTGTATAGTTGAAAGCATAACGAACACACAAGCCCGTTGTTTACTCTCTCGTAAACAACGGGCTTTTTCTTTTGCATCACATTTTACCGAACACAGAAATAGACAAAAAAACCATGGAAACAAAGAAATTCTGCCTGACCGAGCGTCAGATGCCCACACAATGGTACAACATCGTGGCCGACATGCCCAACAAACCGCTGCCCCCGCTGCATCCCGGCCTGCCGGGTAACCAAGCCGAAAACAACCCCATCGACATCATCTATCCGCAGCCGGGGCGTGTGCTGGTCGCCCCGAGGTCGCTCGAAGGGGAACAGCAGAGCCTTGTCTTTACGGCCGTGCACCGCGACCGCAACGCCGTGCTGTTCTGGCATCTCGACGACCGGTATCTCGGCGCGACCTCGCTGGAGCACAAACTTTCGGTCCGGCCCGCTCCCGGGCGTCACCGCCTGACGGTGATCGACGAGCACGGGGCCTCCCGAAGCGTCGCGTTCAGCTGCCGGTAGGGCGGATTTCCGGCGCAGGGCGTCTTCGCCTGACGGATGCTCGCAGACAATCCGGCGTTCCGGGTCCGACGGAAAACGCCGCAGCAAGGGATGATCCCCTGCGGCGGCGTTCGTGTGTTTCCACCGGGGCGGGCGTTATTTCACCCCGAAGCGGTAGATGCAGACCTGCGTGTATTCTTCGCCCGGACGCAGTACGGTCGAGGGGAAGTTGTCGTGGTTGGGGCTGTCGGGATACTTCTGCGTTTCGAGCGCCAGCGATTCGCGGTAGCGCAGCGGTTTGCCGTATTTGCCGTTCGCTTTGCCGTCGAAGAAGTTGCCGCTGTAGAACTGCATGGCGGGCTGGTCGGTCAGCACCTCGATCGTGCGGCCCGAAGCGGGTTCCCAGACCGTGGCTGCCGGCTCGATGCCGTCCGCGGTCTTGCGGTCGAGGACCCAGTTGTGGTCGTAGCCCGCGCCGTTGTGCAGCTGCTCGTTGTCGGCGCCGATGCGCTCGCCGATGGCGTGCGGCTGGCGGAAGTCGAAGGGCGTGCCCGTGACGTCGGCGATCTCTCCGGTGGGGATCAGCACCGAGTCGACCGGCGTGGTGTGGCTGGCGTTGATGGTCATGACGTGGTCGAGGATCGTGCCGTTACCCTCGCCCTTGAGGTTGAAGAAGGGGTGGTGCGAGAGATTCACCACGGTCGGCTTGTCGGTCGTGGCGCTGTAGTCGATCCGGAATTCGTTTTCGGGCGTGAGCGAGTAGGTCATCTCGATTTGCAGGTTGCCCGGAAAACCCTCCTGTCCGTCGGCGTGGAGGTACTTCATCACCAGCTGGTCTTCCGAGGCCGAAACCACGTCCCAGACCACGCGGTCCAGGCCGTCGATTCCGCCGTGGAGCGTCTGGCCGTTGTTGTTGATCGGCAGGTTGTACTCCGTGCCGTCGAGCGTGAAGCTGCCCTTGGCGATGCGGTTGGCGTAGGGTCCCACGACCGCGCCGAGGAAGCGTTCGCCGTCATTGTTGATGTAACGGTCGATCGTCTCGTAGCCGAGCACGATGTCTTCGTAGTCGCCCGCGCGGTCGGGAGTCCAGAGCGACACGACGCGGGCGCCGTAGTTGGTGACCTGCATGGTCACGTCGCCCGCGCGGAGCGTGTAGATTCCGACGGGTTTGCCGTCCGCTTCCGTCTGGAAGGCTTCGTTGCTGAAGAGGGTGATTTTCGGCTCCTGGCTTCCGCAGGCGGCCAGCAGCAGGGCGCATAATGCGATGAAATTTCTTTTCATGGGTCGGTTTTTTGGGTTCTTGTCTGCAAAGTTAATTATTCCGTGCGTTTTGTGGCCGGGCTTTGCCGGGAATTTTCCGCCGAACGGCATTTCCGTGTCGGGATTGCCGCGATTTTAGCGCCGACGGCGGGCGTTTTCCGACGGCGGGCGTCACTGTTTCCCGAAGCCGAGCGCCTGCGCCGATACATCATCCGCTACGACACGATCCGTCCCGCGCATCCCGAACTGCCCTACGGGCAGGGCAAGGAGGGCTTCAAGGCCCCTGCGGAGAGGCGCGTGACCAAACCCTGAAAACCGGGCTCTCCGCAGATAGCGGCAGGAGCGGGAGCATTTTTTGGAAGAACAGCGCTCCCGCACTCTTATCCGGATGATTTCCCGTCCTGATTCTGCCGGATGAAATCCTTCGGGCGCATGCCGAACTGCTTCGTGAAACATTTGGCGAACCACGACATGCTGCTGAATCCGGTCAGGTAGCAGACCTCGCTGATCCGGTATTCGCCGCTGCGGAGCAGCTGCGCGGCCGTTTTCAGCCGTACCAACTGGATGTATTCGTTGGGCGAGACGCCCGTCAGCCCTTTCAGCTTCCGTTGCAGGCTGGAACGGCTCAAGGCCATTTTCTCGGTGAGCAGGTCCACGGAGAGCGTCTCGCAGGTGAGGTTCTCGCGGACGATGCCCGTCAGCTTGTCCAGCCACTGCCGGTCGTTGCGGCCCATATCGTCTTTCTCGTACTGGAATCCGGGCCGCGACGCGAAGTGGTGGAAGGCCCGTTTCCGGTTTTCGAGCAGGCTCTCCACCGTCGCCTTGACGTAACCCAGCGAGAAGGGTTTTTCGATATAGACGTCGGCCCCGTATTCCAGTCCCTTGATCTTCGAGTCCACGGAGTCGACCACCGAGAGCAGGATGAACGGGATGTGGCACAGCATTTCGTCGTTACGGACCTTCATCAACAGGTCGAAACCGTCCATTTCGGGCATCAGGGCGTCGCTGATGATCAGGTCGCAGGCCTGTTGTTCGAGGATGGCGAGGGCTTCGGCGCCGTTTTTCGCCGAAAGGACGCCGTAGGTGTCCTCGAAATTCTTGACCAGAAACTCTCGCAGGTCGGGAGTGTCCTCCACGACCATGATGTGGAAGGGTTTCGTCTCCGGCTGCCGGCCTTCCGGGTTATCGGCCGGTTCGGGGGTGTGTACCCCCCCCCTTCGCAGACCTGGAGACTTGGTCTCCTTATAGGTTCCCCAGCGCACTTCGTCGAAGAAGTTCACCGCCTCGACCGGAAATTCCACGCGGCGCTCGTAGCGTACGGCCTCGCGCATGGCGTCGAGGTCGCCGATCGTGATGCCCGGTATGTGGGCGCGGGCGCGCACCTGGTCGATGAGGTTCTTCGCCGGGGTGAACTCATTCAGCTCGATCAGCGCCTCGGCCCATTGCAGGATGACGTCGGTGTAGCGGATGAGCGGGAAGTCCGTGTAGCAGCGCTGCCGGTCGATCAGTTCGCCCTTGAGGAAACGCACGTACTTGCGGTAGCAGTAGTAGGCCGAGGTGCGCTTGTCGAGCCAGAAGTCGCCGCCGCTGGTTCCTTGCAGGTAGAGCGGCCAGCGGAGCTGCTTGCCGATCATGTTCTCGTTGCCGTTGAGTCCCGCCGTGAAGCAGTCCACCGGTTCGTAGGGGGTGACGATCGTCTGCTTGAGCCGCGGGTCGCGCTTGTCGTAGGCGGCCTTGATCCGGGCCTCGTTGCCGTTGTCGAGGTAGTAGCGGTCGAAGATGTCCTGTCCGCAGATGCCGATCGCTTGGGTCTTCTGCGACGCCAGTTTCGCGTTGCTTTTCAGCCCGTCGCAGCAGAAGAACACGGCCCTCTGTCTAGGCGTCAGCTGGTCCCAGTTCTCAAGCCCGGCCACCTAGCTCCATTTGAATTCCGTGCCGTCGTCGGGAAGCCGCTCCAACAGCATGCCGGCGATGTTCTCGGCCTGGTTGAGGTAACATTCGTAGCCGCTCAGGCGGAACATCATCGTGTAGCCGTAGAGCGCCCAGGCCTGTCCCCGCGCCCAGGCGGATTCGTCGCTGAAGCCCTGCACGGTCTCCTTCCGGCGGACGCGGCCGTCGGCGGGGTCGTAGTCCACCAGGTGATAGCTCGTGAAGTCGGGCCGGAAATGGTTGCAGAGGGTCGTGTTGGCGTGCGTCACCGCGACGCTCTTCAGGGTGTCGTCCCCGAAGAGCAGGCCCGCGTTGTAGAGGTGTTCGAGGTTCATCATGTTGTCGATGATCACCGGGTATTTCCAGTCGCGGCCCTTGCGCACGAAGTCCCAGCTGCGGATGACGCCCGTCACGGGCGAGAACCTTCCGGCGAGGACCCGCGCCGAGGTGTGGATGGGTTCGAGGTATTTCTGCTCGCCGGTGATCCGGTAGGCGTTGCCGAAACTGCAATTCATCTGGAATCCCAGGTCGTGGTCCGTGCCTTTCTGTTTGAGGGGATAGAGTTTGAAGGTGTTTTTTTCGGCCAGTTCGCGGAATGTCTTGTCGCCGGTATACTCATATATATACCAGAGCGAGCCGGGATAGAATCCGCTGCACCACCAGCGGATGTTGGAAGGGATGAATTTTCCGTCGGAGGCCACCGATCTCGGAAGCGTCTCGTCGGTCAGCCGGCCTTCGAGCTGTTCGTACTGGGCCGCGGCTACGGCGAAGACGCGATCGGTCAGTTCCGGCATTGTCTCCCGGGGAGTGCATCCCGCGAGAAGAAGGGTCGACAGCAATGCTGTGCGATAGGTTCGGGTTCTCATGTCAGACAGTAGTTTTTTCGGGTGGTTTTTCCGTCATTCAAAATTAGATTTTGTATTCTTCCGCGAAGGATTCGATCCGGTCAAAGGGGAGTAGAATCCGGTCAAAGTCGCTTCTCCGGGGCGTCGTCGGGGGATATTTGGTTTAAAAAGACTTATATTTGTCATGCCGCTTTCCGCGTCGGGTCCCTCTCTTCGGAACGGCGGTGTTTCACAAGTTTCTGGTAACTGTTATGAATGGTTTACGTACGGCCTTTCTGGCCGCCCTGCTTTTTTTGACGACGGCCCGCGCCTGCCCGGCCGGTCCGCTCGACCGTGTGAGGCAAGCCTTTGTCGATGTGTCGGTGATGTCCTATGTCCCGGACGGGGAGGCGACCGAACGTTTCGTCCGTTATTCCGATTACGGGAGGGCGAACGACGTGCTGCTGCTCCAGCTCTACACGTCGGTCCACCTTCCGGACGGCGAGGTGCGGCGCCTGCTCGGGCTTTTCGATGCGGGCGGATTCTGGTCCGACATCGACTACGACGACCGGACGAGGGGGCGGTGGCAGCCGTCGCTGCACCTGACGCGGATGTACGCCCTGGCGAAACTTTATGCCGACCCTGCGTCGGCGTGGCATGGCGACGGGCGTATCGGCGGCCTGCTGCACAAGGGGCTTGCCTACTGGTATGCGAAGAAACCGTCGTCGCTGAACTGGTGGCACGGGGAGATCGGGGTTCCCAAGAAACTCGCCGCGATTCTGCTGATGATCCGCGGCGAACTTTCCGGTCCGGAACTGGAGCAGGGGCTGCGGATCATCGAGCGTTCGCGCTTCGGCCGCACCGGGCAGAACAAGGTATGGCTGGCTGGGAACAACCTGATGCGCGGGCTGCTGACGAACGACGAGGCGCTCGTCGCCGAGGCCCGGGATCAGATCGCCGAGGAGATCGTCGTCACCGACGGCGAGGGCATTCAGGACGACTGGTCGTTTCACCAGCACGGACCCCAGATTCAGTTCGGGAACTACGGACTGGCCTATGCCGAGGGCCTTTCGTTCTGGCTCCGGGTTCTCGACGGGACGCCTTATATGTTCTCGGACGCGCAGTGCGCCGTCATCGAAAAGCTGATGCGGGAGGGTATTTGCCGGAGCATCTGGCGGGGTGTGATGGACCCGAGTTTCTGCGGCCGGCAGGTGTTTATCGACAGCGGTCCCGGAAAAGCCTCGTCGGCAGCCGTCGCCGCGGAGAACATCGCGGCGCTGAAAAGACCGGGACACCGGGTTTTCAGGCGGTTCGCCAAGAGGATACTGGAGCCGGAGAACCGCTCGGACGGATTGCGCGGGCCGCGTTATTACGACCGTTCGGACTGCGGCATCTACCGTACCGCCACATGGTATGCGTCGATCCGCATGCACTCCGACCGTACGATCGGCTTCGAGTTTACGAACCGGGAGAACACTCTGGCCAACTTCTCGGCCGACGGGGCGTTGCTGTTCATGCAGCACGGGCGGGAGTACGACAATATCTTCGCCCATTGGGACTGGCGGATGGTTCCCGGGACGACGGCTTACGACGACGGCGCGCCCCTGAAGTGCGACAACTCCGTCGAGGCCAGGAAAAACCGTTCCGGGCATGTGGGCGGCCTCGCTTCGGGCGATGTGCTGTGTACGACGATGGAGATCGAACGCGACGGGCTTCACGCCCTCAAGTCGGCATTCTTTTTCGGGGACCTCGTCGTGGCGCTGGGTGCGGACATCCGCAGTTCCGACGCCCGGATTTTCCGGATCACCACGGCCCTGGATCAGACGCACCTTGCGGGTCCGGTAACTCGGGGCGGAGCGACCGAGACCTCCGGCGGCCTGCCGTGGGTGCATCACGACGGCCGGGGATACGTATCGCTGGACGGCGCTCCGATTGCAGTCAGCACGGAGATTCAGGAGGGAAAATGGGACCTGATAGATCCTTTTTACAGGGACAGAACCCAGCGGGGGCCGGTTTTCAAGTGCTGGTTCGGGCATGATCCGGCCCGGACGGGCGGCTATGCCTACGCTTTTCTGCCGTGCCGCGACGCGAAACGGACCGAACGGTTTGCCCGGAATCCCTCCGTGCGGATACTTCGGAACGATGCCGGATGTCAGGCCGTCGAATACGGGAAAACATGCTGCGCCGTAGTTCACCGGGCCGGAGAATACCGCCTCGGCGGGCGGACGATCACGGCGCCGGAACCGGCGATCTACCTCCTCCGCGGCGGCCGGACCGAGGTCCGTAGCCTCCCGCCCCTAAACGGCGCTGCCGACTGAACGCCGGACGCCGGAAAACGAAAATCCCCGTAATCAAACGATTACGGGGATTGCCAGTGCCCAGGACAGGAATCGAACCTGCACGCCTTGCGGCACACGCACCTGAAACGTGCGCGTCTACCTATTCCGCCACCTGGGCATTTCTGGAATTGCGGTGTGCAAAAGTAATACTTTTTTCTGAAACACCAACTCTTTTTTCAAAAAAAATCTACTTGCTGAAGAACTTGTGCTGAAACAGAAGCAGATAGACGACTGCCACCGAGATGGAGGCATCGGCCAGATTGAAGATCGCGCCGAAGAAATAGTTGTTGCTGTCGACCAGAAACCGCAGCAGGCGGGGTACGCCGTTCCATTGGAACAGCGGGAAATAGAACATGTCGACGACCTTGCCCATCATGAATCCGGCGTAGTGTCCGCCGAAATGTGCGACCGTATAGGGCGTCGACTCCGAGAAGAGCAGCCCGTAGAAAGCGCTGTCGATGATATTGCCCAGGGCACCGGCCATAACCAGCGCCAGGCCGACGATGCCCCCCTTGGGGGTGTCTTTGCGTTTGTTGATGAGGTGGTGCATCAGCCAGCCGATGAATCCGACCATCACGATCCGGAAGATGCCCAGCATCAGCTTTCCCCAGTCGAAACCGCCCCGCGTGGCGATGTGCATGCCGAAAGCCGCCCCGTTGTTTTCGATGAAGCGCAGTTGGAACCAGTCCGGGAAGACGACGATCGCCTCGTCGAGGTGCATGTGGGTCTTGACCC
>OLPW01004271.1_pt1 | contig 10272 bp, 9 predicted proteins | sample 1672161 | NCBI WGS metagenome assembly OLPW01 (sample SAMEA3136654, study PRJEB25190) | human gut metagenome
GCGACCATCGTCCGTGCCTACACAGCGCCGTCTGACAGGCAGTCGGTGAAGTGTCGGTAGAGGAAGTACACCGCAATGTGCTCGTACCTCCATTCCCCGCCGGTTTCGCCCAGGAACTCCGGCAGAGCCTCCAGAAGCTCCTCCTGCCGCTGCGTCAGCCGCTCCAGAGTATCCGCCCACTCCTGATTTATGCTCTCCATCGCGGAAAGCGTGCCCAGAAGCCGCGAGACCTCCTCCGGCGTAAAGATATCCGGGTATTCCTGCGGAACGCCGGGAAGCGGCTGCTCAAGCTCCAGAGCCTCCTGAATCTGCCACGCGAATTCCGCACAGCGGCTCAGGCGTTCCGCCACCGGGAGCCTGCGGTCCTGGAGCGCCGCGAACATCTCCCCGCGCGCCCTGCGGAGCAGCCCGGTGTACTCATCATCGCCGGAAAGCGCGGCTTTGTCGTCCTCGTCAAGCGTGAACTCCAGCGGCTCGGAACTGCTGAACATCAGCCGGCAGACCTCCTCGCAGCACAAGCCAAGTCCGGCTTCCCTGACCTCCCCGAATTCGTTGAAGAACCTCGGGTGGAGCGCGCAGATATCGCAGAGTATCCCGTCCCCGCAGTGGAGGATAAGCTCGCACAGACCGTCCTCACGGAGCAGCGCGCAGCGGTCGCCGGAAGCCAGCGCGAAGGTCGGCTGCTCCCCGCCGTGTATCGCGGAGCGGAGCCGCTCGCCGAACTCCCCCGGGACTTTCGCAAAGCGCTCCATGGCGGGTTTGTCGATGTCGATTTCCCAGCCTATGCAGCAGTTGTCGGTGCATTTATCGCCGGTGCACAGGAATTTATCGTAAAACTGTGGTCTCATCATAGCTTTGTCACATCGAAATAGTGCGGGATTATGTCCGCGTATGTCCCGTCCTTCTTGCGAAAGCCGCCGGGGATAACCCCGAGCTGCGCGAATCCGAGGCTCTTGTAAAGCGCCAGCGCAGGGATATTGTCAGCCACGACAGCGTTGAACTGAAGCACCCGGAAGCCAAGCTCCTTACATCTGTGGAGGCAGTCGGAAACAAGCTCGCGCCCGACATGCTTTCCGCGCATATCCGAGCGCACCGCGTAGCTTGCGTTGGCGATATGCCCGCACCTGCCGACGTTGTTCGGGTGGAGAATGTACAGCCCGACCGCCTCGCCGTTATCCTCGGCTGCGGCGGTGAAGCTCTGCGCCGCGAAAAACTCCTCTGCGGTCTGCTCCGTGAGTAATTCCTCCTGCGGGTACGCCTGACCCGCTTCAACTACCTCGTTCCATATGCGCATAAGCGCGGGAATGTCCTTTTTCTCGTACTTTCTGACGTTCATTTTTTTGCCTTTCGTTTTTTAGAAGTTACCATATATTTATCCGATGAACTCCCGTACAAGGGAATTATCGGGTACGTTTGCAGGGTCGAGCGGTTCCAGCTTCCGCAGGAATTTTTCGATGTCGGCGTACTTTTCGTACTCCGGATAGGTTCTGGACACCCTGTGCAGGTCGTCGAGCAGGATATCCCGGTAGACCATCGGCTCGTATGCGATGAATGTGTCTATATCGAAGCTTGCGCGGTGTTTGTACGGCATGATGTAGAGATCCTCGCCGCGCTCGACTGACTTGAAGAACTCCATAGTTTCGGTGATGGAACGCCCGCGGTACAGCTTATCGCGGATAAGTCTGCGCATAAGGCGTATTTTCGAGGGGTGGAGCAGCTCTCCGCCGCTTTCAAGGCGCGTCCTGACTGAAACGTACACGCGGTTGGTGTACTCGTCGGAATGCCCGATAACGTCGGGATTCAGCGCGTGAATGCCCTCCATGATAACGATGTCGCCGGGCTTGTATTCAAGCCGGAATCCGGGCTTTCTGTCCTGGATAGTGAAATCAAACGCCGGGACGTCTATCGGCTGGCAGCGGCTCAGCAGCTCGATGTGCTGCTTGAAAAGCTCGGTATCAAGCCGCTTCGGGGATTCAAAATCGAACCTCCCTTCCTCGGCGAGCCTGAGCTCCTCAGCGGTAAGCGGCAGGAAGTAGTTATCCATTGAGATGGTATGGGCGCGGCAGCCGTTGTCCTCAAGGAGCCTTGCGAGCCTTCCAGCCGTGGTGGTCTTGCCGGAGCCTGACGGTCCTGAGATAAGCACCACCGGCTTCTCCCGGCGCTCGCGGTAGATACGCTCTGCCGCTCGGGAGATCTGATCAGCATAGGCGTTCTCTGATTTTTCTATGAGCCTGTGCGGGTCAGCCGACATGGAATTAAGCTCTAAAACAGGAATACATTTCATAAATTGTCCCCTTTACTAAATTCGTCCGCGGTATACCCGCGGACGAGAATGTAAAATTCGGAATTCAGAATGCAGAATTCGGAATTTAGGCGTCCGCTTCGCGGACGTAATTAAAATAACGCTGAAACAATAAATACTGGAACTCAATTTGAGATAACGTCCCACGGAGTGGGACACAATAATTCCGAATTCTTAATTCCGAATTCCGAATTCCGAATTTAATTTAAATTCCGCTGAGCAGCTTCTTTTCCATCTCGCCGCGGTCGGTAGCGTATTCAAGCGCTGTCTCGTAGGATATCTGACCGGTCTTGTAGAGGTTAGCGAGGCTGGCGTTGAGCGTGCACATTCCATCGCGGGCGCCTGCCGCCATAGTGGTCTCCATCATGTTTATCTTCGCGGAACGGATAAGATTGCGTATCGCGTCGGTGCCGATCATTACTTCGACTGCGGCTACTCTGCCCTTGCCGTCGGCGCGGGGGATAAGGGTCTGCGCGATGATGCCCTGTATCATGCTGGCAAGCTGAGAGCGCACCTGATCCTGGGAATGTATCGGGCATGCGTCGATGATTCTGTCAACGGTCTGAGCCGCGCTGGAGGTATGCAGCGTACCGAATACGAGGTGTCCGGTCTCGGCTGCGGTCATCGCAAGGGAGATGGTCTCGTAATCGCGCATCTCGCCGATGAGGATTACGTCCGGATCCTCACGCAGCGCGCTGCGGAGCGCCTCATGGAACGACGGAACGTCGCGCCCGAGCTCTCTCTGATGGATAGTCGCCTTCTCCTGCTTGTAGCGGTACTCTATCGGGTCCTCGATGGTGATGACGTGGCAGGCGCGGGTCTTGTTGATGTACTCCATCAGCGCGGCGAGGGTCGTGGACTTACCAGCGCCGGTAGGGCCGGTAACAAGCACGAGACCTCTGCGCTTCTTTGCGAATTCCAGAAGCACCGGAGGCATTTTCAGCTCCTCAAGGGTGGGTATCTCGGCGTTCAGCAGACGGATACACGCCGCGAGCTTGCCGCTCTGGCGGAATACGTTGACGCGCTGGCGGGCGCCGTTCTTCAGCTCGAAGCTGAAGTCGATGTCCTTGCCCTCGGTGAGCATTTTCTCCTGCTCGGCGGAGAGTATCGAAAGAATGGTGCGGTTGACTACCTGGTCGGAAAGCTCGGTATACTTGCGGAGTTCGCCGTTTACGCGCACAACGGTGGGAGCGCCGACGGTAAGGTGTATATCGGAGGCGTTCATTTCGCGCGGCTGCATTATGAATTCTTCAAATGTCATGGTGTTCTATTCCTTCCCAATATATGTATTATGGTATGCTGACGTTACTTGATTTTGAATTGAATGCCGCTTGCGGAGAAATAAACCTCATCTGAGGAATTAGCGATACGCTGGTTTACGCTTCCGAGTATCTTACGGAAAGCTATCTGCCTGGGGTCGGTGGGCGCGACCGAGAATCCGGTCTCGAGGGTAATTACGATCATGCTGCCGTTGAGTTCGCGGATACGCTCGCGCATATCCTCGATATCTGCGATAATGCGGCGCTCGATGGACTTCATCAACTCGTCGGACATCTGGGAGATATCCGGGCACATGCGGTCTATCATGATGGAAGCGTAGTCGCTCAGGCGGTCGAAGATAACAAACTTGTGGTCGCCTATCCTGCCTGCCGGGTCGTCGTACACGCCCTCTACGATGTCCCAGTCAACGCCGTTCTGGTTGTTGCTGTATTCTATGCGGTGCAGAGTGTCCGGATCAACAGCCTCCCCGGTTCTCATGTAAAGCACGTAGTCATAGTGCGAGTAGCTGGTAGCCGCCCAGCGCGATTTTCCGCTTGCCGCTCCGCCCGTAATCAGGATCGATTTAGACATTTCGCCACCATTCCTTTCAGATATTACTGCGCCGGCTGACGATAAATGCCTGCCGCGCAGCACGTTTCTATTATTATACTACAAAATCTTCAACATGTAAAGCGGTTTTTGTCAGATTTGTACAACCGCCCGCATAATTGTGAATATTTTCCGGTTTACCCCCGTCACATTTGTGTAATTTAATGAGAGTGATTGGGAAAAATATATTGAAAAACAAATCGTGGAGACAAATTCAATTTCAAATTCGGAATTATTGTGCCGCTGTCGCGGCATCTATTCAATTGTATCAATCCCGCGAAGCGGGACACCGAAATTCCGAATTAAAAAAAGCGGCCGCGCTTAAAAAGTGCGGTCGCATATAACCTTACCGCCGCCTCACGCCACTCCGAGGAATTCCTCGAGAGTAAGGCCGCTGTCGTGCAGGAGCTTCGCCGTGCTTGTTCCGAGATAGCGCACATGCCAAGGCTCGTAGATGTACCCGGTTATCTTCTCGCTGCCCTTCGGGTATCTCAGCAGGAAGCCGTACTCCCAGCAGTGCTCCGCGAGCCACTTTCCCTCCGGAGTTTCACCGTAGCTCTGCCTGAGCGAGGAGATATCCATTGCAAGCCCGGTCTGGTGCTCGGAGTGCCCCGGCTGAGCCGAGTAGGTATCAGCGACTTCTGCTCCGTCGATGGAAGCCCAGTACGCAAAGGTAGCCTTCTGCTTCTCGTAGGAGCGGAAGCCGGAAACTATCGACATGTCGTATCCGGAAGCCTCGCGCATTTTCAGGTACGCGCTGTAGGTCTCGTCCGTGAGGCCGTCGCCGTAATCCTTCGGCAGGTCGAACTGACGGTTGACGATTATCACGCCGCCGATGGTGGTAACTCCGTCCGTCTCGACCGGCGCCGGAGCCTTTATCTTGGACTTCACCGTACCCTTGCATACGATATCGGAAAAGTTGTTCACTACCTCGAGGGTCCCCAGACCGAACACGTTTCCTCCCTTATTCACGCGGAGCGTGCCTCCCTGGGTAAACACGCCGTCCTTCTGTATCTTTACTTTTCCGGTGACGGAAGTCACAGCGCCCTCGCCCGCCGTGAGATTCCCCTTGACGTATACTGCGCCGCCTGCGGCTACTTTCAGCGTGCCGTTTACTATCAGCTCCGCGCCGCTCTTTATGTAGAGCTTGCCGCCCTTCTTTACGTACAGCGTGGAACCCTCCGGAACTACACTGCTGTCGGAAATAACGAATGCGCCGCTCAAATTCTTCCTGCCGGTGAACAGCACCGTGGGATTCGACGCCTGTGCCATTACCATCGGAACAGCAGCCGCTATAAGCGCAAACGCCGTCAGAAACACAGCCAGCATGGTGACTGCCTTTTTTGTCATGCTCATATTGTCCTCCTTGCACGTGAGCCTTCCGCTCATCTTCCTTTGTATATAATAAGACATATTTCAGAATAAAAAGGTTGCATTCTACAGAGAAATTATATCACATTATTGCTGCCTAGTCAATGTCTATCCAGTTTTTTCTAAACATATTTTTTAAAACCTCTTGACAAATACCCCACGGGGGTATATAATATCCACAGAGAACAACGGAGGTGATACCAATGGAGCACAAAGACTGCTGCCAGTGCGAGCACTGCCAGAAAACCAAGGAGCGCTCCCCGGAAGAATACCGCTCGCTGATGAACCGTCTGAAACGGATACAGGGTCAGCTTCGCGGGATAGAGAACATGCTCGAGAACAACGCCTACTGCACGGATATCATGGTGCAGACCGCGGCTGTCACAGCGGCGCTGAATTCGTTCAACAAGCAGCTCCTTGCGAGCCACATGAAAAGCTGCGTCGCCCAGAACATACGCGAGGGCAACGACGAGGTGATAGACGAACTCCTCGACACTTTGCAGAAAATGATGAAATAACAGATAGATCAAGAAAAAAGAAAGGGGCATGAAAATGCAGCAATACGACGTCACAGGCATGACCTGTGCCGCGTGCAGCGCCCGTGTGGAAAAAGCGGTCTCAAAAGTGCCGGGGGTAACTTCCTGCTCGGTGAACCTGCTGACGAACTCGATGGGCGTCGAGGGTACAGCGTCCAGCTCGGACATAATCGCAGCCGTAACGAACGCAGGCTACGGAGCCTCCGTAAAGGGCGCAAAGCCGGAAAAGTCCGCGAAAAGCTCCGAAAACGTGCAGGAAAACGCGTTCCGCTCGATGAAGCACCGGCTGATAGCTTCGCTGGTGTTCCTGGTAATACTGATGTACTTCTCAATGGGGCACATGATGTGGGGATTCCCGCTGCCGCCCTTCCTTGAAGGAAATCACGCTGCAATGGGGCTGATACAGCTCCTGCTGACTGCGGCGGTCATGGTGATAAACCAGAGATTCTTTATAAGCGGCTTCAAGTCGCTGGTGAGGGACTCTCCGAATATGGACACCCTGGTAGCGCTCGGAGCCTCCGCAGCGTTCGGATACAGCACTGCGGCGCTGTTCGCAATGACCGACGCGCAGCTCCACGGCGGCGCTGAGGCGGCAATGCCCTTCATGGACGAATTCTACTTCGAATCCGCCGCTATGATACTCACGCTGATAACCGTCGGCAAAATGCTGGAGGCGCGCTCCAAGGGCAAGACCACCGACGCGCTCAAATCGCTGATGAAGCTCGCCCCCTCAGAAGCCACGGTGATACGCGGCGGCGAGGAGCTGACGATACCGGCGGAGCAGCTGGCAGTCGGGGATATATTCGCGGTGAAGCCCGGCGAGAGCATTCCTGCTGACGGCGTAGTCATCGAGGGAAGCAGCGTGGTCAACGAATCCGCCCTGACCGGAGAAAGCCTTCCGGTGGACAAATCGGAGGGCAGCAAGGTCTCCGCCGCAACGATAAATCAGTCGGGATATCTCAGGTGCCGCGCCGAGAAGGTCGGCGGCGACACCGCGCTGTCAAAGATAATCCAGATGGTGAGCGACGCCTCCGCGACCAAAGCCCCCATCGCAAAGCTCGCGGACAAGGTTTCCGGCGTGTTCGTCCCGGTGGTCATCGGGATCGCGCTCGTCACTATCGCGGTATGGCTGCTGTGCGGTCAGACCGTAGGATACTCCATCGCAAGGGGAATTTCCGTGCTGGTCATAAGCTGCCCCTGCGCGCTGGGTCTGGCTACTCCTGTGGCGATAATGGTCGGCAACGGCATGGGCGCAAAGAACGGCATACTGTTCAAGACTGCGGTCTCGCTTGAGGAGACCGGAAAGGTCAGCATTGTGGCGCTCGACAAGACCGGCACCATCACAAAGGGCGAACCCGCGGTCACTGACGTTATCCCCGCCGCCGGGGTCACACGCGGGGAGCTGCTGAGCTCCGCCTGCGCGCTCGAATCCCGCAGCGAGCACCCGCTCGCCTCCGCAGTCATGGCGTACTGCTCGGAAAACGGCGCAGCTCCGCAGGAAACCGAGGAATTCACCGCCCTGCCAGGCAGCGGACTTTCCGCAAAGCTGAACGGCTCCGCGCTTCTCGGCGGCAGCGTGAAGTTCATCTCGGAGAACTCCGAAATGCCGGAGGAGCTCCACGCTGAAACCGACAGGCTCTCCGGCGAAGGCAAGACTCCGCTGTGCTTTGCCCGCGACGGAAAGCTGCTCGGAGTCATCGCCGCAGCAGACGTTATAAAGCCCGAAAGCCCCGAAGCCGTGAAGCAGCTCCGGAACATGGGCATACGCGTGGTAATGCTGACCGGCGACAACGAGCGCACCGCGAAGGCGGTCGGAGCGCAGGCGGGTGTCGACGAAGTAATAGCCGGAGTTCTCCCGGACGGCAAGGAAGCCGTGATACGCTCCCTGAAGGAGCAGGGCAAGGTAGCGATGGTCGGCGACGGAATAAACGACGCCCCCGCCCTTACCCGCGCGGATATCGGCATAGCCATCGGAGCCGGCACGGATATCGCGATAGACGCGGCGGACGTGGTCCTGATGAACAGCCGTCTCACGGACGTACCGGCGGCGGTGCGGCTGAGCCGCGCTTCCCTGCGGAACATCAAGGAGAACCTGTTCTGGGCGTTCATCTACAACACGATAGGTATACCGCTGGCGGCGGGCGTGTTCGTGAACCTGTTCGGCTGGAGCCTTGACCCGATGTTCGGCGCTGCGGCGATGAGCCTTTCGAGCTTCTGCGTAGTTTCAAACGCGCTCAGGCTGAATTTCGTGAAAGTCCACAGCCCCGCGCATGACAGAAAAATACACCATATCAGCAACAAACACCACAAGGAGGAAAAATCAATGGAAGTAACAATGAAGATCGAAGGCATGATGTGCGGTCACTGCGAGGCGGCTGTAAAGAAGGCGCTCGAGGCGCTCCCCACCGTTGAAAGCGCCGAGGTCAGCCACGAAAAGGGCACCGCAGTAGTCAAGCTCTCCGCCGAGACCCCGTTTGAGACCCTCAAAAAGGCAGTCGAGGACAAAGACTACAAGGTAATAGGATAATTCGGAATTCAGAATTCGGAATTATGGTATCGCTTCGCGATGAATCTTAATAGATTCATCGCGAATTGTGGTCGTTTTCAAAAATCAGCCCCGGGCGTATGACCGTCCGGGGCTGATTTTATACGTATTCGGGATATAGCTTTTAAAATTGTCCGCAGTACTGATCTACCGCTTCGGTTATAGAAATATCCCCGAGATCTCCGTTGAGGTATCCCAGCATAAACGCATGAAAATTATCAGACAGGATACGATCTGCGGAGTTCTTCCCTGTCAGCGGCGGAACGCTGTCCATCACCTCGAGGTACACCTTTCCGATGTCCTGACCGCCGAGCTGCGGCAGCTCTATCGGCTGCATTGCCGCGAATTTCGCGCGGTTTCCGGGAATCACAGTCGTGTCCTGCGACGAGGTATCCATGCTGCCGGAAATGCACACGCTCCGGAGCAGCTCCGCTGCCGCTTCACGGTTTTTGCACTGCGGGTTCACCAGCGCGTAGGAACCTCCCCAGATAAAGTACTGCGGGCCCGCGCAGACCGCGTAGTCGTCGCTGTTTGTTATCATCGGGAGGACTCCCTCAATATACCAGCTTGCCGTAAAGTGACCGAAAATATCCGGGTCGGCGAAGCTTTCCATCCACTCGTTTGTCCAGCTGTAGCCGCCCCTGAGGCACCCGCTGTCGGTCATTTTCTTAGCCGCAGAGAGCCAGTCCATCGCCGCCGACGGCACCGAGAGCTTGCCGTTTTTATCGGTGAAGCTGCTTCCGCCCGCAAACGCAAAGTACATCTCGTACGCGTTGGTGGTCATGGTGATGCCCTTGCTCCTGGCAAGTTCGGCGGTCTCCAGGAACTTCTTCCAGTCGGAGATGTGCGACTGCACCGTCTCCGGGTCGTCCGTCCCGAACAGCTTCTTCGCCGCAGAGCGCTTGTAGAGGAGAACTCCAGGAGCGTTCACAACGGGAAGCGCGCACAGCTCCCCGGAGGAGTTCCTCCCGCTTTCAGTGTTGAAGCTGAACAGCCCGGAGACCTCCGCTTCGGATATCCCGATATCTTTCATCGGCAGTACGCTGTCCAGGAATCTGCAAATTTCAGCGCTGTCGCAGATGATGATATCCACCGTCTGACCGCGCCAGCCGTATTCCAGTACGTCGTCATAATCTTCGAAGTCGATGTACTCGCTGACGAAATTCAGCCTTGCGCCCTCCGGCTGATATTTTCCCACCAAATCTGAGAACTCGTCGTTCCTGCTGAAAACCGTCAGCGTCGATGAGACCGCAGGCTTATCAGGCTTATAGGGTTTAGCTGGCTCCCTGTCCGAGGCTGAGCTGAGAATCCCGCTGAAAAATTCGACGATGAATACTATCGCCGCCATCAATACCGAAACCGTTGACTGCATATAATTACCTCCCATAATTTGATGTAATACAATGATACCATATATTTACTTGCTTGTCAACAGTTTTAAGCGATTTCTACACCAACTGCTCCCGCAGCTCCTTCAACAGCTTACGCTCGCGGCGGCTCACCATCACCTGAGTCATTCCGAGGATCTGTGCGGTCTCGCTCTGCGTCTTGCGCCGGAAGTACCTCAGCATGAGTATCTCCCTGTCCTCGCCGGAAAGCTCCGACAGACACTGCCGCAGAGCCAGGCGGTCGATGAGCGCGTCCTCCCC
>OLPW01004281.1_pt1 | contig 10254 bp, 6 predicted proteins | sample 1672161 | NCBI WGS metagenome assembly OLPW01 (sample SAMEA3136654, study PRJEB25190) | human gut metagenome
TCTTCCCGGATCACTGTCGATGTACTGAAGATCTTCTTCCATTGGCATTGTAAATGGGTGATGCATTGCTGTGAAACGGTTCTGTTCTTCACTCCACTCAAGAAGCGGGAACTCTGTGATCCACATAAATTTGTACTCATTCTTATCTAAAAGATCCATCTGGCGTGCAAGTTCCAGACGAAGCGCACCTAATACATCCCATACAACTTTATTCTTATCTGCTGCAAAGAGAAGCAGATCACCATTCTCACCGTCCATAGCCTGAATCAAGTTCTTCTGCTCATCCTCTGTCATGAATTTTGCGAAAGAAGATTTTACAGTTCCATCTTCATGGATTGCAATGTAAGCCAGTCCTTTTGCACCGTAATCCTTTGCATAATCAACCAGCTTGTCAATCTTCTTACGTGCCATTCCTCCCTGGCCTTTTGCGTTGATACCACGAACGGTACCACCATTCTCTATAGCACCCTTAAATACAACAAACTCGCTGTCTTTTACGACATCTGTCACATTGACAAGCTCCATGCCGAATCTTGTATCCGGTTTATCGGAACCGTAACGATCCATAGCCTCCTGCCATGTCATTCTCGGAATCGGAAGCGGAACTTCCACACCAAGAACTTCTTTAAACAGCATCGCAAGGAATCTTTCATTGACATCAATGACATCATCAACATCTACGAAAGACAGCTCCATATCCATCTGTGTGAACTCTGGCTGACGGTCTGCTCGAAGATCCTCGTCACGGAAACATTTTGCAATCTGGAAATATCTGTCATAACCAGAACACATTAAAAGCTGCTTAAATAGCTGTGGTGACTGTGGAAGTGCATAAAAATGTCCCTGATGAACGCGGCTTGGTACAAGGTAATCTCTTGCTCCCTCCGGTGTACTTCCGATGAGTACCGGTGTCTCAATCTCAAGGAATCCTTCATTTGCCATAAACTGACGTGCAAGTGTAGCCACCTTGCTTCTCATCATCAGATTGCGCTGCATATCCGGTCTTCTAAGATCCAGATATCTGTATTTCAGACGGACTTCTTCTTTTGTCTTAGAATTCTCCTCAATCTGGAACGGAGGTGTCTCTGACTCAGAAAGTACACGAAGCTCCTCTGGGATAATCTCAATTTCACCTGTTGCAATGTTCTCATTGACTGCACCAGATCGTTTTGCAACTTTTCCTACAACTGCAACAACATATTCACTGCGAAGCTTTGCAGCCTTCTCGATCAGTGCTGCATCTACACTTCCTTCATCAAATACAACCTGGATAATTCCGGAACGGTCTCTTACATCTACAAATACGAGACCTCCTTTATTACGATTTTTCTGTACCCAGCCCATAATGGTCGCTGTCTCGCCTACGTTAGCTGCTGACAGTTCCCCACATCTGTGGGTTCTCTTTAAGCCCTGCATTGACTCTGCCATTTTTCTATATCTCCTTTTTCACTTGTGCGTTCTATTCTCTACAGCCTGTCTACGGAATCTGCATAACAGTCTGCAATTTCTGTATATCCATCTTCTATTAGCTGCTCTTTCTGAAACTTCTTATTCTTCTTCATATTGACGATCAGCACCTGTCGTCCTGCCTCCCGGTCAGCTTTTGCAAGAGCAAGAACCTTCAACATGGCCTCTTTTGGAAGCTTCTTCTCCAGAAGATATGCCTTTTTCTGGCGTCCTCCCGGAACTTTATATCCATTTTCCAGAAGCAGCATGACAATTCTCTCAAATCCAATGGAAAATCCGCATGCCGGTGTATCCTGCCCTGTAAACTTGCCGATCATCTTATCATAACGTCCGCCTCCGGCAACAGAACCTCCAAAGTCGTCCATAGTTACCTCAAAAATTGTTCCGGTATAGTAGGACTGTCCTCTTACGAGGGTTGGTGTGAACTGAAGTTTAAAATCACACTCTTTTGCAGCTTCTACACTTGACATAATCAGTTCCAGGCCGTCAGCCGTCTCATCACTCAGATAATCTCCAAGCTTTTCTTTCAGGTAACGGACTCCGGATACATCAGAAGCAACCTCATCAAAAAGAGAAAGGTAGGTCTTAACACTTTCACTGGTATATCCCATCTCAATAAGCTCTGCCTCGACACCTTCCGGTCCGATCTTATCCATCTTATCCAGAACAATGAAGACTTCATCATAGTCTTCCTCTTTAAAACCACTGTAAGCAGCCATAGATTTCAATATATTACGGTCATTAATACATACAGTAAAATTCTTAAAGTCCAGTTTCCCAAGCATCGCCGTTGTGGCAAGGATCAGCTCGATTTCGGCGAGATTAGAAGCCTCTCCTAATATATCGATATCGCACTGCACAAACTGGCGGAAACGTCCTTTCTGCGGGCGGTCTGCTCTCCATACACTTCCAATCTGAAGTGCTTTAAAAGGAGACGGCAGCTCATTTGCATGATTAGAATAATATCTTGCAAGCGGAACCGTCAGGTCATACCGAAGTCCTCCATCCACAAGATCATTTTCCTCTTTTGCCTCGTCAATTTTTAACTTTTCTCCACGTTTCAAAATCTTGAAGATCAGTTTTTCGTTATCTCCCCCCTGCTTGCTACACAGGTTCTCGATATGCTCAACACATGGAGTTTCCATAGATTGGAATCCAAATGTTTTATAGGTGTCTTTAATCAGGCCGATCAGGTAATCCCGGATTTCCATCTCTGCCGGCATTACATCTTTCATACCGGTTACTGGTTTCTTCTTTAACGCCATAGCCATTCTCCTTTTCGTTCTATCATCTCGTCCACCCGGCTGATGTAAGCATCGATTGCTTTTACATTCTCCTGCCGGATCAGACTGGTTTTTTTCTTCTTTTTGCTTTCAGGATTTATGACAGGTTCTTTCAGTACGATTTTTGTAGACGCACCTGCACCTGCTGCAATAATGGATTGCTTTTCCTCCATAATTAGTATATTGTATATTCCTGCTTTGTCAACCTTTGCATAGCCCACATTTTCAAAATTTCCGGCAATATTCTTCTGACGATACAGATAATACGGAAAAAGTCCCATCTGTCGGGCTTTATTTCCTGCCATCTCTACCATCGTACCTATTTCATCTTGTATGATCGTTAATCGTTTCCCTTCTCTCTCTTCCTGGCCCATTTTAGCTGCACGTTTAATTGCAAGGGAATGTACCGTCAGATTATCAGGTCCAAGTAACGCAATCTGTCTTAGAGTGTCCTCCATATCCTCCGGTGTCTCTCCCGGAAGTCCTGCAATAATATCCATATTGATATTATCAAATCCCAGCTTTCTCGCCATATGAAATGCTTCATACACTTGTTCTACAGTATGCTTACGTCCAATTGTATCCAAGGTCTTCTGCTGCATGCTCTGAGGATTGATAGAAATTCGATTAATACCGTGATTTCGAAGCACCTGAAGTTTCTCTTTCGTAATACTGTCCGGTCGTCCGGCTTCCACCGTAAACTCCAGAAGTCCTTCCCTTACAAAATGTCTATCAATGCATGTAAGCAGCCGGTCTAACTGATCCGCATTCAAAGTTGTCGGTGTTCCACCGCCCATGTAAATGGTGTCAGCTTTTCTTCCTTCAGATATTTTCGCAATTGCTTCCAGTTCCTTCATAAGTGCAGCCAGATAGTCTTCTACCCGGTGCTCCCAGTCACCTAAGGCACCCGAACTAAACGAACAGTAACTGCAAACCGTTGGGCAGAACGGGATTCCCACATAAAGACTATAGCCATTTTCATAATCCAACTGATCCAGAAGCTTTTTTTCTCTCCCTGCAATCTGCCATGCAAGATGTGCTTTTTCTTCACTCACCAGATTCTCCTTCTGGAACCATGGAACAAACGTCTCCTGTGTCATACCTTCTTCCAGTTTTCTCATAGCAATTTTAGTCGGTCGTACTCCCATCAGGATTCCCCATGCAAGAGTTCTGCCACTTTGCTCTGACAACTTTTTGTATAACATCCGGTCGAGATATTTTTTCATTGCAGATTTCTCCGCTGGCATGTCATTTGTCTGCCTGTCTGCAATTTCAATCATCGCCTCTTTCTGCCCGTCTGTACCATCTTCTGCAAATTCCACAGTTACATAATTAGAGGCTTTTTCGTCCACCGAAGACGTAACTGTCTCCGATGGATAAAAAGCCTTCACCATATGATATGCATTATACACAAATGTCTCCTGATTGCATATAACCCGGATCATTCTTAGCCCTCCTGTACATATGGGTTGTGAAGCTTCTCATACTCTATCTTTGTCTCACCCATATGTCCCGGATAAACAATCGTATCATCCGGAAGTGCGAACAGTCGTTCTCTTACAGATCGTACGATTGCATCCTGACTGCTGTTCGGAAAATCCGTACGTCCGACAGAACGCTGGAATAAAGTATCTCCACTAAATACCGCATGTTCTACAGGCAGATAATAGCAACAGCCGCCCATCGTATGTCCCGGTGTATGAATGACTTCTATCGTCTCACCTGCCAGTTCCAGTTTTTGTCCGTCTTTTAACGGTTTTGCACCATCAAAGGAATAGCCGTTCGTGTAAGACGAAGACAGATTCAGCTCTGGATCCGTCATAATCGGAAGATCCTCTTCCTCTACATAGACCGGAATATTCCAGTTTTCCAGAATAGAATCAATTCCCATAATATGATCGAAATGTCCATGAGTCAGAAGAATTGCCACAAGGTTAAGTTTTTCTTCCTCAATGTATGCTGTAAACTTCTTAGAATGTCCACCTGGATCCACTACAACTGTATCCTTTGTCTCTTCATTTATCAAAAGGTAACAATTTGCCCCCAAAATCCCAAGGGGAAATTTCTCTATCTTCATTGCTTTTTCTTTCCTCCTAGCCTGTTGTTCTCTCAATATCAATCACGTCATCAATCTGACGCAGTTTACCAATTACTTTTGCAAGTTCCTCTCGGCCATGCACAATAAATCCAGCCTCGATGGTCGCAGTTCCCTGCTTGCTCGTGCGGATATTTAAGGATTTGACATCCATCTCCATCTCCGTAAATACTTTGGAAATACTCATCAGAAGTCCCTGCTGATCTCTTGCATACATCTTGATCTCAGCCAGATACTGACCTCCTGCCTCTTCTGCCACATTTCCTTCCCACTCAGCCGGAATCAGTCTTGCACGTTCTGCTTCTGTCAAATGTATCATATTAACACAATCCGTGCGGTGAATCGAAAGTCCTCTTCCTCTTGTAACAAATCCGACAATCTCATCTCCCGGTACTGGATTACAGCATCTGGAGAACCGGACTGCCACATCATCAATTCCTTTCACAACAATTCCACTCTTGGACTTGGCAATATGGACTTTATTCTTAGCCGCCTCTGCAACTTTTTCAAGTACAATTTCATCTGTCAGTTCCTGCTTGTGATCCTTGCCATATTCTTCCGCCAGACGATTCACGACCTGTCCTTCTTTTAAGCCGCCATGTCCAATCGCGGCAAGCACAGAATCCCAGTCCTTGAATCCATATTTTCTCTGTACGATCTCTTCATATTTTGGCTGGAGCAGATTAGAAAGGTTGAGAGATTTTGCTTTGCAATAGGAAGCCACCATCTCTTTTCCTTTGATAATATTGCTCTCTTTAAATTCTTTTTTGAACCACTGATTGATCTTATTTTTTGCCTGTGTACTCTTGACTACATTCAGCCAGTCACGGCTTGGTCCTTTCGAATTCTGGGAGGTCAGAATTTCTATTCTGTCTCCATTCTGGATTCTGTAATCAATCGGAACAAGCTTTCCATTCACTCTGGCACCGACCATCTTATTGCCGACTGCACTGTGTATGGAATAAGCAAAGTCGATTGGAGTGGACCCCGTCGGCAATGTCTTTACATCCCCCTGCGGTGTAAAGCAGTACACATCATCTGCAAACAGATCCAGATCTCCTTTGATGAGGCTTAAGAATTCCTTGTTGTCAGACATATCTCTCTGCCATTCCAGAATCTGTCTGAGCCAGCTCATTTTCTCTTCTTCAGCCATAACACCTTTCTTGCTGCCGCCGGACTCTTTATACTTCCAGTGAGCAGCAATACCATATTCGGCTGTCTTATGCATCTCCTGTGTACGGATCTGGATCTCAAACGGCTGACCAATCGAACTCATCAGCGTTGTATGCAGAGACTGATACATATTCGGTTTCGGCATGGCAATATAATCTTTAAATCTTCCAGGAATTGGCGTATAAATCTCATGGATAATTCCCAATGCCGCATAACAGTCTTTGACAGAATCCACAATGATACGGACTGCAAACAGGTCATAAATCTGATCTACTGTCTTATCCTGATTGACCATCTTCTTATAAATACTGAAGAAATGCTTTACACGTCCATTTACATCTGCTTTAATCCCCGCATTTTTCATATGCATGGACACTTCATCCACAATCTGTTGGACAAATTCCTCACGCTCTGTTTTTCTGGCATTGATCTGATTTACAAGATCAAAAAATACATCTGGTTTCAGATACTTCAATGACAGATCGTCAAGTTCTGTCTTAATTTTAGAAATACCAAGCCTTCCCGCGATCGGCGCATAAATATCCATTGTCTCACGAGCCTTTTCCTGCTGTTTGGCCGGAGTCATGAACTGCAGTGTACGCATATTATGCAGACGGTCCGCAAGTTTAATGATAATAACCCGGATATCCTTTGCCATGGCAAGGAACATCTTTCTCAAATTCTCCGCCTGAAGTTCCAGTTTGTCCGCAGAATAAGCTACACGGCCAAGTTTCGTAACACCGTCTACCAAAAGAGCTACCTCTTCTCCAAACTCTTCTTTGATATAATCCTCTCCAATCCGAGTATCTTCCACTACGTCATGAAGAAGAGCTGCGATAATTGTCTCCTTATCCATCTCAAGATCCGCAAGAATGATTGCTACCCAGAGCGGGTGGATAATATACGGTTCTCCCGACTTTCTCTTTTGGTCTCCATGCGCTTTTTTTGCCAGATTATATGCCTTCTCGATCTGAGTAACATCCGCAGACGGATGATACTTTTGAATACGGGCAATTAACATGCCATAAAGCTTATCCGGATCATCATAATCTGCCTCCTGTTTGATCCCGTGCCCATCTACCATCTGAAGTTTCCCTCTTGTGTCTTTTAGCAATGCTTCCGGAGCAATCTTGCCGTCCAGTGACTCATATGTTGTTTTATTCTCTGACATATTAACGCCTCCTTCCCTCTCTAGTCTCTCAAATGTATATCTTTTTCTATTTTCCAGGATATACAATAACTGAATCTATATCATATCCCTGTAATCTGTCACGTCCATGAAGTCCTGCCAGTTCCATTAAAAACACAGTCTTTACAACCTTTCCGCCAAGACCTTCAATCAAATGGATCATTGCCTCATTCGTTCCGCCTGTCGCGATCAGATCATCAATGATCACAACTCTCTGCCCTGGCTTGATCGCATCTTTGTGCATCTCGATAGTTGCTGTGCCATACTCTAATTCATACTCTGCAGAAACCGTCTCTCTTGGAAGCTTTCCTTTTTTACGAATCGGAATAAATGGCTTTTTCAGATTATATGCGATCGGTACCCCGAAAATAAATCCTCTGGATTCCGGTCCGACTACTACGTCAAAGTCAAGACCTTCTAATTTTTCCTGCATCAGATCAATTGCAAGATGCAGTCCTTCCGCGTCCTGTAATACACTTGTCACATCACGAAATATGATCCCCGGTTCTGGAAAATCCGGAATACTTACTACATAATCTTCTATCGGTTTCATAATTATTCTCTCCTTCTTCTCTTTCAAGGTAAAGTATATCTTTTAGTATAGCATTATTTGTTCCATTTTTCAAAAAAAATCTATCGATAATGAGTAATTACAATCTGAATTTGTCTTTCTCCCCGGAATTCATTGATTCCAGGGTAAAATGTAATGGACATTTTACCATTATTTCTTTCACACTGTTTTGCAAATTCCTGTGCATCATGAAAACAAATGGCTTCCATCCGGTTTCCCGCCGCATCGATTGCTGTTGCTTTTGCAACATTTTTATTTTTCCCGATAATACTGTGATCAAGCACTCTGAGATTTTTCTGCGCAAAGACCGGTTTTGTATTCCCTTTTCCAAAGGGTTCCAGAAGCGAAATCTGTTCTACCAGTTCTTTTGTAATATAAGACACAGGCATCGGCACATCAATCACGATCTTAGGACGCAATTCTTCGTCCGTCAACGTACAGTTTACATTGAGACGTCTCCGGAATTCTTCTATATTTTTTTCTTCTATAGAAAGACCTGCTGCCATCGGATGACCTCCAAACTGTATCATCAGGTCTGCACATTTTACCAGTTCTTCATACATAGAGTAACTTTCTATTGATCTTCCGCTTCCTTTTGCACTTGTCTCACCGCCCGTCAATACAAAGGCAGGCCTGTGATATTTTTCCCTGATCCTGCCTGCTATAATACCGGCAAGACTTTCATGACAATCCGGAAGATAAACTACCAGTACTCTGTCATTTTTCAGCTCTGTAGTCTCTATGATCCGGATTGCCTCTTCTTTTCCTTTCTCAGTGAGAGCTTTTCGACTCTGATTAAGAGCTGTAAGATCTCCGGCAAGCCTTGCTGCTTCTTCCTTTGTTTTTGCATTAAGAAGTGCAAGAGAACGGGCAGCTGTATCCAGTCTGCCACTGGCATTGATACATGGTCCCAGCACAAATCCGATATGATAAGCTGTGATTTTAGCATCTTCCAGAGAATTTGCGCGGATCAGTTCCTGCAATCCTTGATTTTTGGTATTTTTCAGACGGCACAGCCCTTCTTTTACCAGAATCCTGTTCTCTCCCTGAAGATCCATAACATCTCCTACTGTTGCAATAGCCGCCAGTTCATAATAATCTTCCAGCTCCTCTGCCGGAACACCAAATCTCTCGTAAAGTGCTGCAATATATTTAAAGGCCACCACTGCCCCACACAGGTTTTTATTCGGGTATGGACAATCATATTGTTTCGGATTCAAAATCGCATCTGCCGGCGGAAGCACCATCTGGCGTTCTCCCTTTTCCTCCCTGTAAGGAACCTCATGATGATCTGTAATAATCACTGTCATTCCCTTATCCTTTGCCATCTGGATTTCAGCAGCCGCAGCAATTCCATTATCACAGGTCACGATCGTATCGATCCGGTCCGTTTCCGCTCTTTCTATAAGATGTGCATGAATCCCATATCCGTCTGCAACTCTGTCCGGAATATAAGTATCCACATCTGCTCCGATCCTCGCAAGGCCTTTCATTAAAATGTATGTAGAGGTCACACCATCAATATCATAATCACCAATAATACGGACTTTTGCTTTCTGCGATATTTTTTTCTCCAGGATATCTACAGCTTTTTCCATATCCTTCATCAGCCAGGGAGAAGGAAGCTCTTGTACTGTTCCTGACAGATACTCTCTTATCTTATCTTCTCCGATCACATCTCTGTTCCTGATCAGTCTCGCAATCACCGGATCAATATGAAACTGTTGACCGATCTGGTTAAAATCTGCTCTTTTTGCTGCTATTACCCATTTCTCCATATATTTTCTCTCCTCATAAAAATATCCCGGAGTTTTACCCCGGGATATTTCTGTCTGCCTGTTTTTCAGACACTTATTGTTTTATTCAGCATCATCATTCTGCTGTTTTTTAGCTGCTTCTTCGGCAGCCAGACGTTCAGCTACTCTTTTTCTGTTTTTCTTCTTTGGCTGAGTCGGATCTTTCTGTGATACATCACGGGCTTTTTTCGGTTTGGAAGAAGAATTTCCGGCTGTGGAAGCTGTGGCAATTGCCGGCTGTCCTTTTCCTGTGAATTTCTTCTTCATTACATACCACAATGCACCTGTAATACATACAGAAGAATATGCACCAACAAGAACACCAACCATCAGAGGTGCTGCGAACTCACGGATAGAAGAAACACCCATGATATAAAGAACAGCTACCATAACGAAAGTTGTGAATGAAGTATAAATACTTCTTGTAAGTGTCTGAGTGATACTTGTATTTACGATCTCTGCCAGATTCTCGCGTGAACCACTGTGCAGATTCTCACGAATACGGTCAAAAATAACGATGGTTGCGTTGATTGAGTAACCTACAATTGTAAGCATGCAGGCAATAAATGTATTACCTACAGATACTCTCGCGATTGCATAGAATGCAAGTACAACCAGAACATCATGCAGAAGCGCAAGTACCGCACTGCTTGCAAAACGGATATCTTTAAATCTGAACC
>OLPW01004286.1_pt1 | contig 10236 bp, 9 predicted proteins | sample 1672161 | NCBI WGS metagenome assembly OLPW01 (sample SAMEA3136654, study PRJEB25190) | human gut metagenome
GACCAGAGCTGTCGCTACATCTTGTAGCGTGCTGAGTTAAGTCGATAAGCATTAATGAAAATATCCGTCTTTTCATAAATATTCTCCAAAAATCAAAAATGTGGGGGCGCTTCCCCGGCCGGGGCGTTCCCCGCCGGACAAATGTCCCGTTTCGTGGATAAGTGAACAAGCCCGGACCTCCGCGCCCGCCGCGGCAAATGCCCCGCAGGCCTCCGCCCGGTTCCGAAAGCTTCCATTTTCTACCATTCGTTGTAGAAAAGCTCTCGCATGAGATCGAAAGTTTGCATTCTTCCGGCCATGTTATCACCCTCTCTCCCGCCGCGGCGCTTTCGCCCCGCCGTCAGATTTTTTGTATAGCCACCCGCCCCGAAGGGCAGGAAACCATCCGTATAAATGCCCGCGCGTTTACAGTGCGCTCCCCTGCTCCATGGGAACCGGGCAATTCCGCTCCGCCGGGGTCTTTTTCTTGCCCGGGCGCCTCTTCGCCGCCGCCCGCAGGGCGTCCGCGCGCTGACGCTCCCGCGCCTTCTCCCGCTTCGCCGCCCGCTTGGCGTCCCGCTCCTCCTTATGGAGGGCGGTCTGCCGCCGCTTCTCCTTCTGGTACCGGCGGTTTTCCTCGTTCCGGGGAATTTTATAGGCGGAACTCAGCCCCGCCGCCGCCAGCGCCGCTTCCCAACTGCCGAACCGCCGGGCGATATAGCTGCCGCCCTCGATCTCGCAGGGGGCGGGGGCGTGATTCCACTGAGCAGCGCACCGGCTGACGTAAGCGGCCAGCTCCGGGAGGCTGTCCCCCGCGTGCTGCTCCGCGAAAACTGCGTCCTGCGCCGCCAGCGCCGCCTGCGTCCGCTTCGCGATCTGCCGCTCGAACCAATTCCGGCCGTCAAATTTCTGTGCGCCTGCTACCTTGCTCATTATGGCATACTCCTTCCATGGCGGCAAAAGAAAACGCCGACATCCCGCTTACGGGTCGTCGGCGCACACTCCTGCCAATTCAGCACCACGGAGAGAGCGCCCGCTGCCTTTCGTGTCCTGACCGCACAATTCTACTGACTCGCGCCCCGGGGAGACCCCTCGTTTACGGTCTGCCTTCTCACCTTCCGGCAATGACGGGCTTTCGCCCCAGCGGTTTCCCGCCTCGACCATATCCTTGCGCTTACAGTGCCGACCGCGTGGGGCATTGCACCCCTTTCCTTCCGGGCGAAAACCTGACCGAACTTAAGGCTCGGGCAATCGCCATGCGGCGTCATCGGACACACATATTCTGCTGTCATCAAAAAGCCGCGCTTTCGTAAAGTTATCCCATTTGCGATAATTTCGACAAAAGCGCCCGGAATTTCTCCGTTTCCGCACCGCCTGACGGCGGCGGTGACGGCGAAAAATCTTCTTTCAGCGCCGATTCCAGAAAGCAAATGCTCTGGATCACCCGCAGCTTGTGTTCCATTGAGGAATGTACGTAAAATTGCAATGTGGTGCGCACGTCTGCGTGACCCAGCATTTCACTCAGGCTCTTTACGTCCACTCCGCGCTCAATGCAGCGAGAGGCGTAGGTGTGGCGCAGGGCGTGGAAATTCCGGTAGGTGATGCCCGCCGCTTTCAGCAGCGCCCGGTAGCGGTACTGCATCGTCCTCGGCTCCATGGGCGTGTCCGTCCCGGTGAGAAAATAGCGCTGGGCGCTGTCAGACCGGGGCAGCCGGTTCAGAAGCGCGGCCATGTCCCCGGGCAGGGGGACGGCGCGGCGGCTGCTGTCGCTCTTCGGCGGCTGGACGGCCAGACGGGTGCCGCCCTCGCCGGGGATGCGCTGTACGGTCTTGCTGACCCGCACCACGCCGCTTTTTAGGTCGATGTCCCCAAATTGCAGAGCGCACAGCTCGCCCAGCCGAAGCCCGGTGTTCAGCGCCAGCAGAACGGCGACGCCGGTGCCGTCCGGCGCGGACAGTACCCACCGCGCCAGACGCTGAACCTCGTCGGCGGAAAATACGCTGACCTGCTTCCGCCGGTAAACCGGCAGTTCCGCTTCCAGCCCCGGGCAGCTGCATTCCAGCCGCCGGACGCTGTATTTCAGCACGGATTTCAGCAGCACGCCCACGTCCCGCGCGCTTTTGCCCGACAGGCCGCCGCGCTGCAAGCCGCCCAGAAAATCGGAAATCCCATTCGCCGTCAGCTGCCCGACGGACGTTTCTCCCAGCCCGGGCAGAATGTAGTGCCGGAGCAGATAAGCATATCGCGCCCGGGTGGATTCCTTCAGCTGCTTTTCCCGGTCGGCAAGAAACCGCCCCGCGGCCTGCGCCAGCGTAAGGGACGCGGCCTGTTCCGGGGCGTCCCCCAGCGCCTCCAGCTGTTTTTGACGCTTGACCCGGCATTCCCGATAGCTGCGGGCGTAGACGTAGCCGTACACCGCCCCGCCGGAGGGGGAGCGCCCCCGGATATACCGTCCCTCCCAGCGTCCGTCCTTCCGCTTGTAAATGTTTTCCCCACGTTTCGGCATATCGCATCCTCCTGACCATGTTTTTGACGGCGCATTCCGCCCGTCTCGACCATTTTAGCCCATGGGGCAGCGGAAAGACGTGCCTGCGCCGAGGTCGGGTCAGCCAATTTTGCATAAAAAATGTTTATTTCTTACATTTTCGGTGTTGACTTTCGGATAAAAAATAGCTACAATAATACTGGTTCATCGGAGAGCCTATCGCAAATGGGATAACTTTACGAAAAAAGTACGGCGTACAGCTTTGGGAAAATCCAACAGCTGGACGCCTTTTTGCATATTATGCAATGCGTGTCCAATTCATATTCCTTCAAAATTTTCTCTTGACAAATCCCGGTGGGCGGTGCTATGATAGCGCCACAGCCGATTGACGAACAAACATTCGTATTCACAAAGCGGGCATTTTCGCGGAGTCAGCAGGAAAAAAACGTGCCGGCACACGAGACCACCCGGGTGAACCAAAACCAACAACCCAAGACGGTGTGCCGGATCATGTTGGGATTGTGGAGCGAGTGGAAAATAACGTAGTTTATACGGTAGAGGGTAATTCCAGAGGTATGTGTCGGCAGAAGCAGTATTCTCTGGGAAGCAGCGTCATTCTGGGGTATGGGATGCCTGCAAGCTGAAATCATCGTTTTTAGCATTTGCGTCCAGCAGTTCAAGTGAATTGCTGGACGAATCTTTTTTTATTTTGTCAACGGTTTTATCTACTTTCTCGTTTGGCCAATTAATAGCCTCATAGATTAAGTATTCCCTGTTGTTTTTTGTAGTTATTTGCATAGTATAGTTAAAGCGTGATGCCTCTCTTTTCAGGTAGTATTACGCTTTCAAGCTGTCCCACTATAAATACATCCCAGGACATCTCCTGCCTTGCACATCTATCCGCTGTCCTGCATATTCTGTCAGGAGAATCTGCTGATCTTGGGGGGATGCCATGTGGGGACAGGGGTACTGGCGTGCGAATCCGTGACAGAGTATGTTCAGGCGGCACAGCGGCGACTGGGGACGGATTATCCCGTTTTCGTTCTGCATTACCGGAACACCGATGACCCAGGACAGATGAAGCGTCAGATCGTGCAGGCCGTGGAAGGGCTGCCATGGAACATCGACACAGTTCTGGTGGCCATGGGCTTCTGCGGAGGCTCCTGGAATCAGGTAAAGGCGGCGCGCAGACTGGTCATTCCCAGGGTGGACGATTGCGTGTCCCTGCTCATCAACGGGACGGTGCAGCACAGCGCAAACCCAAAGCAAATGGGGCATCTCTACATAACCGAGCGTCAGCCGGACAGCCATGGGAAGCGTCTGTGCCAGCAATGCCCCCGGTGGAAGGCGGACGCCTGCTATTCCCGGTGGTTTGCCAATCACAGTCAGCTGGATATCGTGGATACCGGCGTTTTCGATTGCCACAGCGAGGCTTATGTGGGGGCTGCCCAGGAATGCGCGGACGCGCTGCACTGCTGCCTTGGCTATGTGTCCGGCAGCAACAGCCTGCTGGAACGGCTGATCGGCGGGCAGTGGGAGAACGGCTTTCTTGTAGCGAATCCGGGGCAGATCATCGGGCATAAGGATTTTTTCTGCTGAGCAAACGCATTGCGGCCGCCCCGGATTGGGGCGGCCGCAATGCGCTTGGGGTAAAAATGATTAGGAGGTAAGCTTGTTAGGGGACTGTCAGGGCTGCCTATGCCTGAATGCAGCTGGGGAACAGACTGCGGTCGGTGTGGGGGATGAAACAGGCGGCGACGAAGGCATCCATGTAGCCCGGATGGGTACTCAGTTCCAGATACGTCATATTGGAGGCGACCTCGGATGTTTTTTCGATGGCTTCATCACTCATGACCATGGCATAAGCGCCGGACAGGGAGGAGTTGCCGATGTATTGGAACTTTTCCAGCTCCACGTCCGGGAACATACCGATGTTCACTGCGTTTTTCATGTTGATGCCGCTGCCGATGCCGCCGGCCACGTATACCCGGTCGATGCACTCCGGCGTCATGTCCACGGATTTGAGCAGCGTGTCAATGGCGGAGAAGATCGCGCCCTTCGCCCGGATGAAGTTGTCGATGTCCACCTCGTTGATGGACACCTCCCGGCTGGTCTCGGATTCCTCGGAGGTGGCGATGATGTAGTGCCCCATGCCGTGGGAATCCCGCCGGATGCGGCTGCCCTCCCGGACAAACAGGCCCTTGGCGTTGATGATCCGACAGCGGTACAGCTCCGAAATGATGTCGATGATGCCGCTGCCGCAGATACCCACCGGCTTCTGGCCGGGGTCGCCCACGACGGACAGCGTCGGCTCCATGGTAACATTGTCGATGGTGCAGGCTTCGATGGCGCCGTCCGTGGCGCGCATACCGCAGGAGATGTCGCCGCCCTCAAAGGCGGGGCCTGCGGAACAGGCGCAGCTCATGAGGAAATCCCGGTTGCCGAATACAATTTCGCCGTTGGTGCCGAGGTCGATGAACAGGCTCATTTCGTCCTTGTCCCAGATGTCCGCGGCCAGGGTACCGGCGGTGATATCGCCACCGACATACGAGCCGATGTTGGGAGAAATAATAACAGGCGCAAGAGGATTGGCGGGGAGCTTCAGGTCTCCAGCCAGCAGCCCTTCCCACCGGAAGAAGCTGGGAATGTAGGGATCCATCCGAACCGGGTTGGCGTCCACGCCCACCAGCAGATGGTTCATGGTAGTATTTGCGCCGACGCTCATCCGAAGAATGCTTCTCGCGTTGATATGAGCGGTCTTGCAGAGGTTCGCAATGATAGGCGTCAGGGTCTCCTTGACCACAGCGTCCTGGAGCCGTTTCCGGCCGCCGGGCTTGCTTTGCTCGATGATACGGTTGATAACGTCCGCGCCGTAGCGGATCTGGCCGTTGCCGGAGGAGCCTTTTGCCAGCAGCTCGCCGCTGACCAGGTCGGTCAGAACCATGGCCACCGTGGTGGTACCGATATCGATGGCGCAGCCGACGATGCGGGTATCCTCGGGATCGCAAACTTCCATGCAGCGGAAAGTGCCCCCTGCCAGCTCGCCCTTGACACAGACCCTCCACCCGAATTCCCGGAGGGTCGCCGCCAGCTTGACCATCACGCAGAAGGGAACCTCCACCTTTTGAACGCCCAGCGCTTCCTCCACCGCCCAGGTCAGGCGCTCGATGTCCGGCATGGTGTCGTCCAGGCTCGGCTCCGTCATGGAGATCACGGCGCTGCGGAAGTTGTTTGTAAACTGAATGCCGCTGGCACGCAGATTGGCTTCCGTGCTTTTGAAAATGGCGATCTCCTTGGGGCTGCTGAGGTCTGCGGTCTTCATCCGGGACTGGTAGGCGCTGGCAATGTCCGGCACCAGCACGGTGCAGTTGCCGTTTACCTTGGAACAGCAGCTCAGCCGCCAGCCCTCGTCCCATTCCTCCTGGGAAATGTGGCGGCTTTGCAGAGAGTCCAGCGTTCCCTCCGTCAGCTTCACCCGGCATTTGCCGCAGGAACCGTTGCCGGAGCAAGGCGCGTCAATAGCCACGTTGGCACGGCGGGCAGCTTCCAGCAGATTGTCGCCGAGGTTGCACTCGATGGTTACGGCGCTGCCGCCCTCAATCTGGAAAATCACTTTGCTCATGTCATGTTCTCCTTCCGCTTGAATTTTTATGTGAATTATGGTATACTGACGGAAACAATACAGTTGCGGGAAAACCCTCCCGCAGGAAAGGGGAGCACCTATGAAAACCTACGAACTGATTATTGAACGCCGTCAGCCGCCCTGCGGCGGAAAGCCCGCCAAGGTGGTGGAGGTACGCAGCGTTACCACCGACGACCCCGTGGCCTATGTCCGTTCTCTGGAGAAAACCGGAGAGCTGCAAGTCACCGACGGTTCCGACGGCGAGATTGTGGTTACGCTGGACGCGGGGCTGAAGCAGGTCAAATACAGCTTCACAGAGGAATAAGCGGCAAGGCATCCGGGCTGACCGGGTGCCTTTTTTCAATTCCGTTTCCGGGAAGCAAAGATCGTACAATCCGTCCGCCACGTCTTGTTTTCCAGAACGGTGACGCGCTCCCACTTGAAGTAGTCCGACCGGATTTCCGAAAAAACGTGCATTTCGCCGGGGACATCCAGGTTGGCGCCGATTATTTTTCCATTTTCTTTCGTAAAGCGGAAACGGTTGATTCCCTCTTCGCCGGAGCGAGCGGCGTCATAGCACCCTTCGTCGGCACGGTACAGCCGGAGGGTCACGGCGCATTCGGGCTGCATGGCGGAGCAAAGGCGCAGATCCTCGATGCCGGTTCCGTCCAGCACCCGGCGGAAGAACCATTCGCCCTTTGTTTCCCGACGCATGGCATCCACGCAGCGGATATCCCAGTCGCCTACCAGCGGGGCGAACCAATCGTCTTTCACCGGGATTTTCAGGGTGTACTTGCTGATCAGGGCAGTCGTGAAGCGATCCATTTTTCGTTTCTCCTGTTTCTCTGTTATTCCAGACTTTCGCCCCGGCCGCTGTAGGCGGATTCCACAGGGCTTGCGGCTGCGGCTTCCCGGCTGTATTTTTCTACCAGCTTTGCGGCCTTGTCCACCGGCAGGATGGTTCCTGCGCCGGCCACACAGCCGCCGGGACAGGCCATGCCCTCCAGCAGACAGCCCTTGAACTTCCCGGCCTTCGCCAGCATCATCAGCTTCCGGCATTCCCGCAGTCCTTCCGCACGGGCGGTCTGGATCTCCATGTCCGGGTACTGCTCATGCACCAGATCGGTGACGGCTTTGGCGACGCCGCCGGACACGGCAAAGCCGCGCCCCGCGCCGGTTCCTTCGTTCAGGTAATCCTGTTCCTCCACGGTATCAAAGTCGATCTGTTTTGCCTCGAACATACCCTGCAATTCCTCAAAGGTCAGCACGAAGTCCACGTCGGAGCGGATGTCCGCCCGGATGGCTTCCAGCTTTTTTGCGGCACAAGGACCCACGAAGACCACCTTGCAGCCGGGGAAGTCCTTCTTGACCATCCGGGCGGTGAACACCATGGGCGTCAGGGTCATGGAAATCTTGCGCATTTCTCCGGGGTACAGCTTCTCGATCATGGAGTGCCAAGCGGGGCAACAGGAGGTCGCCATGTAGTCCTGCTGCTCCGGCACCTTTTCCAGAAAATCCTTGGCTTCCTCGATGGTACACAGGTCAGCGCCGATGGCGACTTCCATCACCCGGTCGAAGCCCAGCTGCTTCATGGCGGTCACGAACTTTCCGGGGGACACCTTGCCGCTGAACTGGCCGATGAAGGCGGGGGCGACAATGGCAATGACGCGGTCGCCTTTCAGGATGGACTGAATGACCTGAAAGATCTGCCCCTTATCCACAATGGCGCCAAAGGGGCAGGACACCAGGCACTGACCGCAGGCCACGCACCTGTCCTGATCGATCTTTGCCCGGCCGTGTTCGTCGGAGGCAATGGCATCCATGCCGCAGGCCGCCTGACAGGGACGTTCCAGATGGATAATGGCATGGTAGGGGCAGGCACCGGCGCACTTGCCGCACTTGATGCACTTCTCCGGGTCAATGTGGCTTTTGCCGTTGACGAAGGAGATCGCGCCCTTGGGGCAGACCTTCTGGCAGGAGGCGGCCAGACAATTCTGGCAATCAGCACTCACCCGGTACTGGTTGGTGGGGCAGGCATGGCAGGCGTAGGGAATGATGTTAATGAGCGGCGGCTCGTAATACTGCTCGGCGATGGCCGCCTGATCCATTCCGTCCGTAATCAGTGCCCGCTGCTGAACGTTTTGCAGACTCAGGCCCATGGCAAGCCGCACCCGCTCTCCGGCAATGGCGCGCTCTAAGAAAATCGACTCCCGGTGCATGGGCTGGTCGCCGGGGACGATCTTGAAGGGCAGATTCTCCGCCCCTTCATATCCGTTGCCGCTGTAGGCCATGCGGGCAACTTCGGTAAACACCTTCTTACGAATATCCGTGATCAGAGAAGGAATTCCTCTCATGTAACTGCCTCCAATTTCGATAAATAGAAATGCGGCAGCCCAATTGGGCTGCCGCGAACGTTTTTACGCAACACAAATAAACAGGAGCGTTCCCCTGCTTTTCCCATTCCTGTAGGTCTTCTGACTTGTGCCTCAAACGTGTCCGATCCTGCCTTCTCAGGTTGCCCCAATGACCGGCTTTCGCCGACGAACCGGACACATCGGCACTTACAGCGCCGTTTCCGCGTGGGGCCTTTCACCCCATTCCCTTTTTAAGCCCGGGAGCCGACTTGCGCTGCCCCAGAGCCACAAGAAGCTATTTCTTCTATTGTAACACAGGCTGGCAAAAAGTCAAAGGGGAAACTGCTCCAGAGCCATGGCATCCGGCGTATTTTCGCCGGCGGTGTGCATCATGCCGGACAGCACCCCCAGAGACGGGAGCAGCGACTCGTTCTGAATGACCGCCGTGCCGCATTCCATCAGGGGCGTGGAGCTGAAATTCCAGATCAGCTCGATCCCGTTCTGGGTCAGCTGCCCGGCCACGGTTTGCAGCACCTCGGGATAGGTGTCCACGATGGCCAGCCTGACCCCGTCGCTCCGGTTCTTCCCCGCCATGTAATTCATGGCCATCCGGCCAAGGGTGCATCCCGGCTTCAGCGGGTAGTAATCCGTGATTTCAATATATCCGCCGCATTTGTGCAGGATCCAGTTGACGCAGTCCGGGCTGCCCACGTGAATTGCCTTGACGGGCTGCTCCAGGCCGAGGAAGCCTTCCAGGTCGGAGATCAGCTCCTCCCGCCTGCGTCCGCATTTGGGGCAGCCTCGCCGGGTCACGGCTGCCAGGTCTTTGCGCACATTGACCTCGCCCATATTCAGCCCTTCGGCGATCATGGTTGCGGAGATATATTCCGGGTGACCTTCCGGAAGCCCTTTCAGGTAAATCAGATACATCGACAGCTTTTGCAGCATTCGATTGGTGATGGTTCTGCTCATAGGATTCCCCCTTTTTCGGGAGGGTCACTTCATGGCATCCCTTTCCCGATCCAACTTGATATTCCGGTAGTAAAGGAGCATATCGACGGTGATCTCCGTAAAATTCAGGAAATAAAACGCCCAGCTCAGGTAGAACAGCCAGTCCATAGCTCCGGTGGCGGCATTCAGCAGCAGAAACTTGCGGATGATGCCGAAGATGTAGCCGATCCAGATGAAAAACTCAAAAATAACGCTTTTGCCCTTCGCCGTGCGGGAAACCCAGGACTTGCGGATGGAGATCGGCCAGCTCAGGCCAAAGCACAGGATCATCAGCGTTTCCAGAAGGTCGGTAATGTCGATCATGATTTACTTCCCGCTCCTTTTGCTCAGATAGGCTGCCCGGCCGGATTCATACAGGTTGTTGCCCTCACAGTCGATGATGACCACCAGGGGCATATCCTCCACATAGAGCTTACGCAGAGCTTCCGCGCCCAGGTCTTCGTAGGCAATCAACTCGGCGCTCTTGATGCATTTGGCAAGCAACGCGCCCGCGCCGCCGATGGCCCCGAAATACACGCCGTCGCATTCCTTCATTGCTTCCACAACTTCGGGAAGTCTCGCACCTTTGCCGATCATACCCCTTGCTCCCGCGCGCATCATGGTGGGAGCATAGGCGTCCATACGGCCGGAGGTGGTGGGGCCGGCAGAACCAATGACCTGTCCGGGCTTGGCGGGTGTGGGGCCGACATAGTAGATGGTGGCGTCCGTGGGATCAAAGGGTAGCTTCTCTCCCCGCGCCAGCGCTTCGCACATCCGCTTGTGTCCCGCGTCACGGGAGGTGTAGA
>OLPW01004292.1_pt1 | contig 10228 bp, 10 predicted proteins | sample 1672161 | NCBI WGS metagenome assembly OLPW01 (sample SAMEA3136654, study PRJEB25190) | human gut metagenome
GCGTGAACTCCACGCATGCCGACATTGACGAGAAGATCAAGGAATTCGAGGCGAACGGCATTGAAAACGTCCTCGCGCTCCGCGGCGACATCAATCCGAATTTTCCCCCGAAGAACGAATTCCTCCACGCAAGCGACCTCATCGAATACATGAAGCCGCGTTCTAATCTGTCGTTCTCCGGCGGCTGCTACCCGGAAGTCCACCCGGAGGCTTCGTCGATGGTAGAAGAAAAAGGTGGACGCAGGCGCTGCCCACCTTATTTCGCAGCTTTTCTTCGATAACTCGAGCTTTATCGAGTTCCTTGAGAAGGCGCGTATTGCCGGGATCGACGTTCCTATCGAAGCGGGTATCATGCCCTGCGTTAACGCAAAGTCGGTGCAGAGAATGGTCTCAATGTGCGGCGCGAGCCTTCCGGTGAAGTTCACGAAGATGATAAACCGCTACGGCGACAACCCCGAAGCAATGCGCGACGCAGGCATCGCCTACGCAGTCGACCAGATAATCGACCTTGTTGCCCACGGCGTGGACGGCATTCATCTCTACACAATGAACAACCCCTACGTTGCAAGAAAAATTACTGAAAGCATAGAAAAGGTGATACGCTGTGACAAGTGAAATTACACAGATCAACCGTGCTGAAGCGCTCCGCTACATGGGCTACACCCATGAGCCTGACGAAAGGATCAGCGCGGTCATCGACCAGTGCGAGCAGGAGCTTTTAAAAGAAGCGCGCCCGCAGTTTGTTTGGCGTGTGTTCAATATCCAGCGAAGCGGCAGGGAGGTTTTCCTCTCCGACTGCGATTTCGAGCTTGAGGGTCACGACATCGCGGAGCACCTCCGCGGCTGCGACAAGGCGGCTGTGGTCTGCTCGACGCTGTCGTCCTCGGCTGACAGATTCCTGAAGAAGCTGGACGTTTCCGACTCAATGAAGGCGCTCATCACCGACGCACTCGCAAATGCAATGGTCGAGCAGGTCAACGAGGAGGCGCGTCAGGACATCATCAACAACATGCCCGGGTACGCTACGACATGGTGCTACGGCGCAGGCTACGGCGATTTCCCAATTGAGTGCGCTCCGCTGCTCATCGCTTCCGTGGACGCGGTAAGAAAGATCGGCGTATGCTGCACGGCAACTCATATGCTCACACCCAGGAAAACCATCATCGGCGTTATAGGTCTGTTCCGCGGCGAACTGGACAAGAAGCGCCGGAGCTGCGAGGACTGCAGCCTCAAGGAAACCTGCAAATTCCGTGCTTACGGCACACGGTGTTAATTTATTTTACAGTTACTTTAAATTTAAGTTGACAAAAAATACTAGTTGTGATATAATGAATTGTGAAGCGCTCACAGCGATGATTATATCACCTGGATTATAACTGCTATGCAGTTAAGGAGGTCAAAAAATGCCGCCAAAGCCAAAATTCACCCGTGAGGAGATCGTTGCCTCCGCAGTCGATCTCGTCAGTAAAAAGGGCATAGATTACTTAACAACACGCAATCTCGGAGAGTGGATGGGAAGCTCAGCACGTCCTATCTTCACTGTTTTCAACAGCATGGACGAGGTTATCCGCGAGGTTCGTAAAGCTGCCACTGAAAAGTTCAACAGCTATATCCGCGAAATCGTCAACTTCACTCCTGCTTTCAAGGAAGCCGGAGTACGCATGGTGCGGTTCGCGATCAATGAGCCGAAACTGTTCCAGCTCATTTTCATGACCGAAAACCATGAGCCTGTAAATCCCGGCTCTTTCTTCGGAAACCTCGGCGAATACGAGGATCTCTGCACATCGGTTATCAGCCGCGACTACGGTCTTAATACGGAAGAATCCAAGGTGCTTTTCCAGCACATGTGGACTTATACATACGGTATCAGCGCGCTTTGTGCTACTCACATGTGCATGTTCCCCGAAAAGGACATCACGTCCCGCATCGGAACTGAGTTCCTCGCGATAACCTCGCTTATCAAGAGCGGAAATATGTACACGACTACGCCGAATCCCGTTCCCGGAAACAACCCGAAGGATTTCAAGACAAACGAGATCCTTGATAAGATCAAGGAACAATCAGCAAAATAAACAGAAATACCGGAGTTATTCGCTCCGGTATTTTTTTATTCGCCCTTCTGCCCGAAAATCAGGACAGTGCCGTTATTTATTCTATAGAACACGCCCTGCCAGGAGCCGTCGGGCTGCTGGCGCGCGAACATCGGTTCGGCTCCGGATGCAACGCACATGTGGTCGGTGAAAACCGTTCCGAACCAGAGCGCATACACCGCCGAAAGCGACAGCACCGCCACGGCCGCCGCTTTTTTCAGCCTCGAAGCCGCCGGGAATCCTCCCGACCACCTCGAAAGAAGCTTCCCGAGAAGCAGGCGGAGTCCGTAAAGAATCACAAGCGAAGCCGGGATCATCACCGCCAGGCAGAGCCACTCCCGCCAGTTGAGCGGAGTAATGTAGAACAGCCCTCCAAACAGCCAGGAAGCCGCGCAGAAAGCCGCAGCCACCGCGGCGATCATAGCCGTATGCCACTTTCTGAACGGCCGGCACACGCCGATAAGCACACCGAAGCACACCGCCGCCGTATTGAAAACAGCCATCACGGACAGCCGCTCCTGCGGGATAGAAAACACATTCTGGAGCACCAGAAGCGCGCCTATTCCAAGCACTACGGTAAGTCCGCCGGGGAGAGCGCGTTTCATCACATTCGCAATGAAGCTTCCCTGCACGCGGTCGTGGTTCGGCTCAAGCGCCAGCAGAAACGACGGCGCACCGATAAACAGCGCGCTTATCAGCGTCAGCTGTATCGGCTGGAAAGGATACGCGGACGCCGCAAACATGAACATAAACGCCAGCAGGAACGAGAATATCGTCTTGACAAGGAAAAGCGCCGCCGACCTCTGGATATTGTTAATACAGCGCCTTCCCTCCTGCACTGCGAGCGGCATCGAGGAAAAGTCCGAATCCAGCAGGACAAGCTGCGAAACGCAGCGCGCCGCGTCGCTTCCTGACTGCATAGCGACCGAGCAGTCCGCCTCACGGAGCGCGAGCACATCGTTTACGCCGTCTCCGGTCATCGCGACCTTATGTCCTGCGGCTCTCAGCGCCTGAACAAGCGCCAGCTTCCGGGCGGGAGTCACCCTGCCGAATACCGCGTACTCACTCGCCGCCTGCGGGATATCCTCATCGGAAAGCAGCGAAGCGTCCACGTATTTTCCTGCGTCCGGAAGCCCGGCTTTCAGCGCCACATTTGAAACCGTCACCGGATCGTCGCCGGAGATGACCTTCAGCGTTACCCCCTGTTCGCGGAAATAATGCAGCGTTTCCGGTGCGCTCTCGCGTATCTCGTCCGAGAGTATCACCAGCGCCTTCGGAGACAGCCCTCCCGGAAGCGCCTTTCCGGGCAGAGGCTCCTCAGAATGCGCCAGAAGCAGCACCCGCTGACCCTTCCCGGAATATTCACTGCACTCGCCGCTCAGCTCCGCGTATTCCTCGGGAGGCAGAATAAAGCTCGGCGCGCCGAGTATCAGCGTCCCGAAGCCCTCGACTTGGGCGCCGCTCCACTTCCTCGCCGAGGAGAACGGCTCCTTTTTTAGACACGCGCCCGTACCGTCCGGGAAACGCTCCGCGATAGCCGCCATCGTCTGGTTTTCGGGTCCCATCGCCCCGGCTAGCGCCGCAAGCGCCGACTCCGCAGGATACGCTTCATCGAGCAGCTTTACGCCGCTGACCTGCATTTTTCCCGTGGTTATCGTTCCGGTCTTGTCAAGGCATAGGACGTCCACGCGGGCGAGACTCTCAACGCAGTACAGATCCTGGCACAGCTTTGCAAGCCTTATCGAACTTACCGCAAGCGCTATACTGGTGAGCAGCACAAGCCCCTCCGGTATCATTCCGATAACCGCTGCCGCCGTGCTCGTCACGCAGTACTGAAGCTCCTCCCGGGCAACGAAAAGCGCTTTGGTGAACAGTATCAGCGCAAACGGAAGTATGCACACCGAGATCACCGAAATTATGCTGTTGATGGCGCTCATCATCTCGGAATGCCGCTTCTTCGGCTTCTTCGCGCTTGCCGATATGCTGTTCGCGTAAGCCTCCGCGCCAACCTTCGTAACCTCCGCCCGCGCCGAGCCGCTCACAACAAAGCTGCCCGAATACAGCACGTCGCCCGGACGCTTCGTCACCGTTTCGCTCTCGCCGGTGAGAAGGCTCTCGTCAACGTCAAGCGCCCCCTGAACGAGGGTTCCGTCGGCGCATATCTGACGTCCCGCGGAAAGCAGCATGATGTCCCCCGGGACAATGTCCGAAACCGGGAGGATCTTTTCCTCCCCATCGCGCAGCAGGTGAGCCTTCGGAGCCGAAATCACGGAAAGCCTGTCTATAATGCGCTTTGAGCGTATCTCCTGGAATATTCCTATCGCTATATTGCAGAGGATAACCCCCATGAAAAGCATGTTGCGGTAGGCTCCGACAAGAGCCACCAGCACGGCTATTATCACATTTATCAGGTTGAACAGCGTGAAAATATTGTCCGCGAAGATCCTGCCGACGCTCTTTGACTTCACCGAAAAGCTGCCGTTGCATTCCCCGCGGCGTATCTTCTCATCGGCTACGCTCTGGGAAAGCCCCTTCTGAATATCCGTCATCGAACCGCCTCCATTCGCTTTTAATATAGTATAACCCCGCGCGGGAGATTTGTCAAGCAATGGGAAAATTTCGTGCGTCAATTATCGACAGTTCCGTGAAACTTGCGAAAAAAAGCCATGCGCATTTTACTGCGCATGGCAAAATTAGAAAAAGCTTGTAAATACTTTGATCCTTCGGGAACGGTCAAAACTTTGTGCTTATTCGGCAAGCTTGGCTCCGAGAGCCTTGCAGTCGGCAAGGGCTGCGTCGTCGGGAGTCTCGTTGGCTATCAGACCCTCGTCATTAACGAGAACTGCGCCGTCATTCCTGACGCGCTCAGCCCACTCGCGCATCCATTCGCCGTCGCCCCAGCCATAGGAACCGAACAGCGCTACCTTCTTGCCGGAGAGCTTGCTTTCGATTCCTTCAAAGAACGGCTCGAACTCGCCTTCTTCAAGGTTCTCGGCGCCCATAGCCGGGCAGCCGAACGCCAGTCTGTCATATTCGGTAACATCGCCGGAGAACTGGGAAACCGAGTAAAGCTCAGCGCCAGCACCCTCTGCGACTGCGGAAGCCATAGCCTCTGTGTTGCCTGTTCCGCTCCAATAAATAACTGCAATTTTCATAGTAGTTGTCCTCCTTATGATATCTTCAGCGCCTGGTAGAGGTCCTCGCCCTGCTCCAGCCTGCCGCAGAGGTATTCCCTGCATCGGTCGTAGGCTGCGAACTTCCGGCGGGCGCTCTCCACGCTGCCATATACTTTCCAGCAGCCGCACAGCTTGTAATTGCAGCCGCCATTCTCCACGAATCCCCGGACGTCCTCCGCAGGATAGCCAAGAAAAATCCCGATTTCGTGCGGGAAATCGTCGCACTTCGTGCGCTCCGAGAGCCGCTCAAGGCACTCGTCAAGCGACATGCCGTCCGTGTAGCCGTACTCTCTCAGGAGCTCACGGTTTTCCGGCGCGCTGAGCCTCGCCGCAAGGAGCTTCGGGCTGTAGACAAGTATCAGCGAACGTCCCGCGCAGGAGCACTCCTCGCGGAGCACCTTTATCTTCAGTCCCCTCGCGGCGGCGCGGCGGTTGAATCTGCGCGCGTTTCCGCCTATGTCGAACTCGCTGCGCGACAGCGTAAAAAGACTCGCGCACTTTATCCCAAGCAGAGACGGCGCCGTATGAAACGCAAGCTTCTTCTCAAAACGCCTGCATTCTTCCTTTGACATAGCTCTCACCTTATCCTGTTCATTTCGTGGAGTTTTATTCTCGATATTAGTCCGCACTAACCCGAATCTCAAAATATAATGCAGAATAGACTCTGCATTCGGATTAGTGTTTTCTAACCAGATATATCATATCATAAATTCTCCGATTTGTCAAGTGCCGTTGATAAAATTTTCGCGCTGATGAAATCAAAGTTTTTAAGTAAGAAAAAAATCCGTTTTTAACTAAATATTTTCCGGCAGACCTCTTGAAATTTTGCCAAGAGTGTGTTATAATATTTGTGATTGTTCAGGGAGTAGTGTACTATTACTCGCCTGATTTGAACAGAATAACAGGAGGATTTATCAATGGCAGACATACAGAAGCTCTATGAACAGTGGCTCGCAAAGGCAACTGCTGACCCCGATCTCAAGGCTGAGCTTGAGAGCATAAAGGACGACGAGGACGGCAAGAACGACCGTTTTTACCGCGACCTCGAGTTCGGCACAGGCGGTCTGCGCGGAGTTATCGGCGCAGGCACCAACAGAATGAACGTTTACACCGTTAAGAAGGCTACTCAGGGTCTTGCTGAGTATATCCTCGCAAGCGGCGAGAAGAAGTCCGTAGCTATCTCCTGCGACAGCCGCATCAAGTCCGACTACTTCTCCAAGAGCGCTGCCGAAGTTCTCGCAGCAAATGGCATCAAGGTACATATCTACAAGGAACTCATGCCTACTCCTATGCTTTCCTGGGCGGTAAGAGCGCTGGACTGCGGCGCAGGCGTAATGGTAACAGCCAGCCACAACCCCGCTAAGTACAACGGCTACAAGGTATACGGCAACGACGGCTGCCAGCTCACTCTCGAGGCTGCCGAGGCTGTTCTCGCCAAGATCAACGCTATCGACATCTTCGACGGCGTTAAGTCCACCGATTTCGACAAGGCTGTTGCCGACGGCATGATCAGCTTCATCGGCGACGACGTTATCGACGCTTACATGGCTAAGGTCAAGGAGCAGGGTCTGCATACCGACCTTGTTGCTTCCAGCGGTCTGAAGGTAGTTTACACTCCTCTGAACGGCACCGGCAACAAGCCCGTACGCCGCATTCTCAGAGAGATCGGCGTCAAGGACGTGGTTGTAGTTCCCGAACAGGAGAACCCCGACGGAAACTTCCCCACCTGCCCCTATCCGAACCCCGAGATCAAGGAAGCTCTCGCCTGCGGTCTGAAGCTCTGCGAGACCGAGAAGCCTGACCTGCTGCTCGCTACCGACCCCGACTGCGACCGTGTAGGTATCGCAGTTCCCGACGGCGACCACTACGAGCTGTTCACCGGCAACGAAGTCGGCGCGCTGCTCCTCGAATACATCTGCAAGGAGCGTATCGCTCTCGGCACCATGCCCAAGAACCCCGTTGCAGTAAAGACCATCGTTACCACTGACATCACCAAGGCAATCTGCAAGAAGTACGGCGTTGAGCTCCGCGAAGTACTCACTGGCTTCAAGTTCATCGGCGAGCAGATCGGCTTCCTCGAGGCTAAGGGCGAGGAGAACCGCTACATTTTCGGCTTCGAGGAGAGCTACGGCTACCTCGCAGGCGGCTATGTACGCGACAAGGACGCCGTCGTAGCTTCCATGCTCATCTGCGAAATGGCTGCTTTCTACCGCACAAAGGGTATCTCCCTCATCGAGGCGAGAAAGAGAATGTACGACGAGTACGGCGTATACTTCAACAAGCTCGACACCTTCACCTGCGAGGGCGAGAGCGGCATGGAGCGCATGAGCGAGATCATGTCCGACCTCAGAAAGAACGGTCCGAAGGCTATCGGCGGTCTGAGCGTAGTTGCAACCGCTGACTACGAAGCTTCCGTAAAGACCTCCGCTGACGGCAAGACTGAACAGATCACCCTGCCGAAGTCCAATGTTATCACTTTCTTCCTCCAGGATAACGCAAGCGTTGTTATCAGACCCTCCGGCACCGAGCCCAAGATCAAGGTTTACTACACCACCACTGGCGCTAAGAAGGCTGACGCTGTGGCTCTCCAGGAGAAGCTCTCCGCTGACTTCACAAAGATCCTCGGCTTCTGATTTCTGATGTAGTTTCACAATTTCCGAAATTTTTTCAAAAAATTTTGAAAAACCTATTGCAATTTCGGAAGAATTGTGATATACTATATAATTGTTAATGACTATGCCATAGTCTGAACCGCTGATGGTAAGCAAACCAGGGTTTGGCATATACGGATTGAGGTGAAAATCAATGAAGGAAGGTATTCATCCCGCATACGAAGCTACTGTTATCAGATGCGCTTGCGGTAATGAGATCCCGACACGTTCTACCAAGAAGGACATCAGAGTAGAAATCTGCTCAAAGTGCCATCCGTTCTTCACAGGTAAGCAGAAGCTGGTTGACTCCGGCGGACGTGTTGACAGATTCAAGAAGCGCTACAACATGGGCAAGTAATTGCACAGTAACAGGTAGTACTAATGTAGTAAAAAACACACGCTCGATTTTCCTGCGTGTGTTTTTGCGTTTATGGAGGACTCATGGAATATAAGACCATCGCGCGCCGCTGCGAAGCCAGATTCATTGAAAAGAAGTCCGAATTCATCGGCTACCTCTGCCCTGTCCAGACCGAGGAACAGGCGGTCGCGTTCATTGAGGAGATACGCGCGATGCACCGAAAGGCTACGCACAACTGCTACGCCTATATTCTGCGTGAGAACAACGCCGCGCGCCACTCCGACGACGGCGAACCCGGCGGCACGGCAGGAGTCCCGATTTACGAAGTGCTTCGCAAGGAGGGGCTGACCGACGTATGCTGCGTTGTCACGAGGTACTTCGGCGGCGTGCTTCTCGGAGCCGGGGGGCTCGTACGCGCCTACACCAAGGGTGCCAAGGACGCCGTTGACGCGGCGCAGATAAAGTGCATGGCCGAGGCAGTCAAGCTAGCCGTTACTGTGGATTACGGGCTGTACGGCAGACTTGCCCAGGTGTTCGCCGATTTCGACGCCCGCGTCGAGGACGAGCGGTTCGCGGATAACGTGCGGATCGTTCTCCATATACGCGCGGAAAACTCGCAGAAACTCACTGACAAGCTCGTTGACGTGTGCAATGGCGCGGTTTCTGTCGAGGAGATTGAGAAGCTCAACTTTGATTTTGCTTAAAGTAATTCTGCACAATTGTTTTTCTTTTTATTGTGCAGATGTCACAAATTGACGTTTTTTTTAAAGGAACAGGAAGCTTTAATCTGTATATATTAATGAGGGTAGTTATGCCCTTTTTACGTTTTGGCATTCTGCGAAAGGAACCGCTATGCTTCCGAGAGAACGTATCATGCAGAACGAGGCTCTTATCCTCAGCGAATTTGCCTGCAAGGCAGCCGACACCCGCGGCCGCGAGCTTCCGGAGGCTCCGGACGATATCCGCACGGACTTCCAGCGCGACAGGGACAGGATAATCCACTGCCGGGCGTTCCGCAGGCTGAAGCACAAGACGCAGGTGTTCCTTATCCCGCACTCCGACCACTACCGCACGCGGCTCACGCACACGCTGGAGGTCAGCCAGATCTCCCGCACTGTTGCACGCGCGCTCGGGCTGAACGAGGATCTCACCGAGGCTATCGCGCTCGGGCACGACCTCGGGCATACTCCTTTCGGGCACGACGGCGAACGCGCTCTGAATGAGATCATGCCCGGCGGATTCTCCCACAACATGCAGGGAAAGCGCGTCGTACAGGTCATCGAGAAGGACGGCAGAGGGCTGAACCTCACCGCCGAGGTCATCGACGGGATCCAGGGGCACTCCACTTCCGGAGGCGCTTCCCTGCCCTTCACGCGGGAAGGCATGGTCGTAAGGCTCTGCGACAAGATCGCATACATCAATCACGACATTGAGGACGCTATCCGCGGCGGCGTGTTAAGCCAGAACGACCTTCCGGAATTCCCGGTGAAGGTCCTCGGCGCTACCAAATCCGCCAGGATAACCACGATGGTGCGCTCCATCATCGACAACGGCGCGGAAAATATTCACATGGACGATATTACCAAAAAGGCTCACGACGAGCTGCGTGCGTTCATGTTTGAGAAAGTCTACCGCGCAGAACCTACCATCGCCGAAAAGGACAAGGCACAGTATATTGTCCGGTTCCTTTACAAATACTTTATAGACACGCCGGGAAAAATGCCGGAGCTGTATCTTACCCTCGCGGAGCGGTTCGGGCTTCCGGTCGCGGTCGGGGATTTCATCAGCGGCATGACCGACGACTACGCCGTTGACCTCTTTAAGGAGATCACGATCCCCAAGGGCTGGAACGGCGTTATTTCACATATCAGACAGGGGTGAGAACATGGCAGTCCCGGAAAGCTTCCTCCAGGAAGTGCGAGACGCAAACGAGATCGTTTCGCTAATTGAAAA
>OLPW01004295.1_pt1 | contig 10226 bp, 7 predicted proteins | sample 1672161 | NCBI WGS metagenome assembly OLPW01 (sample SAMEA3136654, study PRJEB25190) | human gut metagenome
GGATTCTGCGGCAAAAATCGTCACATTTATGCTGTTACGCAAAAAAAGATGCCAGCCGGGTTGTCTGCCCGGCTGGCATCTTTGCCTTACTGAACTGTCTATAGTATACACATTCTCCGTGCAAATTGCAGCTAAGAATGAAAAGTATTTTATTGCAAAGGCTTAACTTTTTTATTCAAGTCCCTTGCAGTGGCGCAAATGAAGGTACACGGTGTTTTTTGAAATGTTCAGGCTGTCTGCCACCTGAATCACTGCGTCCTTGATATTGAAAATGCCCGAGGCATACAACTTACTGACAATTTCTCTGTTACGCAGTACACTTCCCGCCAGCCCTTCTGCATCGGTTTCTGCTGCCGCACGCTGTACGGCAGCAGAAACCATTTCTGTAGAATTCTGTACATAGGTTTCCGCTACAGGCTGGCTCTGTGCGGGGGAAATCGTTTCCAGAAGCTGCGAAAGCGGGGTGTCCATATAAAAATTGATACACAGTAACCCGATGATTCGCTGTTCACTGCCCCGGATTGCGATCGTACAAGAGCGCAGCGGTTTTCCATCACGGTTTGTGCTGGAATAGCAGACCGTATCCCCCTGGGTCTGTGCGTGGATACGTCCCAACATCGTAAGGGCCAATTCTGTGATAGGTGCGCCCTCGCTGCGGCCCGTGTGACTATTCATCACCCGAATTGCCGAATGTTCCAGGTCTTCCAAACTATGCAGCACCAGTTCATAGCCTGTGCCCAAATATTGTGCCAGGCCGTCCAGCATCTGGCAGTAGGAATCCAATATCAGCCGATCTTCCGGCGTGAACTGCACCTCAGGTGATTTCATAGTCGCCTCCATGTCCCATCTTTTTTGCTTTCATGATACTGCATTTTAGCCAAAAAATCAAATAAATTCGCGTTCTTTTTCTTATACAAAATCGTTTACCGGACCCATCCGGTCGGCTGTATAATATTCGCTGCGCTTGATCTCGCCGGGCAGGTCGATGCCAGTAGCCTCCCGCAAGCCAAAGGCGGAAAAATAATCGCAGAATCGTTCTTTCCCAAGCCGTGCGCCGATCTGGATAAAGCAGGGGTTGCAGCTGACGGCCAGCCCTTGTGCGAAAGTCTCGGCTCCGTGGACGTGGCCGTTGGCGCAGCGGAACCGTGTGCCTGCCACGCTGATCTTGCCCGCGCATACAAAGTAATCGGTGGGCTTGCAGGCACCGCTGTCCAGCGCGGCGGCCGCTGTGATGAGCTTGAATACACTGCCGGGCTCGTACAGGTCGCTGATGGCCTTGTTGCGCCACTGGGCCTGCTGGGCCTTTTGCAGGGCGGCGCTGCGCTCCTCACCGGTCAGGGCATCCACCGCCGCGCGGGCATCGTCATCGATGAGCCGCCGGGGCGTGTTGGGGTCGTAGTCCGGCTGGCAGCTCATCGCCAGCACAGCCCCCGTCTGCACATCCATCACAATGCCCACGCCCCGCTCGGCCACATGGTGCTCCTGCACGGCGGCGGAGAGGGCACTTTCCAGCCAGTGCTGAATTTTTGCGTCGATGGTCAGCGTCAGGCTGTTGCCGGGCACGGCCTCCTGCAGGGTCTGGTAGTGGGTGGGCATGTCGTAGCCCCAGGCGTTTTTGGCCGTTAAGATCTGCCCGTTCTGGCCGGTCAACTCCTTATTATAGTAAAGTTCCAGCCCCCACAGGCCTGCGTTGTCTACATCGGTAAAGCCCAGCAGGCCGCCCATAAAATCTCCCTGCGGGTAGACGCGGCGGGTATCCTGCCGGATCTGGATGCCCTGGGCATTGTGCTCCTGACACCAGGCACGCACGGCGTCGGCCATCTCCCGGTTGGCGCGGCGGCGCAGCAGGCAGTCGTTGGAGGTGCGGATCGAGAATTTTTCCAGCGTTTCCGCATAGTCTAGTTCCAGGATCCCGCTCAATGCTTTGGCGGCAGGCTCCACCAGCTCGTCGGCCAGCTCCCGCGGGGCGGCACGGATGGTCCAGCAGGTCTCGCTGGCAGCCAGCAGCGTGCCATCAGCCGAGGTAATCTCCCCGCGGGCGGCGGGCAGTGTGGCCCCGCGCAGCTGCTGGTCGGAGGCGCGGGCGGCATAACCGTCGGCGTCCACCAATTGCAGCACGGCCAGCCGCCCTACCAGCCCGCCCAGGCACCCCACAGCCAGCACACCTGCCAGCAGCCGGATGCGCAGCCGCATCCCCTTGGTTTGCAAAGGTGAAAGGTGACGCATGAGAAAGCCCCCTTTTCAGCGTAGTTCAGTTCTTTTCAAGCTATGAAACGCAATCTGGCAAAATGCCGAAATTTGGGTCGCAAATTCGTTCAAACGTCAATTGACCTTTAAACGGAATCAGCGTAAAATGTTAAGTAATGAATTTGACAATAATTTGTCAAGCTATAAAGGAGGCAATTTTATGGCAAGATTTACTCTCCCCCGTGACCTGTATCACGGCCCCAAAGCCCTGGAGGCATTGAAGACCCTGCCCGGCAAGCGCGCAATGATCTGCGTCGGCGGCGGCTCCATGAAGCGGTTCGGCTTCCTGGATCGTGCCGAGGCTTACTTAAAAGAAGCCGGCATGGAAGTGGAGCTGTTCGAGGGTATCGAGCCTGACCCGTCCGTTGAGACCGTCATGAAGGGCGCGGCTGCAATGGAGAAATTCCAGCCGGACTGGATCGTTGCCATCGGCGGCGGTTCCCCCATCGATGCCGCCAAGGCCATGTGGATCAAGTACGAGTATCCTGACATCACCTTTGAGGATATGTGCAAGGTCTTTGGCATCCCGCCGCTGCGCCGCAAGGCACACTTCTGCGCCATCTCCTCCACCTCCGGCACTGCTACCGAGGTGACTGCCTTCTCCATCATTACCGATTATGAGAAGGGCATCAAGTATCCTATCGCTGACTTTGAAATCACCCCCGATGTCGCCATCGTCGACCCCGAGCTGGCCCACACCATGCCCAAAAAGCTGGTGGCCCACACCGGTATGGACGCCATGACCCACGCCATCGAGGCTTACGTTTCCACTGCCAACTGCGACTTTACCGACCCGCTGGCTCTGCATGCTATCGAGATGATCCAGGCCAACCTCATTGGCAGCTACAACGGCGATATGGATAAGCGCGACGCCATGCACAACGCACAGTGCCTGGCCGGTATGGCGTTCTCCAACGCGCTGCTGGGCATCGTGCACAGCATGGCCCACAAGACCGGCGCGGCCTTTGCGGATTACGGTGCCCACATCATCCACGGTGCCGCCAACGCCATGTACCTGCCCAAGGTCATCGCCTTCAACGCCAAAGACCCCACCGCCAAAGCCCGTTACGGTGTGATCGCCGACAAGATGAACCTGGGCGGCGCCAACGACGACGAGAAGGTTGCCCTGCTTATCAAGTACCTGCGCGGCATGAACGACGACCTGAACATCCCGCACTGCATCGGCCACTACGGCCCCGACTCTTACCCCTGCGAGCAGGGCTTTGTTCCGGAGAATGTGTTCCTGGAGAGACTGCCTGAGATTGCCAAGAACGCCATCGCCGACGCCTGCACGGGCTCCAACCCGCGCCAGCCCAGCCAGGAAGAAATGGAAAAGCTGCTGAAGTGCTGCTACTACGACACCGAGGTCGACTTCTAAACTTTATACCAAAAAACCGGGTCCCCGCTGCGGGGCCCGGTTTTTTGCTGCCCCAAACCGGGCAATATCCATCCGATTGCAAATTTTGTGCCATCGGCAGCCGGACAGCAAATTTGCGCAATTTTTGCCTGTTTATCTTGCTTTTTATCAATTGCATCACCGCGGATGTTGGGCTATAATGATACATAATTCGTGCAGATATTATGCCCTTTGGGTTTAGGAAAATGAAGGAGGAACTCCCGGTATGGGTACCGCAACGCAAGCAAAGGCGCCGCTTTTTACGCGGTCTGCGCTGGTGGCGCTGATCTGGCCGCTGTTTTTGGAGCAGACCCTAAGCGTGACGATGGGCATGGCTGACACCCTGATGGTGGCCGGTGTGGGCGAGGCGGCTGTGTCCAGCGTGTCGCTGGTGGACAGCCTGAACATTCTGATTATCCAAATCCTGGCGGCACTGGCCACCGGCGGCGCGGTGGTCGCCAGTCAGTACATGGGCCGCCGCGACCAGGAGAGCGCCCAGCGCAGCGCGGCCCAGCTGTACAGCGTGCTGGCCATCTCCACGGTTGCGGTGGGCGTGCTGTGCCTGGCGCTGTCCCGCCCCATTCTGCGCGGGGTGTTTGGCAGCATTGACGACGAGGTCATGCACTACGCGCAGCAGTATTTCATCATCAGCGCCATCTCCTACCCGTTCATTGGGCTGTACAACGGCGGCGCAGCGCTGTTCCGTGCCCAGGGCAACAGCCGCATCAGCATGCTGGCCAGTTTGGTGATGAATGTCATCAACATCGGCGGCAACGCGCTGTTGATTTATGGCTTTGGCATGGGCGTTGTGGGCGCGGCGCTGGCTACGCTGATCGGCCGCGTGTTTGCGGCAGTGTGGATCTTGTGGCAGAACCAGAACATCCACAACCCGCTGCGGGTGGCCGGTTTTGCCGACCTGCGCCCCCGCAAGGAGCCAATCATGAAGGTGCTGGCCATCGGTGTGCCATCGGGTTTGGAGAACGGCATGTTCCAAATCGGCAAGCTGTGCGTCAGCAGCCTGACCTCGACCCTGGGCACCGCCGCCATTGCGGCCAATGCCGTGGCCAACAGCGTTTGCACGGCGGCCAATGTGCCCGGCGCTACGATGAACCTGGCCATGATCCCAGTGGTGGGCCGCTGTCTGGGTGCCGGGGACAAGGAACAGGCGAAAAAGTACTCCCTGCAGCTGACCGGTATTGCCATCGTGGGCCTGGGGCTGACCAATTTGGCCATGTTTTTGCTGTTGCCGGAGATTATCACCTGGTTCCACCTGTCGGCCGAGGCGGCCAGCATGTGCACGGTGGTGGTGCACTGGTTCAGCCTGTTCTGCGTGGTGTTCTGGGCCCCAAGCTTTACCCTGCCCAACGCCCTGCGCAGCGGCGGCGATGCCAAGTTTACGATGCTCGTCAGTATCGCCAGCATGTGGGTGTTCCGCGTGATTTTAAGCTATTTCTTTGTGCTGCAGATGCACATGGGGTTGACCGGCGTATGGTTTGGCATGTTTGTGGATTGGATCTGCCGGAGTATTCTGTTTGGGGTACGGTTTTATAGCGGCAAATGGATGGAGCATAAGGTAATTTAATTTCTGCTTTCCCCTGCTTAGGGTGTATCTGAAAAGTCCTCAGCGCTGTTCAATTCTACTAAAAAGCACATCTGCTGCGTTGCTCATCCTTGCAATACATCCAGTATTGCAGCGGATTCGCGCCTTGCAGCTGTTGCTTTTCAGCGAATTTTCCAGCACTTTTGACTTATCAGATACACCCTAGCGAAAATCCACCCCCGGCGGCCCCCAAATCTTGGCAAGTTTTGCACCTTTTCGCCTGTTGTTTTCTGTGTTACAATAAAGGCAGAGAATGAGGAATATGCACAAAAGCCATTGCATCATCGAAAGGAACCCCCATGTTTGAAACACATGTTTTTGCACGCAGTACCGCGCATTCTGCCGTGCTGTACTGGGACAAGCCTGCGGCTGCCGAGGCCGGGGCGCAATATACCGTCTATCTGGGCGGCCAGCCCGTGGCCACCTGCGGCTGCACCCACTTTACCCTGACCGACCTGCGCAGCCAGAGCGACTACCAGGCCGACGTGTTTTTCGGCCATCAGTGCGTGGGCAGCTGCGTATTCCGCACCACACCGGTCAAGAACCGCCTCGATGTGACCGAGGCACCGTTCTGGGCCAAGGGCGACGGCAAAACCAAAAACACCGCCGCTTTGCAGCGTGCCATCGACGCCTGCAGCGCCGGGGATGCCGTGTACATTCCCGCCGGCATCTACCTGACCGGCGCGCTGCGGCTGCACAGCAACATGGAGCTGTACCTGGACGAGGGCGCCATCTTGCAGGGCACCGCCGAGATCGTTGACTACCAGCCCCGCATCCCCAGCCGGTTTGAGGGCACCGAGATGCGCTGCTACTCAAGCCTTTTGAACCTGGGCACGCTGGACCACGCCGCCGGGCCGAACTGCGAAAACGTGGTCATCCGCGGCAAGGGCACCATTGCCAGCGGCGGCCGCGAATTGGCTGAGAAGATCATCGCCGACGAGCAGGAGCACCTGAAGGACTACCTGGCCGAGCACGCCGCCCTGGTGGCCGAGTGCGAGAACGAGCGGACCATCCCCGGCCGGGTGCGGCCGCGGCTGATCAACATGAGCAACTGCCGCAATGTGTGGGTACACGGCCTGACGCTGAAAAACGGCGCCAGCTGGAACCAGCACATGATCTACAGCGACAACATCACTACCGACCACTGCCGCTTTGTATCCGAGGATGTGTGGAACGGCGACGGCTGGGACCCGGACTCCAGCACCAACTGCACGCTGTTTGCCTGCGAGTTTGCCACCGGCGGCGACGCTGTGGCCATCAAGTCCGGCAAAAATCCCGAGGGCAACAAAATCGGCCGCCCCAGCGCTCATATTTATGTGTTCGATTGCCGCAGCACCGCCGGGCACGGCATCTGCCTGGGCAGCGAGATGAGCGGCGGCATCGAGGATGTGCAAATTTGGGATTGCGACCTGACCAACAGCTGGTCGGGCATTGAGATCAAGGCCACGCCCAAGCGCGGCGGCTATGTACGCGGCGTGTCGGTGCGGGACTGCACCGCCTCCCGCCTGCTGGTACACACCGTGCTCTACAACGACGACGGCGAAGCGGCCCCCCGCCAGCCGGTATTCAGCCATTTGAGCTTTGAGCGGTTGACCCTGACCGGCCGCGGCCTGCGGGACGGCAGCTTTGAGAACGTGGAGCCGATTGAGCTGGCAGGCTTTGACGCCCCCGGCCACGAGTTGCGGGACGTGGTGCTGGACGGCATCACCGTGGAGAACGAGACCGGCACCATGACCCTGCCGGTGCAGTACTGCCGCGGGCTGACCATCCGGGACCTGACCTGCGCGGCCCGCAAATAATTTTGCCGAACCGGGTGGATGTGTTTTCGTATTTTTCACCCACAAAATAGAACGTTTTTAGGAGGTTTATTTCATGATAGAACTTTCTGAACTGACGGCCCAGGCCCGCAGGGCCACCGAAGAATTGTTGGAAGCTGCCCATCTGGAGACCGGCGACATCTTCGTTGTCGGCTGCTCCAGCAGCGAGATCCGCGGCGGGCGCATCGGCCATGATTCCAGCATGGAGGTTGCTGCCGCTGTGCTGGCGGGCGTGCTGCCTCCGCTGCAGGAGCAGGGCGTCTACCTGGCCGCCCAGTGCTGCGAACATCTGAACCGCTCCATCGTGATCGAGCGCGAGGTGGCCAAGCAGTATGGCTGCCAGATCGTGGCCGCCATCCCCCAGCCCCATGCGGGCGGCAGCTGGGCCACCAACTGCTGGCGCACCTTTAAGGACCCTGTGCTGGTGGAGGAAGTGAAGGCCGCCGCTGGTATGGACATCGGCGGTACGCTGATCGGCATGCACCTGCGCCGGGTAGCCGTGCCGGTGCGCTTGTCGATGGATCACATCGGTGAAGCAATTTTGCTGTGCGCCCGCACCCGCCCGCCGTTTATTGGCGGCAGCCGCGCGGTGTACAGCGACACGGAGGTGCGTTGATGGACGAAGCACAGAAGCAGGCAATGGCCGAGGCCGTTGCCAGGATTCGCGAGAACATGACCACCGCCGCCAAGGCCGCAGGCCGCGATCCCGGCGAGGTGCTGCTGTGCGCCGCCTGCAAGACCCGCACAGTGGAAGAAGTGCGCTACAGCGCTGATTTGCCCATTGACCTGTTTGGCGAAAACCACGTGCAGGAACTTGTGGAAAAGACCGACGCCGGGGCTTACAACGGCAAGCCAGGGCATTTCATCGGCCACCTGCAGACCAACAAGGTCAACAAGGTGGTGGGCCGCGCCGCGCTGATCCAGAGCGTGGACAGCACGCGGCTGCTGGATAAGATCGAGGCCGCCGCCGAGCGGCTGGGCATCACCCAGGAGATCCTGATGGAGATCAACATTGGCGCCGAGGAAAGCAAGAGCGGCGTTGGCCCGGACGACCTGTGGCCGCTGCTGGATGCCGCCGCCGCCAAGACCCACATCAAGGTGCGCGGGTTGATGGCCATTCCGCCCGCCGATGCCGATGACACCGCCACCCGCCGCTTTTTTGCCGAGATGCGGGAATTGCTGGCAAAGGCCGCTGCCCGCGGGTACGGAAATGCCCGGATGAATATTTTGTCCATGGGCATGAGCCACGATTATGCCGCCGCCATTGCCGAAGGTGCGACGATTGTACGCGTAGGTACGGCGATTTATGGGGCGCGGGATTATAGTAAAAAGCACTGATTAAAGGTTCCCCCTGTGAGACAGACTCCCCCGTATCGGGGGAGGTGGCACGAGGTGCCAGCGGGGAACACTGGCAGTGCGTAGCGCTGACTGCGGGAGCCCTCTCCCAGAGGGGGCCTTCCCACCGTCCATCCCAACACAAAAGAGCGATGCAGTTTCCCACTGCATCGCTCTTTGTTTTAGGAAATATTAAAAGTTTCTTTGCCTACTTTCTTTTCCAAAGAAAGTAGGTTAGTCCTCGTCGGCGAAGTTGCCGAGGGCTTTGGCCTGCTCGATGACCTTGGCCTCCAGCATCTGGGGCAGAGTCTCGTAGCGGACGAAATCGAAGGTGTACCAGCCGCGGCCCTGGGTCAGCTGACGCAGGAAGGTGGTGAAATCCTGCATCTCGGCGATGGGCACCTCGGCCTCCACGACCTGCAGGCCGTCCTCATCCGGGTTCATGCCCAGCACACGGCCGCGGCGCTTGGTGACCTCACCCATGATGTCGCCGGTGTTGTCTGCCGGGACATGGGCCTGCAGGGACCCGATGGGCTCCAGCAGAACAGGGCCAGCTTCAGGAACAGCGGCCTTGTAGGCCAGCTTGGCGGCCATAATGAACGCCATTTCACTGGAATCCACAGGGTGATAGCTGCCGTCCAGCAGGGTGGCTTTCAGGCCGACCATCGGGTAACCGGCCAGCACACCGTGCTCGGCCGCCTGGCGGACGCCCTTTTCAACAGCGGGGAAGAAGTTCTTCGGTACGCTGCCGCCGAACACGTTCTCGGCGAACTCGATGTCCTCGCCCTCGATAGGCTCGAACTGGATCCAGACATCACCGAACTGGCCGTGGCCGCCGGTCTGCTTCTTGTGGCGGCCCTGGGCCTTGCAGCTCTTGCGGATGGACTCGCGGTAGGGCACGCGCGGGGTTTCCAGCGTGATCTCGACACCGAACTTATTCTTCAGCTTGGCAAGGGCGACTTCCAAATGCTGGGTGCCCAGGCCGCTGATGATCTGCTGCTTGGTCTCGGGATCGACCACGAAGGTGATGGCGGGATCTTCCTCAATCAGGCGGGCCAGCGCACCGCTGACCTTGCCCTCGTCGCCCTTCTTGGCGACCTTGACGGCCATGCGGTAGCAGCCGGTGGGGTAGGCGGGTGCGGGCAGTGCCACCACGCGGGCGGGGTCGCACAGGGTATCACCGGTCTTGGCGGTGGCCAGCTTGGAGACAACGCCAATGTCGCCGGTGGTGATGGCAGCAGTGTCGGTCTGCTTTTTGCCGCAGACGATGAGGGTCTTGCCCATGCGCTCCGGCTGGCCGGTGCGGGCGTTGACAGTGTTGCTGGCGGCGGTCAGCTTGCCGGACAGCACCTTGATAAAGCTCATCTTGCCCACGAACGGGTCGGCCACGGTCTTAAAGACGTAGGCGCACAGCGGGGCAGCGGGATCGGCAGTGATGTCGACAGGGCTGCCGTCCTTATCCTCACCCACGGCAGCGGCGGTGTCAGCGCCGGGCAGCAGAACGTTCATGTTGTACAGCAGCATATCCAACGCCTGGTTGTTGACGGCGCTGCCGCAGAATACGGGGGTGATCTGGCCGCTGCGGACGCCCGCGGCCATGCCCTGGACGATCTCCTCGGTAGTGAAAGGCTCACCCTCGAAGAACTTTTCCATCAGGGCTTCGTCGGTCTCGGCGATGGCCTCGCTCATGGCCTGGATCAGACCCTCGAAGCGATGGCCGATGTCGGGCAGGTCGATCTGGACCTGCTTGCCGCCCTCGTACTTAAAGGCTTTCTGGCTGAACAGGTTGATGTAGGCGACGGTGCCGTCGTCCAGGCGGACCGGCACGACA
>OLPW01004302.1_pt1 | contig 10210 bp, 9 predicted proteins | sample 1672161 | NCBI WGS metagenome assembly OLPW01 (sample SAMEA3136654, study PRJEB25190) | human gut metagenome
CATTGCGAACAGACGGACCCATGAAGGGCTTTGTGGGGCTGGTTCTGAAATAGCCTAGGTCTGCCCGGAATGCGCCGGGGTCGTTCTTCATGATGGCAAGGATAGCCGTCGGGTGGCGGTTTGTCGCTCTCTGCCGCTGACGCAGATCTTCGATCATACGCCTGCCAGCCGCGTTGAGGTCATAACGGTTCTTAACCTCGGTCAGCATCAGCTTTCGCGTCTGTCTGGCCGTGGTGTTGACCGCCACCTTCAGCGCTGCCGGGGTCTTGTTCGACAACACGCCAAGGGCACGGGACACTTCTTCGTCATTGACGGAAACCGTCATGGTGGAAGCGTCGTAGTTGGTATGGAAGTATGCCACCTTACCTCACCCTTTCCAATTCCATCCGGTAAACTCCCGCCTTCAGGGAGCAGGACTTGATTTTGTAGTCCCGCTTCTTATCCAGTGTGATCTGCTTACCGTTCTTTGGCATCGGGCCGTAGTCCTTCTGTTTCACGAACAGCAGCAGATCGGCCTTATACATTCCCTGGTCAAAGGACTGTTTTGCTCCGCCCTCCCAGTGCGCCGCACGTTCATTTACGCCGGGGTGCTGGGTAATGCAGAGCATCCGCTTATCATCTATGTAGCGTTCTTCTGCAAACTCGTTCAGGTTGAAGAACACCGTTTCCACATCCTGCGCCACATAGTCTTTGAACGTAGGGAGCGGCTTCGGGGTGTCCGGTTCGCCGTAATTCTGGTCAACGTCCAGCATATCAGCAAACCTCAGCTACCAGCCAGGAATCTACCTTATCAGGGATCAGCAGCGGGTGGCTCTGAAGCTCAATGAAGCGACGGTCGGGACGATGCTCCACATAGGTGCGCAGCAGACGGTCGCCCTCAAAGCTGTGCCAGTTGCCGCCATCATCCAGATAGTTGCACAGGCCGTAGGCACGCATGAAGTTTGCGTTGCTGGGGATCATCAGCACCATGTTATCGGGAATCAGCGGCTTGGTCTCGCCGGTCGCGTCATCCAGATAAACTTCGTCGTAGCCGTAAACGTCCACACCGGGCAGGTTCAGGTGGCCGTAATAGGTCAGGCCACCTTCCAGCTCTTTGGGTGCCATGGAACCGATGTCGAAGCGGCGCTTGTCCATCAGTTCCAGAATCTTACCGTCAGCCATGAAATTGTCGGCTGCAACCTTGCCCATGACGACCATATCTGCGTTGGCAAAGCCGTTACGGCTCACCAGCTGCTTCCAGTCGCGCAGATTGCCCCAGGGGTCAGCGGCGGACTTGCCCCACTGCTTCGTGCCTTCAAGAGTGATCTTGTTGCCAAAGCCGAAGTCGATGACTTCATCCACGCCCTTGCCCTTGACCTTCAGCTTGCCGGTGGTAAGCACCTGTGCGGCCATCCACTCTTCGCGGCGGGTGGTCATGTCGTTCAGCTGGTTGTATTCCTCGATCAGCTTTTCTGCTGCACGGTCTGCCGGGGTGCGGCCAGAGAACAGATCTTCACCGGGCAGGCGTTCCATGTACTGGTCTGCCGTGCTGATGGTCGCCGGGTTGATAAGGGGCGGTGCATAGGATTTGGTCTCGTAGCCCTCGCTCTGCACGATCTCGCCGCCAACCAGCGGATGGATGAATGCAGCCATCTTGCGATTGCCCTTGACAATATCAATGTCAACGCGGCGGGTCGGGAAGGTTTTCACGTTGGAGAAAAAGCGATCCCGCAGAAACGTGCGGATCGGCGGGGTGGTGCGAACAACCTCGATCAGGTGCCGAGGCTCATAAATGCTTACTTCATTAGCCATAAATGTTGTCCTCCTTACTTCAGGAAAATGCCAAGATTGCGCAGAGGAACTTCAACGTCGTCTACGCTCACGTTCTTCGGCAGCACAAGGCCAGCAGCGAAAAACTCACCGGTCAGATAAATCGGCACTTCTTTGTCTGCCTCTGCACTGTCAGCGGTAATACCATACAGGCCGGTAAGAACCGCCTGACCTGCACCGGCTGCATCTGCAACCGGCTTCACTTTGCCGCCCTCGATCAGAACAGGGGCGTGCGCCTCGACCGCCGCACTGGCCGTCTTGGTGGCCTTTGCGATGCCGATGTCGGTTCCGGCAATGAAATATTCCGGGGCCGTGCTGAAATCTTTTCTTGCAAGATCCATGATCATAGTTCCATCCTCCTTACTTCACGCCGTTAGCCTTGCGGATTGCATTCATAAATGCCTTGCTTTCCTCATCTTCGGCTTCAGGGTTTGCAGGCGGCGTGTTGTCGATGCTGTTGGCGTTCGAGTTCTCCGCAGCCGCCTTTGCACTATTCAGATAGTTCTTGCTCTGCTCCTGCTGTTTTGCCTTCATGCTGGCAATGACAGCCTTTGCAAAGGACGCAGAATCAACAGGCTTCGTAAACTTCGCCTCGTTGGCCTGATCTTCCGCGCCGGGCAGAGTTGCGTTCTCGATCTCCTGAATGCGGGTGCGCTCGGCAGTGATAGCCTCATTCTCGATGGTGGCTACCAGATCCGGGTACGCCTTGCGGAGATCATCCGTGGTCTTGATGTCCATGTCTTTTACCTCCCCATGGTCATTGCGTTCCGGCTTTTCCGCCGGGTTCATATTTTCAGACCGGGCTGCGGTATTTTCCGTTACCCGGCTTCTGACAAAATTGGGTGCTTCGTTGAACGGGGTGTTCATGCTGATGCTGTTGACGAACAGAACACCGTTGCGATTCTCTACAACTGAATCCTCTGCATCGTCGTCCACCTCATCCACAAAGCCTTTTTCCTTGGCTTCCGTTGCCGTCCACCAGTTCGTTTCATCCATCCACTTAGCGCATTCATCCTCGGTCTTGCCGGACTTTTTGGCGTACAGGGTAATGATGCTGCTGCGGATGGTCTCAAGCGCTTTCAGGCAGTTCTTCATATCCTCTGCGGTCAGGTAATCGCAAACGCCCATGCTGACCGGATGGACCATGTAGCTGCCGTCTGCCGCGGCCACAACTTTGTCTGCATGGCAGGCAACGATAGTGGCAGCACTTGCACACAACCCGTCAATGTGGGCAGTCACGGTGGCGGCATTGCGTTCCAGCATATTGCCAATGGCCTGGGCCGCGAAAACATCACCACCGCCGGAGTTGATGTATACGGTGATTTCTTTCACATCGCCCAGGGCGGCAAGGTCGTCCGCAAACCGTTTCGGGGTCGCTGCGTCCTCCCACCAGCTGCGCTCAGAAATATCGCCATAAAGCAGCAGTTCCGCTTTCTGGTCATCGTCGGCCAGATTGCGGAACTGCCAGAACTTATTATTCGTTGACTTGGGGTTCGTCTGGGAATTGGCTTTGCCCATTGCAACCTACCTCCTTCATTTTTTCCATTTCACTTTTGCGCTGCCTCATATTGGCCCGCCAGCTTCCGCCGGTCATCTGCGCCGTTTCCTGTTCGGCAGTGGAAATGCCCTGCTCCATACGCAGGATAGCCGCCTCGATTTCTTTCTTTGCATCCAGATTGGTGCGTGCCGGGCCGTTCCAGTTACAGGCCATATAGGCTTTTGCAACAGCCGGATCATCGAAGAAGCCCGGCGCATGGATACGTCCACGGGCTACCGCTTCGGCAAACCACTTTTCGTAGGTCGGCTGGCAGAAGTCCGCCGCAAAGCTGTCCCGCATCACATCGCACGTTCTCCAAAACTCGTTCAGAGAACCGCGGCTTGCGGAGTAGTTGGAGCTGAACTTCTTATAAAGCACCTCGCTGGGCACTTCAATACCCGTCGCCACCTGGTTGGACATAGCTGACATAAAGCCGTCATATGTCGTGGTCGGATGTTTCGGGTCAAACGTGTCCGGTGTTTCGCCGGGCGCAAGGTCAAACACCGCAGACGGCGCAAGGTTGATTGCCAGTTCATCAGGCGGAGTGTTCGGATCCTCTGCCTTGTCGGGCGGATCCTCACCAAATGGCGCTCCGCTGACCGGGTTATCATGTTTGATGAACAGTGTAATGGAGGATGCTACGATGGCCGCGGCCAACTCTGCATCCGTATATCTGCCCATCTGCTTCATCGTGGGCAGTACCGGTGCCAGCAGGGGAACGCCGCGCCGCTGCCCGGCACGTTCCCTCTGGGTGACACACAGGATGTTCGGTTCTCCCGTTTCTTTGTCGCGGGCTTCTACCCGCGTCCATGTCAGGGGCAGCGGATTATCATAGGCCAGCGGGTGCCTGCTGGCTACCCAGTAGGCAATGACTGCGCCGTCTTTGTCCGTTTCCACGCCCTGAACGATCTGGTGCACATTGATACCGTCCACCTTGCAGGGATTCATTCTGTCTGTGCGGTCAGGACTGCACACCTGGTCAGCCTCGATCAACCGGAGCTGCAAGGCATACGGCCAGTTCCCACGTTCTTTGAACTGCACTGCTGCAAATACGTCACCGTTCATCAGGAAGCTGGTGAATGCCAGTGTTTGCAGCCGCCAGAAGTTATCCATGCCGCTTGCATCGCAGGCCGCACTATCCGCCCACAAGCTGAACTCGCGGGAAATTTCCGCCTGCAAATGGTCAGCCTGTTCCTCGGTCAGGTGCAGATAGTCCGCATCGACCTGGGGTGTCGGCACAAGGCCGCTCCCCACCACATTAGTGCGCAGGGTCTTGATTGCGCCGGCTGCCAGTGGGATACCCATGTAAGCATCCCGGCTCCGCTTGCGCAGTGTTTCCAGATTGTCCTCGATGTCCTCTTTTGCACTGCCGCCGCCAACGTGCCAGCTCCGCATAGAGCGGGATGTGTGGGAAGCTCCATAGTTTCCGTAGCCGGTACCGTTGTTTATGACAGACAGCGCCGTGCGGGCCACAGCGCGGCGATACCCCTTTTCGGGGGAGATTGCCGCAATGGCCTTATCAAGGAAATTCGCCATGTGCTCCACCTTCCTTACACGTCATGCGGAGAGAAGTGGTAGATCCGGTTTCTGCCCCGGCCCCTTTCCTCCGCTTCCGCTTCAGCCACTTTCTTTTCCCAGAAAGCAATGCTTTCCCGGATCTGTTTCAGGCTGGCGCGGGTCAAGACCATCTGCTCGATCTGGTAGCTCTGCCCGGTCGATACGGCAGCCTCAGCTTCCAGCCACATATCAAGGTGCCGCTGGGCGGTCTCTTTTGAAATAACAGGCATTGGTTAGATACCTCCCGATCTCCTTCTGCGGTACTGGCGCTGTTGTGCAGGACGCTGTGCATCCTCACCGGGGATTTCCAGACCGGGCGGGTTGCTGATTTCCAGCGCAGCCGTCGCGTAGTTCCGCACGTCAAATGCTTCGTTACGTTTCTGCGCCGGATCCTTCAGCTCCCACCGTTCCACTTTGCGGCCAGACTTCCAGCGTGTGACCTTGTGTTCCGCAGTAAGCATCTTGAAATAATTTTCGTCATACCCGGCATCTTCTGCCGCCGGGAAGTGGCAGTAGTTTGGGCCTTTGATAAGCACTTTCAGCCGGGCAAGGACGTGGTTCTTGCCGGTGTCAACGCCCAAGGTGAACAGTTCGCCCTTGACGCGGTTGTTCTGAGTGGGGTTGCGCAGGTAGGGTACGTCCATGCCGCCGCGGCCTTTGATGGCCCAGATATGCCGTTCCTCCCGTTCTTTGCAAAACCGGATGACCTGATCCGGGAAGTGGCCGCCACTGTCCATGCAGACAGACCGCAGGGACAGTTCCGTGCCGTCTTTCTTTTTCCATGTACGGGAAAGGAACTCGTCCAGGTCTGCCCACACCTGACCGCGTTTCAGGTCGCCGTAGATGCGTTGGTACCGGATGCCCCAGCTTTCTCTGCCGATACCCCAGCCCACCACTTCGGCCTCGAAGCGGTTATCCTGGGTATCGACACCAGCCGTCAGGTACACTACGCCGTCCGGGACTTCGGCCTCGTAGAACTCGCGGCGGTCCAGCAAGTTGTTTGCCTCCACCGCTTCGCCCGGTTCCTCCCACGGCAAGCCCAGGTCGGTGTTCACAAAGACCTGCATCTTCTCGTAATCGCCGCGCTGTGCATCCAGGTCAGCGGCAATAAAGTCCTCCACGATCTTGTCCCACCCGCAGAGGGTCGAGCCTATCTTGTTCATGTGGAAGCCCCGCACCGCCCGTTCCGGGTGCTCTGCGTGCCACTTGCCTTTCAGGCTGTTCTTCTTCCAGCGGTATTCGTTGTCAAGGCAGCCGCACTCGGCGCAGCGGTATTGCACGCCGCCTTCCGGCCACTTGTCTTTATCGAATACCATGTTGTCCCAAACAAAGGGCTGATAAAAGCCGCAGTTCGGGCAAGGCACCGTCCATTCCTCTTGGGTGGATGCGTTGAACTCGTCCAAAATGCGGCTGTTGTTTTTGTCGGTGGGGGTAGACACCAGCACCGTCTTGTAATCCCAGTAGGTCGTTTGGCGCTGCTCGGCCAGCATGACCGGGTCGCCCTCTTTGCCGGCGCTGGCTTTGTAAGCGTCCACCTCGTCCGCCAGCAGCACCTTGATGGGGCGGCCGCGAAGATCGGTCGGGGCGTTTGCACCAACGATGGTCAGCTGACCTCCGGCAAAGTTCTTTTTCATGATCGTGTTGCCAGAGTAGCGGCTCTTGTTGTCCACAAGGCCCCGGAGCACCGGAGTGTCCCGGATCATGGTAGCCAGACGGTCTTTGCTGAAACTCTCGCCCAGGTTCACCGTGGGCTGCACAATCATGATGGGGGCCGGGTAATAGCTCATGTAGTACCCGATGGTGTTCAGGATCAGCCCGTCCGTCTTGCCGGACTGGGCACACATCATGGCAACCACCTTGCGGATGTGAACATCCCCGATGGCATCCATGATCTCCCGCTGGAAGGGTGCATTGTCCGTATTCCAGCGGCCCTGCGCTGCGGATGCTTCCGCCGACAAGCGGCGGTAGTTATCTGCCCACTGACTAAGGGTCAGGTTCGGGGGCGGCTTCAGCGCACCCAGCGCCCGGCTGAACATCTGTGCAGTCTGCGGTTCCAGGTGGATCATCGCCATTGCTGCCGCCGCCTTTCTTCACACAGCTGCCGAACGGGCAGAACTGCTGGATCTCATTCAGCCGGGTTCCCCAGACACAGCCCCGGCATTTATTCTTCCTGCTCATCTTCGGGTTCCTCCCCCGCTGGTGCTGCCAGCGCAATTTCGGGGTCACTCAATTCCACAAGTGCTTCCTGCACTGCTTTTTGCAGAATGTCGTGGGCTTCCGCCGGGTCGGTCAGCTGGGCCATAGTATTTGCATACTTTGTCGGGATGGTTTCCAGCCGGTTCTTGAAATTTGCAAAGATGGTTTTCAGGGCGCGTTCTACGTCCTCGGTGCGGTGCAGGTCGCCTTGGGCTTCCTCCATCCGCATTTTCTCGATCTTGCCGCGGGTTTCCTCCCGCTCGGCACGGGCAGCAACAAGGCGGGCTTGATCGTCTTTGTTGCCGATCTTGAAGTTCAGGTATTGCCGGACGCAGACCTTCATGTCAAAGACACCGGGCCGGACTTCGGACAGCACGCCCTGATCCCGCAGGTTCCGCACCTGACGGTCAGTGATGCCCAGCCATTCGCCAACGGCCTTACTCGTGTACAGCATCTTTGTCACCGTCCCCCGGTTCTCCGATCTCGCCGGTCGCCCGGATGCGCAGCAGTTCAAGCCGCTGCTGTTCGGTTTCCAGGTGCAGCTTGTCCATTTCGTTTTTCTGCATCTGGGCCGCCGCAGACAGGATGCGGCCATGAATCTTGTTCAAGGCTTCCTGCAGCTGCAAGATACGCTGTGCCGGGGTCTCCTTCTGATACATACCGATCTGCTGGTTTGCGCCGTCCCGCTTCCGCTTGCCACGTCCGCCGGGTACTCGCATATCCATGACGCTGGATGTAATCATCTGGTCAGGCGGTAAAGCCTGATACTCTTTGATCTTGTCCAGAATGTACTTTTCCCGGAGCAGCAGTACACCGATTTCGTGGGAAGTCAGCTCGGTGCTGTTCCGAGGCGCATTCTCTACGATCTGTTTTTCTTCCGGGGTGAGCTTGTCAAAGAAGATGGTCGCATAGGCTCCATCCTTCATTGCGTTCTCATTCCCGACAGGTGCCCCGCCGCCGGGGTTGCCCACGGCGTTTTTGTTTCCCGGCTGTCCGCCGGGCTTCCGGGGTGCGGGCGGGTCCCACCCGTCCTTTGCCTTCCAGCGGCGGACCGTATCATATTTAAGATGGAGATCGTCCGCCAGCTGCCGAAGATTCACTTCTCCGTCTTTCTCCATCCGGGCAATGTACTCAGCGCGGGCGGCATCGCGCTCATCGCTTCGCCTTGCCATTTGGTTTTCCTCCAATAAAAAATGCCCCGTCTGGCAAATCATCCAGGCAGAGCATTCAGTTTCGCCGCCGGTCCTGCGGCATTTCTTCGGGTCGCTTACAACTTGTAAGCAACAGTGTATGAAAAAGGCCCCTCGGTTCGCCGCCGTGGGGCCTCTCTCCATAATTCCACTGTACTAAGTATAGCACCAAAACCGTCTTATAACGTCTTATCTTTTGCCGGTTGGGGCTTTCAAATGTAAACACTTTATGACATAGCCACCATTTTGCCAGCCCCGGCAAGATGGTCTATCCCGATTTTGTTGGCCTCAACACGATCACACCGGAATGATTTGTTGGCACCGGCAAAACGTGAGTTGCGTACAAATTGTAAGCGTCCACCATCCCGGTGACGTTACCGCCATGTTTGCCCCGGACTTACAATTTTTTGACCCGTACCCCCTTTTCGGGGGGCAAAAACGCGGAAGCCCTTCAAAAAATTTTGCACCTAGAAATATTTTGGGGCTTTCGAACCCGCACCGCGCCCGCCGGCGGGGGGCAGTACCTTTCCGGCGGCGGGGCCGGACGGGGCGACGGCAGGCCGGGCCGGTGCCGGGCCGCCGGTTGGCGGTGCCCAGGGCAGCGGCAGGCCGTCGAGGCGGAGAAGGAAGGGGGCAGGGGGTTAGATAAGGCGGCTATAGCCTAGCTATTGGCTATACTGCAAAGGCCATATGCCGGTCAGGTAAAGAATCTGACCCCTCCGGCGGCGGGCTGCGGTGGGCGGTTTTTGGCTGTTGGCGGGGTGATCTGCTGCGGCAGGTGGGCGGCAGGGCTGGCGGGGTGCGGTGTCGGTAGGTGCTGGCGGTGGGCTGCTGGCTGCTGTGAGGTCTGGCAGGGTGTGCAGGCTGTGCAGCTTGTGGGCTGCGGGGTCATCGGTGCGGCGCTGGCGGTGCTGTTGGTGTCGGTCTGCTTCTGGCTGGCGGTGCGGGTGGGCGGGGTGATCTGCTGCGGCGGCGGGGTGCCGGCGGGGTCATCGACCGGGCCGGGCCGTCACTGATCCGCACCGATCCGGCAGGCGATCCGGTGCAGCGGGCAGGCAGCAGGGCCAGCGGCGGGAAGATGGGCAAAAGAAAAAGGCCAGGGCAGACGGCGCGGCGTGCGCTGCTGCTCTGGCCTTTGGTCTGCACTGGCGGCAATGGTTCCGGCGGGGTGCGTCCCGGTGCCGGTGGTGGGGCTGATCTGCTGGCGGTGCCGGTGGGCATGGTCAGCGCTGGCACCGTTCCCGCTGTCGGCGTTCCAGCGTCACGGCTGGCGCTGGCGGTGCTCCATCCGGGCCGGTTTTGGACGTTTGCCGGAGGGGTCAGATTCTCCACCTAACGGGAGTGAGAAGCAGGTGTAGGGCTTTAACCTAGCAAGCTAGAACTCTCCCCCAGTAACCCCCCTATAGTCCCCCTTCTTCCCCGGATTCCGCCGGGTCGATCTCTAACGGCTGCCCTTCCTGCTCCATTCTGGCATATACCGCCGCCAAAATATACCCTTGCAGGCTTTCCCCGTTTTCTTTTGCCGCGGCGCGGATTGCTGCGCCTTTTGCTTTTATGGGCCAAACGGTTATGCGGTCGCATTTTGCGTTGTATTTGTCGTTATTTCGTCTTTTTGTTTCCGAAACTGGCATATTATTACCCCTTGCTTATTTTTATAAATATAATATAGCACAGTTCCGCCGACACCGCAACGTGCAATTTTCACAGCACCGCACCGTGTTTTTTGTGCAGACCGCCGAAAACACCGCAACGTGCTTGACAGGTGACACGTTGCGGTGCTACAATGCAGCCACAGCGAACGACACCGCAACGTGTCAAGCTGGTAACATAGCCGCCCCGGTCTGGGGCAGGAAGTGAGGTGAACAGCATGAGCATTGAATTTTTCAAGCTCCCCGCCGCTTTGAAAAAAGCGATCTGGGCC
>OLPW01004304.1_pt1 | contig 10201 bp, 9 predicted proteins | sample 1672161 | NCBI WGS metagenome assembly OLPW01 (sample SAMEA3136654, study PRJEB25190) | human gut metagenome
CCCGAAGGGGAGAATATGGATTACGCATCGTTTCCGGAAAGGGGCATCCATGACAGAAGCCGAGCAGAACCAGATCTTCGATATCAGCTACGAGATGCGCGGGCTCGCGGCGACGCTCCTCGCGGCATCCCGCGGCGACCTCCAGGATCCGGAGAGGATCGTCGAGTACGTCGCAGCCCAAGTCGAGCGCTTTGCCGACGATCTCGTGTCGTGCATTACAGGAAAACCTTTCGACTCCGACGAGCGCCTTGATGGCCTTACGCCTAGCGGACGTTTTTTGACGTTTGGCGGTTGCTCTGTGACATGATAAAAGACCCCCAAGTAGCCCGGAAAGCACGCAAAGAGGTCTTAAAGCGAAAGGGCACCGCGTATGCGTTGCCCGTCACTTCGCATTGTAGCCGATTGCTTGAGCGATTTTGATATGCAGCATTTTGACCCTGACGAGCGCTCATCACTTTTTTGAACGGGACATTCGGAGGACAGAGGCTTTTTGACGTACGACGTTTACGTTCCGGCGACGGGCCTACACCCCCACGTCGTTCTTGGTGAGGGTGTTGTCGAACGCCCAGACCCACCAGCGCAGGTGGTCCTCGGCCCCGTGGATGTCGTCCTCCTCGTGGTAGTGCTCGAGCATGAGCTGGGTGCGCCACTGGCCGAAGCGAACGGTGTAGGTGGCCGTCTGGGCGTTCTGCACGATGGCCCCGAAGGGCTCGATCTCGAGGATCTGATCGATGGTGAAGCAGCGCCCGTCCGGCCAGCAGACGCGGATGGGGACCATGGTCCCGTCGGCGTTTGCGCGGGCGTAGACGTCGACGTACTGCTTGTGGACGCGCCGGCCTGGCCTGTCGCCGCGGGCGCGCACCGTGATGCCGCCGCCGAAGTCCTTGGTGTGATCTGTCACGCGGGCGTCACCGCCATGCCGCTGCCACGCTCGACGAACCAGTCGCCGTGCTCCCACCAGACCGTTTTGCGCTGCTTTGCGATGCAGACGTCGTAGCGCACGCAGAGATTGTCGAAGAGGGCGCGGCCGAACTCGGAGCGAAAGTAGATGGACTCGACCTGCCAGGAGCGGCCGTCGGGCCAGTGGATGGTGACCGGGTCGGACGGGCCGCGGTCGGGGTCGTCGGTCCCGTTGACGTCCACCGGGATGTAGATGCGGCGGTCCTCCGTGGGGATGCCGCAGGTGCCCGCAAGGGAGTGCTTCTTCATGATCATATGCCTTACCTCCCGTACACGTGTTCGCGTTTTGCTTCTACCAGTATCGAACGGGCGTTTGGTTTTGTAAAGCGAACATGGTGTGGGGGTTGCGTGGTTGTGTCTGGGCGGGGTGGTAAAAGGGCGAGTGCTTGCGTTGGTCTATCATCTGATGCCAATACGAGCGAATGGGAGCCATCTTGTTTACTTACTATCATGTCGATAAATGGGAAAATCTCGTCGCCGTCGATCTGCTTCCCTACATCGTTGCGGCCGTTGTCTCGATTGTTCTCATCTGCTGCGTCGTCTCTCTGGTGCGAAGAGTCCTGGCGAATCCCTTTCACTACCCATACTTCGTCGAGCGGTTCGATGTCTCCGGCAGACGCAACGTGAAGATCAACGACCTGATAGATCGCTTTATGCTCGAGCCCGCCAACTGGGAAAAGATAGTCGCGGAGCGATCCTACATCCAGGAGTGGAAGGCACAGCAGGAGGAATACCTGAAGACCTGCAGCCTGCGGAAGCGCCGGGAGCGGCAATACGCCGAGACACTCGACGACGCGCACGCGTTCCAGTTTGTCACGTGCCGTGAGCAGACACGCTACAGGCAGAGGAACTACGTGAAGACGTCCTACAAGGTGTCCGTGGACGATAGCGTGATGGCCGTGAGCTGGGACTGGGTTGTGAACAGGCGAAACCGCCTCGCCGCCATTAACGACGAAGCGACGCTCAGGGATTACCATGCTCGCAACCAGCGGAAGCTGATGACTAAACAGCTGCGCGAGCAGATAGCGCGAAGGGACAACTACACCTGCCAGATGTGCGGGAAGTACATGCCCGATGGTGTTGGATTGCACATCGACCATATCGTGCCGGTCGCTAGGGGCGGTAAGACCGTGCCGTCTAATCTGCAGGTGCTCTGCTCGAAGTGCAACGGGCGGAAGGGCGCGAGGTAGCCGCTTGCTCGCTATTCTTCGAAGAAGTCCGTGTCCACGGCCTTGATTTCGTAAACCTGCCTTGTGCTTACGCCGAAACCGTAGTCGATCATGAGACCAGCGAGCGCTGGGCCGTCGACGAGCACGACCGTCTGGCCGAGTAGACCTTCTGCATAGCGTCGTGCCTCCTTCGAGAACCGGGCAGTTGTGATAACCATCCGTCCCGCGGCGACACGCTATCGGGCGATGTTCATCAACCCCAATATACAACGTCGCTATCCGCGAATCATGAATCCCCTTCAGCTGTTACTTCACCTTCCATGCGGCGGGCCAGTCGGCAGGCTGGGCCTTCTCGTTCAAGGCGGGCAGCTCGTTAACGATAGCGATCGTCTCCATCGACACAGTCACGACGCGCTCGACAAGATCGACGATATAACGCGGATCGTCGCTGTAGTCGTTGGGATCGTTGACGATGCCCGAGGCCTTGTCCTTGCGGACCTGATAGCGATCCATGAGCCAACCGATGGCCGAGCGCCCATTGACGACGTACTCGTATGCCTCAAGCGGGATGCCGCGCAGCGTCATGCTCTCGGCGACCTTGAGGACGGTCATGTCCTGGCCCTTGGGATGCTCTTCGTCCTTCTTGCACTTGCCGAACGCCATCTTGACCGTACGACCGGGGTTCGCCGAGTCGCCGTCCTCGACGATCGACGCCCATGGGTCAATCGTCTCGTAATCGAGATGAAGATGGGCGAGTTTTCGACCCGCCTCCGAGAACCTGGCAAAGTCCGCGGCGAGCGGGATGCGCGGCAGCTCTTTCTTGAGATTCGATTCGAAGCGTTTGCGGTACTCGGGAGAATGCAGGATGCCGTAGACGTAGTAGAAAATATCGGTCTTGTTGAGCTCAATACCGCCATCCTTCTTATAGCGCTTCGGAAACGCATGCGGATAAACCTCACGAAAGACTTTGAGAGTCTCGTCCGTGATGGCGTCATGGCGTGAATAACTCTTCTCGGTATGGGTTGCACCGTCGCCGAACAGCGATGTCTGTCCACCAGGAGCCACATAGTCGTTTTCGTCAAATAGGGTCGTACCCGTCTGCTCCTCCTCATACCAGTAGAGAGGAAAGCACTGAGAATCTCCGACGAAATGCAAGTCGGGCAGATTACTTGTCACCATTGCGCTCATAGCCGAGCCGCCGGTATACACGATACATAGGTTTTCAAGGCAACGGAGAGAGCCCTGCTGGTAGGTCATTTCGGCCCCGCCTTTTCCCGTTATCTTTGAGAGGATTTTGGGCTGCTGGTAGGTCCTTTCGGCCTTTTCCCTCCCGCTTGCCGCGAGAGGGAAAAGGCGGGGCTGCTGGTAGGTCATTTCGTTCATCACACGGTCGTAGTAAACCCATTGCTTGCAGAACGGCCTATACGACCCCATTACGACCTCGTCACGGTTATAGACTAGCCGCTCTCCCTTCCTGACAGCATCCTCCATGCGCCGTGTCCAGCTGAAGCGGATCGGATCATATTCAATTGCACGCCCCTCGCTCTTTGCAGCTTGAATCTCAGCGTCCATGTTCGTTAGCAGACGCTCCATTTGCCCCTGTACTCTCGAACGCGAGAATCCCCACGCCCAAGGGTCACGCTGCGTTTTAAGGCCCGCAGACCAGATGGTAAACATGCCGTAGGGAGGCTTTCTCTTCGTTATTCCTAGCGGCGCAAATTCATAGAACGAATCGTCCCGCTGGTTCAGCCAGTCGCCATATTTATCGGGTTCAATCGTTTGCCAATCAATATCACCATTGATTGCAAAATCTCGGATCAGCCTAAGCTTGTCCTCACGACTCAGATAGTCGCCGATATCGTGATAGTGAACAACCCCATGCTCTTTTGAGTCCGGGTTCTTAACCAACATAGTTATAGCGACGCCGATCTTAGCGCCGGCATCAAACACCTTACCGCCCTCACGCTTCCAGTCGGAAGTGTTCTGATTCCCCTTAAGGTTGAAGACGTAGATGCTGTTGAATTCTTCCACGAGCGATCGGCGGAACCCGTTGGAGGAAGATCCGTCAACCCATCCGCCGTTGCTTACGAAGCAGACAATGCCCCTCTCTTCGATTCGGTCGCTCGCCCACCTGAAGGCGCGGAAGTACGAATCGTAAAGCGAGTTCTTATTTGTCGCAGTCGTTTTCGCGACATACGTCTGCGCGATGCGGCTGTCGAGCGTCGGATACTTCTCGTTCTGGTTGTTGTCGTTGGCGCTCGTCTGGCCTACCGAGTAGGGCGGGTTGCCCACAATCACCCGGATCGGGAGCGCGTTCTGGATGCGCACGCGATCCGTGTTGTCATAGAACACCTCGTCATCGAGGGTGTTCGATTCCTCGGTCATCTGGAACGTATCGGTGAGCACCGCACCCTCGAACGGCTGATAGTCGCCGCCTATGCGGGCATGGTAGGCGTACTCGATATTCACCGTCATGATGTAGTACGCGAGCAACAGGATCTCGTTGGAGTGAATCTCGCGAGTGTACTTGCGCTTGAGTTTCTCGTCGGGGATGAGGTCGCTCTCGATGAGGTGCGCCATGAACGAGCCCGTGCCCGCGAAGGGGTCCAGGATGTGCACGCGGTCGTCGGCAAGCGACTGACCGAACTCGCGCTTGAGAACGCGGTCGGTCTCGCGGAGGATGTAGTCGATGATTTCGGTCGGAGTGTAGACGACGCCCATCTTGTCCGAGGTCGCCTTGAACGCGACCTTGAAGAACTTCTCGTAGAGGTCGCGGATGAGCTGCTGACGCGCCGCATCCGACTGGATGGCGGCAGCGCGGCGGCGCACGCTCGCATACACGTCATCGAGGACCTCGGAATCCGATGCCTCCTCAATCTTATGCTCTTCGAGTACGCCCAGGAAACGTTCGATGGCGACGGACACGGGGTTCGACTTCGCAAACTCGAAGTCTCCGAACAGGGCATCGAACACCGGTACGGTGATGATGTGCTGGGCGATCATCTCGACCGCGTCCTGCTCGGTGATGCTGGGGTTTAGCGAGTCCTGAAGGCCGTGCAGGAACGTCTTGAAGCTGCCGGACACCTCGTCGTTCTCGCGGACGAGCCTGCCGATGCGCTCGATGTGGCGCTGGGCGATCTTCGCCACGTCCTCGGCCCACTCGTCCCAGTAGATGCGCGTGCCGCACTTCTTGACCAGCGTGGTCTTGACGGCCTTCTCCCAGCGCTCGACCGGGAAGAAGGTGAGCCTCATCTGCACGCCCTGCGTGATCTCGGCCGCCTTCTGGCTCTCCTCCTCCTGCTTGAGCTTGAGGTCGCCGGCGTCCCATCCCTTCTGGTTGGCCGATCCTGCGACCTTGTTCTTCTCGGCCTCCTGCTGGAGGGCGAGCGCGTTGACCTTGGCCTCGATTCGCTCGTCGTGCGAGCGGAGGGCCTGGAGGATGCTCCAGACGTTCGCGAACACCTTGCTGTCGTCGAGCGCCTCCTCCGGCGTCATGCCGGCGGGGACGAAAATGGGCAGGATGATGTAGCCGAAGTCCTTGCCCTCGGCGCGCCTCATGACGCGGCCGACGGCCTGGACGACGTCCACGGTCGAGTTCTTGGCATTGAAGAAGATGACGGCGTCGAGGTTGGGCACGTCGATGCCCTCGGCGAGGCAACGCGCGTTGGTGAGGATGCGGCACTCGTCCTCGGCGACGTCCCCTCCGAGCCAGGTGATGTTTCTCGTGCGCTGATCAGATGGCATGTTGCCGTCGACGTGGCGCAGCTCGCACTTGAGCGGGAGCTCCTCGTGCTCGTCTTCGGCAAACTTCTCGACGATTTGCGAGAAGGCCTCCGTGATGGTCTTCGATGCATTGATGGTCGAGCAGAAGCCGACGGCGCGGTGTAGCGGCTTGCAGTCGGTCACCATGGTCTCGACGTCATCGACGACGAGCATGCCACCGAGGCCGGTCGCATCGTCGGGCGCGCTCTCGCCGTGATCGACGAGGCCCTTCCAGCAGCCGATAATCTTGCCGATGTCCGAGGGCTCTAAGCTCATGGCGTTGACGCCCTGGTCGCTCTCCAGGGAGGGTAGACGGTCCCCGATGGCATCCTCCTGGACGGTGAGGACGACGACCTTGTAGTCGGTGAGCAGCTTCTGCTCCACGGCCTCGCCGAACTTGATCTGGTAGGCGGTGGGGCCGTAGATGGATTCATCGTCCATGGAGGCGATGGTGTAGTCCTCCTCGGCGCCCTTGCGCTTGGCGGTCTCGCCGTAGATGCGCGGGGTCGCCGTCATGTACAGGCGCTTCTTGGCGGCAACGTTCTCGTTGAAGTGGATCTTCATGAAGGCCGAAGCCTCCGTCTTGGAGACGCCGGGGAGGGCGTTGCCGGTCGTGCGGTGGGCCTCGTCGCACACGACGACATCGAACTCGGGCATGCCGAGCGTCTGCGCGTCATGGATGACGCCGATAGATTGGTAGGTCGAGAAGATGACGACCAGGCCGTCGGGGTTTGAGCGCCTGCAACGCTTGAACGAGCGGTACAGGCTCTCGGGATTCGTCGTTGCGGGATACTCGAATGAATCGAGCGTCATCGGGATGACGTCGTCCTTGCGCGACGCCTTCGAGTCCGAGCAGACGACGAGCGAGGACATGGGCACGCGGCTCTGGCCCATCCACTCGCGCATGGACTGCCCAACGAGGGAGATCGACGGCGCGCAGAAGAGTATCGTGCCGGCGGCGGGGCCGATCCAATCCTCGACGAGGCGGAGGGACATGAGGGTCTTTCCCGTGCCGCACGCCATGATCGCCTTGCAGCGGTCAAACTCCGCCCACTTCTCCTCGATTGCCGCGACCGCGCGCTCCTGATGAGGGCGGAGGTCGTAGGTCACCCGCTCGCCGGCGGGAACGCCTTCGATGAACGGGGCCCAGTCGATATTGGAGGCCGCCATCTTGGCGGTATCGATGTACATGGATCCGCTGGCGTCGATTTGCTTCTGGAGGTTCTTTCCCGGACCCTTCGCCGTCGTCATGACCATCAGGGAGTCGACGCCGTCGATAAATGCCGCATGGGCGAAGAACGAGTCGCAGATGCCCTTGGGGAGGTCCTTCTCGCCGTCATAGCACTTGCATTGGATTGCCCACCATTCCCCCGCCTCGGTAGTCTGGGCCATGAGGTCGATTCCGTTGTCCTGGGTGTCGTGGACGGGACAATCGTCCCATTCGAGTGCCTGGGCTATCGTACCGACACGGGAGAAGAATAGCGCGTAAAAGGGGTCGTTCTTGAGATAGTAAATGCAGGCCGCCTCGTACTTGTCGCCCTTCTCCTTGGTCGTTGCCGACCCATTGACGATAGGATCAAGGGCATCGTAGACGGTCTTCATATAGCGACTCCTTTGTTGCAGCTCAGATGTCATCATTTTAGATAAAGTCATTTATCAGTTAATGCTCATTTGAAGGCGAATCGGCGAAGAGCAATACTGCATTAGCGACCTCTCATCAAAAAGCCCGGCATAGCCGGGCTCAACTATATTCGAATGTCGATGATGATCATTACGCAGTCGTGCAAACCGTTTTCTTTAAACAGTCAAACAGCTTGTCGACTTCTTCCGCTTTAGCGCCGAGACGCAGATAGTAGCTACGCAGCTCCTTTCCTGAATAAATCGACGACAGAATGGTCGCACGTTTATTTAGACGACGCTCGTCGAGAAGCTCGTACAGCATGCTGACTTCTGTCTTGTCCCTCGAATAACCCAGATACGACACCAGCAGGTTCTGAACCGAGCGATACTTATCCAAAGTCCTGTCTTTGTTGTTCGAGCCGTACAAATCAGCACTATTCCAGGCTGACACCATTTGTTTCGCCGAAGCGAACTCGAACTCAGAGCCCGTTGCAATTGCCTTCAACGTCGCTTCAACTGCAGCTTCATCTTGGTCTTTACCGGTAACCCAGAGCCATTTCCCCTTCACGAACCAATCGTCATTGATTATTTCTTGATTCTTCATCACCTTCTTAAGTCTTTTAGAGCTCTCCTCTTCGATCAACTTCGGAGCATTCCTTACCCCCACACCCCGCCCCTCATTCTTCAAGCCTTCTTTCTTACAGAGCAACGACCACTCTTCAGGGGTGACAGTCGTCTTGATATGGATGATGGGGGTGGGGGTATCGGCACCGTTCATAGAGTCCATCTTGGTCGTTAAGCCAGCATTTTCGACAAGCGCAGCACCGTTGGCGGTACGCTCGGCAGCGCCACACGCGTCAGTGACGTGCGCGGCGACGCCGCGCGTACCGCCAACGGGCAGCGCGGCGTCGAGGCATGCGGCGGCCGGCTTAGCAGGCATGGTTGCTGCTCTCCAGAGATGCCAGGTACTCAACCAGGTCGGCCTTATCGACACGCCAGGCTCGACCAATCTTGACCCCGCCAGCGGCTTTAAGAACCTCAATCGCCGTCGTCTTACAGACATGGAGAAGTACTGCGATGTCGCGAGCAGTTACGTAAGCGTGCGGGATTTTACCCAACGCGCGGCACCACTCCTTGCGCCTCACCACACCCATTTGATTTGCATTCATATCGTCCATTTGAACTCCCTTCGTTTATATCGAATGCAATTTATAAACTAGGCTTTACCTCGGCGGATGTCATATATAAGATGTGAATAGAACGGTATTGAATTTTTTTCGGATAGTAAGGAGAGAACGATGAACTGCCCCGCAATCAAAGTACCGGCATCTATGCCGACGGAAATCATGCCTTGGACGCTTCCCTCGTGCCGGGAAAAAAATGCTGAAATCTTCGGAATAGAACGGATCGCGCTTATCTGCAAGCCCCATTCGATTGCCTACGGCATCCCTTCGGGCTTCTCAACCGGAACCCTTTTGGACGTAGATCTGAATGATCCAAAGAAAATCATTCAGTTTGTTGAGAGGTATGGACTTCCAACCACTCCATATGCGAACCAATCTGAACGCGTTGAAAAACGTTTCATCTCAAACGACGTCTTCTCCGATAAGCCGGAGCAGGATGGTCTAGATATTTGGTATGACGCATTGAATGCATCAGAAAGAAGCGCTGAAATCAGCTCGAATCGTGATTGCGCCCTATTTAATAGCTTCAAGGATAAGGGCCGCTCACAGGGAACCGAGGTCGCCAACTTAACCGAGGGCATCAGGTATAAGAAGGAACAGGTCATTTTGCTGGACGATCTCGTTACAACGATGGCATTCATGCAATTAGCCACGCTTCTATTTACAGGCAAAGCAGCTTACGGTGACCGTGCATACGACTACGTCTTGCATCAGGTATGCATCTCTCAGAACAAAGATATTTTTGAAAATAGATTTTCGCAGTTGCGTTGGGCACTTCAAATGATCGATGCCTCCGAGCCACAGCTAGCAGTAGCTAAACCCGGCACATTTGAAATGGAGGAGGGGACTAAGATCTGGGTGAGCGATCAATTCGAGTCGATAGAGATAGCCCTTGCAACATTCATTGATCTCGCCATCAACCCTTATCCTGAACCTCATGCCTTCATTCAAGAGCAGACTTTGCGTCGAATGGTCAACCGGAATTTAAACGATCAAAATCTAATTTACGGAAGCTTGACAAGAGCCTGGGCGATACAGCTACTTGAAACCCTTGAGAGCCATTTCTCCTGGAACACTTGTCGCGTATGCGGGCGACCGTACAAGATTCGTCAGCAGACAATGAAGGCCTACGTCAAACAGGAGGATGCAAACGAAGATCGGTTCAAAGATCGAAACAATGCGCGCGATAAAAATGGCTATTGCTGTAAAGCGCACGAGCAGCGCGTCCGACGTAAAAAAGACAAGAGGATCAGCAACGATCAACTGGATAAAGCCGCTCGCAAAATGGATGAACATGGCCGGTAAAATGACGGAACTATGAATTTCAATAATTCAATTTAGAGGCTAAAACCCGTTTTATTGCACACGCCATTGCACAGTCCATTGCACACAACAGCCCCAAAACAAGAACGCAGGTCAGAGAAAATAACCTCTGACCTGCGTTTTTGTTAATGGAGCCAGTGACAGGAATCGAACCTGCAACCCACTGATTACAAATCAGTTGCG